>Ga0272441_10001013_pt1 | contig 60752 bp, 46 predicted proteins | sample SSMProp6N_FD_193582 | JGI IMG/M metagenome (GOLD analysis project Ga0272441, IMG submission 193582) | Marine sediment archaeal communities from Little Sippewissett salt marsh, Falmouth, MA, United States - SSM-Prop-6N | ecosystem: Environmental > Aquatic > Marine > Wetlands > Sediment ...
TATCTGTCCAAGGTGTGTGTTGTTGAGGTCGATGGGGAAGACAGACTGGCTGAGGTATCCAAACAGACAAGGAAGGTAATTGAGCTACTTGAAGTACCTATTACCGAAAGATTGGGACTTTAGGGTGTCTCAAGTTCATGGATATAGCAAAGATAAAAATAAGAAAAGTATTACCACACCCCGAACTTGGGTGCAAATATGACAGAGTCGGACCATGAGGAGAGAACCTTATTCACCGGCATCACCCGGCAGACACTGCTGATAGTCTTGAATTTCTTTTTTATGGGGCTCATAGGGGTCATCAGCTGGAAGGTTGTAGCATCCAATCTGACCCTCCCCGATAGTGGAGGGCTATCCGAGGTGGGGATCGTAAATTTCGCGATCGGATTCGCTGGTCTGTTCTCGTTCATCACAAATCTGGGATTTGGTTCCGCCCACGTGAAAAGGGTTTCGGAGGGGCAGGATCTCGGGAAGTGCATCGGAACATATTTCACGATCCAGGTTATGAGCATCTTCGTTTTCATCATTACAGTGGTGGGATCCATATTCATCTGGAAAAATGTGATGAACCGGGGCTTTGAATCGGTCTATCATGAGTATACCATTTACATTATTCTTGGATACTTTGCCGCGAACAACCTTTCAACCGTCGCCCAGCAGACATTCATTGGCAGGATCGAGATAGCAAAGAACCAGATCGTGGTATTGATCGGGGCTTTCATACAGTTGATCGTAACCATCATAGTGGTCACATCGGTCAGGGATACTTTCCTTTACGCAATGACATTCGTTGTCGGAGCTTTTACCAACCTGGGCATATCGTTCTATTTCCTGCTCAAGTTACCTATAAAGAGACCAAGCTGGGATCTTTTCAAGAGCTATTTCGTTTTCTCCATACCAATGTTCATTGTTACAGTCATGTCCCAGCTTGCTACCAATATTGATAAGGTCATGGTTCAGCTTTTCTGGGACTCGTACAACGTTGGGGTGTACGTAGGGGGTCAGAAGTTTTCCGTGTACCTTATCATGATATCCACGGGCATCGGAACGATCCTCTTCCCGACCTTCTCCAGGTTGAAGTCCTCAGGCAGGGAAGGCCATATAAGGAATTTGACCTACTCCTCTGAAAGGCTCATAGCTATGTTCATGGGGCCTTTTTGCGCTGTTGTGTTCGCTCTTTCCATTCCGATCGTGACCCTGCTGGGGGACACAACATACGCCGCTTCATATCTGATCCTTCAACCTCTTGCCATATGGTCCTACTTCAAGTCCCTATCCACACCATACAGGAATCTTATCATGGGCATTGGAAAACCCAAGATCCTGGCAATAGTATCCATTGTGAGTCTCGTATCCATAGTGGGTTTCAACCTGATATTCATTCCCAAGGACATCAAGATCTTCGGAATTGAACTCCTTGGAATGGGTGCAAGGGGTGCAGCAATAGGCACCCTACTCTCCGCGGTCGTCACATTCGTTGTCTTCCGTTTCTTTACCTACAGATACCAGAAGGTCTTTCTGAACATCAAGATCTTCAAGTTCGTTTTCGCATCCGTGCTGACAGGTGCAGGGATATATGGATTGGAACAACTATATCCGGCTGATAATATTTTCTTGCTAGTGCTCTATGCTATGGCGGGCATAATTCTTTACACCATCATCCTTGTTCCGCTCAAAGGTTTCAATAAAGAGGACTGGATACTGTTCAGGGAAGTTATCAGCCCCATGGCAATGATCAAGTATCTGAAGGACGAGTTATTTAAAAGGTAGATATGCCTTAGATCATTGAAGGGGCACAAAGATGAAGGTCGCCATCCTGCATTCCGGTTTCACGGAGGGGAACAATGGAGCCGAGAGACTTTGTTATGAAGTAGCAAAGATGATGGGTGCAAGGATATTTACATGCTCATATGACGAAAAAGTGAATATGAGCTATCCCGGGATCGAGAAAATGATCGTTTTGGACCCCGTCAGACATCCAGATTCCTTCACGTGGAAGAATTTCGAGATCATGAGGAAGATGACGGATAGAGAGGATATTGACGGGGATATCATCCTCTACTCGGGGAACCTTCCTATTTTCAGGGTTAGAAAAGACAGAACGCCCTACGTATATTTCTGCCATACTCCGGAAAGAGGGCTCTATGATATGAGGGAGGAACTCGATTCGAGGATGAAGAAATGGGGTTTCCCGAAATATTGGATCTCTCGATTCCTCCTCAACAGGAGGAGGTCCATGGACCAGAACCTCTTCCGGAAGATCGTGAACCCTCTTCAGGTTGTAACGAACTCAAGACTGATAATGAAAAGATACGAGAACGCTTACGGCCTGACACCGAGAAAGGCTATAGGGGCCCCGGTTGATACCTCAAAGTTCCGGTACAAGGAACCAGAAGATTTCTTTTTCACCGCTTCCGGACTGAGGTTCAACAAGAGGATCGACTGGCAGATCAGAGCGGCTGCAAGAGCCGGGGTCAAGCTAATTATTGCGGGTGATGGTGACGAAAGAGATCGATTGGAAGAATTGTCGATAGCACTTCGAGGAAATGTCGAATTCCTGGGCCAGGTGGAGGAAAGAGTGCTTCTGGACCATTATTCAAGATGCAGAGCGTTCATATTCTCGGCCAAGGATGAGGATTTCGGCCTTGTTCCCGTTGAAGCCCTTGCATCGGGAAAACCCGTGATCTGTGTGAACGAAGGTGGGCCACTTGAGTACCTGAACCATTCGAACTCGTTCCTTTACAGGGATGTGGACGGACTTGCCGATATCCTCTCCGGGAAGAATGACCCGGATTTCATCTCCATGAAGGAAAACTGTCTGAAAACCGCCAGTTATTTCGACGTGAAGGTTTTTATTAAAAGGCTTAGGGCAGAGATGAAGACGATCATGGAAGAGTTTTACTGAGGCTCATATCTTCAGTTTTGATATGGCTATAGATATCAACAATTTCTCTGTTGGCTTTCCGATCCTTATCTTTCTGGAACCTGTCGGGCTATCATCCCTGAATATTGACTTCAGACACCTGCCGTCGATATTCTCCGGGATCTCCTGATCGAAGATGTGCAGGATGGTGGGAGCAAGATCGATCAGGTTCAGTCCCTCCACCTTTCCGGCTTTGGCATCGGGGTGGTCGAAAATGAATATCCCATCCTGGCGATGGTTCCCCTTCATCCAATCCGGCATGGGTTCAAAATTCTCCTCGTGACCTACCCTCGTATCAATGTTGTATAATATGCCATCGAAATCGAAATAGATGTCCGGTGCGAATTCCTTGTACTTTCCCGAATATATGTCCTTTCCAAAAAAATAGCGGAACCGCCCGGGTCCGTTGAAGTGTTTCGCGACATCCCGGTCTAGGTCCCTGACCAACTCTTTCATCAATTTTGAAGCGCCATCCGGGTCCACTATGCCTTCCGGCTCCCTCCCCTTCAGATTGATGAATAGGTGACCGAATTCCCTATAGAATACCTTCGTATTCCCCCAATCGACATCGTCCTCGGTGAGCAGCTTCAGTGGATCGGGGATCGATCTCTGCATTCTTCCGGGAAGTGATTTGACGACGCTTTCAATGATGGGACTGATATTGTGGCGATGATTGAACCTGGAAATGGCGTTGTATATCTTCTTGAAAAGGTTCTTTCTCTTTGGAGAGGGCGAGGTGGTTCTTTTCTGGTCTTTAAGCCGCATGTATCCCTTTTCCATCAACCAATCGTTTATGGCAAACCTCCCGGTCATATTACCAAAACCGTGGTCCGACATCACAAAGAAATGGCAGTCCTCCCCGGCTGCCTTCCTTATCCTTCCCACGATGTCGTCCATTGAATGGTAAAAACCCTCGATCATCCGGCGAAGCTCCCTGGCTCTCGAAGTGGTGTACTTTTCTCCGTCTGGACAGATCAGCTGATAAACAGAATGGGATATCCTGTCAGTGGCCATGATGTCGACAAGGAAAATGTCCCATTTCTTGCTCCGCATCAGATATTCTATTGTTCTCGTCCTTTGAAGTGCGACCTGTTCGTACTCCTCTATCTCCTCCTCGAAGGAAAGCAGCTGGTAATTCTTGGATGTTGTCTTGGGAAAATCTATATTGTATTCGCCAACCTTCTCGATTATCTCGGATTCAAGTCCTTCAGGAAAGGTCAAAGGTTCACCTTCCCGGGTCCCAACCCAGCGTCTTCTGCTACGGGACATGAAACCGGATATCATGAAACCGTTTATCTTGTAAGGTTGATGAACGGTGGGAATGTTGACGATACCTATATTGAAACCCTTCTCGGAGAGCTGGTCCCAGAAGTTATTCCCTGCCACATCTCTGCGAAAATAGAATGGAACGGTGTGATAGCCGTGCCCCTCTCTGACAAGGAAATAGTAAACCCCCAATTTGCCCGGGTTCATGCCGGTTCCAAAAACCAGCCATGCCGGACATGTTATGGGGGGGATGGTGCTGTTAAGGTAGCCCCATGAGCTCTTTTCCTTCAACCTCTTTAGATTGGGCATCACGCCCCTCTCGATCATGTGATCGAGGATCTTCCAGTCCGCACCATCGAGCCCGAGTATGAAGGCCCGTGAACCGTATTCGGTCATCTGTCCTCATTAAAAGGAATTACTATTAATAACTTGAGAAACTCAAGTATGAACACCAAGGATCCACTCCTGTATCCATACCACGACCTTCATCCGTTTCGGTCAATAATGATATATACACAATCTCAATTTGTCGACCGATGGCAAACCCGAACATCATTCTTATCATTCTGGACACACTAAGAGAAGATCACTCTCACGTTATCTGGAAGGAGATCGAGGACCGTGGGTTCCATAGATATTCGAACGTCATAGCCACGGCTTCCTGGACCATCCCATCGCATGCTTCCATGCTTACCGGATTATATCCCATCTCCCACGGCGCCCATTCGACAAAAAAGATCAAGGCCGATGAAGTGAAACTCTCGAAGGGGGGATTGATCACCAAGGACCTGAAGGACATGGGTTATCGCAATTATCTCTTCTCCGCGAATCCTTATATTTCCCGTTACTACGGTTTCAGGCATTTCGATGATCATTACGAGATCCTGTACCATCCCCAATTCAAACTCATTTCCAACACCGAATGGGACCATATAAGGAAAATACGTGAGATATATGGAAAGGTCGGAAAGGCTGCCATTCACATGCTGAGGAAGGGTGATCTTAAACTGCTCATCAAGGCCGGAATGGACAAGATCGGGATTGCCAGGATAATGGATCCCATTTACAAATTCACCACACGCAGGATTGAGAAGTGGCCGCTCGACAAAGGGGCAAGGAAATTGATAAGGAAGTTGAAAAAGGTCCTGAGAGCAAAGAGCGGGATCACTCCCTATTTCATGCTTTTCAATCTGATGGAGGTGCATGAGCCCTACAAGGAGAACAAGCTTGTCCGCTATGAGTATAATTACAATCCCCGGGAGTTCGAAAATTACATGAGCCAGAAGATAAGGAGAAAGATCCTGGAATCCTACAGGGATGGAGTTGAGTATGTGTCCTCTTTCCTTGAGAAACTTATTGAGGAGATAAGGAAGAACGGTATCTGGGAAGACTCCCTGATCATCATAACAAGCGATCATGGCCAACTCCTCGGTGAAAGCGGCAAGATAGGGCATGGGGTTTTTCTCCACGATGACCTGCTCCGGGTACCGCTATTCATCAAATATCCCGAAAATGTCAAAATAAGAAGAATGGAAAAAACGGATAAGAAATACATTTCCCTGAAGAACCTTAAAAGGTTCATTCTCGACATCGTGGGAAAAGATGAAGTGAAGGAGCATCTTCTTTATGAGGACACGGTTTTCGCAGAATCATACGGGATCAACATAAAAATGGATTTCGATCTGGAACTGGATCTGGAAGAGATCGAGAAATGGGACCGCTACAGACTGGCAGTCTACAACAACGGCGTGAAAGGCATCTTCGACCCTTCGAAATGGGATTTCGAGGTCCTTGAAAGTGAGGATGGAGACGAGGTTGGAGAGATGCAGAAAAGGAAGATGAGGAAATTGGCTGTGTCATTTTTCAAGATGGGAATGAACGAAGGTACCCTGCCGGGTTTCATATGAGAAAACATTTCTCTCAAAAAACCTTTTTGTCGGGGTCCTTTCGATCGTCCGGGTGAGAGACGGGAAATAATACTACAAGATATATTTAAGGGTGTGAACGTTTTTCCATTGATGGTCGTGGATGATGGACACCCCAAACCGATGATAACCGTGCTTATGACAGCTTACAAGGGTGGGAATTACTTCAAGGACGCGGTCCGGAGCATTCTGGATCAGACATTTTGGAACCTGGAACTCCTTGTCATCCTTGACCCCCATCCGGAGGACATGTGTGAGGCTGTCCTGAAGAGCATGGAAGATCCCCGAATAAGATTGTTAAAGAACAAAAGACGCGAGGGTCTTCTCAGATCAAGGAACATCGGATTGTCCGGATCAAGGGGCGAATACATCGCGATAATGGATTCTGATGATATCTCCCTCCCGGAAAGACTTCAACGACAATTGAAATATCTTCAGAACAACCGGGACTGCGGTCTCGTTGGGTCGTACTGCACGGTGATCAACGCCCATGGGGATGTCCTTCGAGAGGATCTGAATTACATTTCTGACACGGAGCTTTACTACAGGTTCACATTTGCCAATCAGATACCGCATAGTTCGATCCTTGCTAGAAAGGGATTGGTGCTTGAGGTCGGGGGATACCGGGAGGATGGATATGGTGAAGACTATGAATTGTACCTTAAATGCATTGAGCGCCAGAGGATCCACAAACTCCCGGAAGTTCTGGTGAAATGGAGGGAGCATCCTGGCTCCACCTCCGGCGAGTATGGGAAGAAGATCGAGGGTGATTCCATCGGGATCATCAAAGATCATGTGAGGCGGAGATTCAGCATCGAACTTTCGGATAAAGATGTGAGATTGTTCCGGGACCATTCCATGACCGGGTTCTCATTAAAAGGGGTGAGAATAGCCCTGAAAAAGTTGAGGCTCCTGAATTCAAGTGTCGTCGAAACCGCCCCTGAATGGGCAGACAGGAAGATGTTGAGAAAACTCGCAAACGACAAGTATCTCGCTCTTCTTACCGGGCAGATATTGAATCAGGGGTGGAACGTTTCAATCCCGCTCTTCCTGCTTTCCATCCCTGAAGCACCAGGCATGCTCATACGCGCCTTGCGCAGGATAATGGTGGCGAAGAGGGAGAAGGTCGCAAGAAATAATAACAATGCCAACGGTTGAACATCACGATGGACAAGCTCAGTATACTGATCAGTTCATACAACAGGTCCGACCTGATCGGAAGGTCCATTGGATCCATCCTTGGGTCGAATATCCCACAGGGGCTTGTAATAGAGATCGTTATAGTGGACGACCAATCCGATGAGAAGACTTGGGAGGTCCTAGAAGGATATAAAAATGACCCACGATTCATCATCTATCGAAACGAGCGGAAGACAGGGGCAGGTGGACCAAACTGGAACAAGGCTTTTGAACTATCCTCAGGCAACATCATCATCAATAACGAGGATGACATGATCTGGCATAAGGACTACATCAAGATACTATACAATGAACTGAAAAAACACGACAGATACACATGTATCTTTGGAATGTACATCCAGTGTTCGGATCCGGATGATCTCAGGCCTCCCAAAACAAGGCCAACGAATCCACATCCCCGGTTTGGTTTTTTTACCGGCATTCCAAGAAAATATACAGATGGGACCGGGGAACATGTATCGCATAACCAGTTCTTCTGCTACAGGGAATTTTTCGATGGACTTGATGAGCTCTGGCATCATTACCCCGGGACTGGCCTGCGGGAGGAAACCGACCTCTATCTACGGATATTGAAATTGAAGCCCCCTCGCAAGTTCATTACAATGCCGGAAGCTTACCTCTGGCATGTGTATTCAAAGACAGGAAAGAATGTCAGATCAATTGTGAAGATAAGGAAAGGAGACAGCAAAAACCATGAGGTATTCCTCAGAAGGAATTTCGGCCGGAGAGCACCTTTCATGATCATTGCCAACAAAATATACAATGTCCAGAAAGCCGCCCGAGATCTCCTGGGGGGCAAGTTCCTTGAACCGATAAAATCAAAGAAACATAGGAAGGAATGAATCGAACCTATATTACGCCGAACTGTCTGTTTTCATTCCCGCAACATAGCATTATGTGGGATACAGGAGAAGATAGTATTCTCATTGACCCGATAACTTTCATGTGACAGGGGACATTCCAGAGTAGTGACCTGATGGAATTACCGGTTCACCCAGTATGTTGGCGTCTCCCCCTTGAGCGCCAACAATACCTGTTCCGACACCATGACACCCGCCTTTAGCTGCGCATCCCTGGTATTCGCACCTATGTGCGGTGTCAGCGTCACGTTATCAAGTTCTGCCAGCTTGAGGGCCCCCGGCGGCTCCGTCTCGAAAACGTCGAGTGCGGCCCCCCCCACCTTTCCCTCCTTGAGAGCGATGTAAAGGGCCTCCTCGTCGACAACCCCGCCTCTGGCGCAGTTCACAAGGATCGCGCTGTCCTTCATGATCTCAAGCTCCTTTGTGGAGATCATATGCTTGGTCTCATCGTTGAGTGCCACGTGGAGCGATATGATGTCCGATCTCCTGTATAGCTCATCGAGTTCCACGAGTTCGATCCCTGCCTCGTCAGCAACTTCCCCGGGAAGGTAGGGGTCAAAACCTATAGTGGTCATACCGAATGCCTGGCACCGATGAGCCAGTGCCTGCCCGATCCTTCCGCAGCCGATTATCCCCACGGTCTTGCCGTCAAGCTCCATTCCCTTGAGCTGCTTTTTCAACCACTGCTGGTTCTTCATCCCGATGGTCCCCTTGACGATGCCTCTTGCGTGGGCAAGCATGTGGCCGAATGCAAGCTCGGCAACGGAAAGCGTGCTTCCCATGGGTGCGTTCACCACCTTGATACCTCGCCCTTTCGCATCGTTGATATCTATATTGTCAACCCCGATGCCTGCTCTTCCGATGACCTTCAGCCTGAAAGCTTTCTCCAGTGCATCCGACCTTACCTTGGTCCTGGACCTGACGATCAATCCGTCGAAATCCCCGATGATCTCCAGAAGCCTCTCGGGACTTGCCTCATCGAGAACGACCTCGTGTCCAGCCTCTTCGAGCTTTTTGACGGCCTCTCCGGCCAATCCGTCCGTAACGAGTATCTTCATCTTATCCGCCCCTTTTTTCATGTATCGTATGAACCGATATTAACCTATCCCTTTTTCTCTCTTTTCACCAGGACCGCCCTCACAACGTATACTATCGATCCATTGATGTAGCCACCGATCCCGATGCCTCCCAGAATGCCTGTGACAACCCTGAGAAGGTTCAATGATTCATATCCGGTAAGTGCCTGTAACCCTCCGTCTATCAGCATTGGAGCAATCAGCAGTAGCAATGCAACTATGTGGATGCTCTTCCCGAGGGAAGCACCCATCAAGCAGCCAAGGGCAAGGCCAAGGAACAAACCCACATCCCTGGCACATACCGGCATCTGATTCCCGTTCAGCTCCCATGATCTTGAATGTTTCTGATGACAGAACCGGTCCCCGAACCGGTAGACCATTTCTGCATATGGGTTCTCTATCCCTTCGATGGTATCCTCGTGCTCCTCGCCGCCTACGATACCCTCATCACCAAGGTCGACGGTCCCGCTTTCCGCGAAATATGGCGATATGATGAATGATATGAACACAAAAAGCATTATGATGAAAAGTGGAAGGCCCGACCAGTGGGGCGTTTTTAAATTGTCCTTTGCCCATCTTGATGTGTCGAACTGTACAAACCCTTTTGGATGGGGGGGGTTGCCATTACTTCGATTCATATCTCGAACCTCAGGATCGCACCTATTCCCCCCATCTTCTGGAACATCGACCCCTGATCATGAATGGACGAGATTACCATGGAACCCGAACCCATTTTATGAGCGAGGGTTATGAGGTCCCTCCCCTTTCCTTCCTTGAACACCTCATCCGTGACGAGCAGGGTCTCAACGGCCCCTATCTCCAGGGCTTTCCTTACCTCCGACTCGCCGTATGCGGAGCCTCGTCCTTTTCCGATCCCTTCCATGAGGGTGTTCAGAAGGCCGCTCTCCCTTGCAAATCTCAGTTCCTCGATCATACCGGAAAGACCCGTGGCCCCCGAGAGGGCCTCCTTGATCCCTGACATCCCCCCCGTGGATGCGGGAACTACGTGTATCCTACCCGGATCAACCGATCTTTCCTCCCTGAGTTTCTTCGAGAGGACCTCTTTAAAAAAACCGGGGCCCACAATAAGCAGCTGGTTGTCCTCTGAAAGGTACGGCATCAGGAGGTCGCATATCTCGGTATAATATGCCTCCCACTTGGAACCGGAGAGGTAACGTTTACCCCCCGAACCGGTCCTGACCGTGCCCATGTTCTCGAGTCCATAATCTCTCAACCTGAAAACAGCAGCGGTTTCGTCATCTAGAGAAACCGCGATCGCACGGGCTTTTTCTGAACTCTCCTGCGCCTCTTCGAGAACGGACAGGAGACCGGGATGATCATCGTCCATCTCAAGATCGAGAACCGTACCGGGGTCCACGTTGAACGTATGGTGCCCGGAAATGTCCTGAGGGCCCTCGATCACCCTGCCCTTTATCCTGAGCGAATCCGTGAATGGATGGAACTCCGTTGATTCAACCTCGATCCTCAGATAGACCCTGACCCTTGGCTGACTATCGGGTCTTACCTGATCATCCTTGGCCTCGAGCTTCCGGAAGGTGTAACCGGCCACTCGTGTCCCCGAAATGATCGCACGGTCGAGATACCAGAGATCATCGATGGAATCGACCCTGACCCTGATGGAACATTTTCCATCACCCTTTTCCATCAGACGCATCGATGTTGAACGAGTGTACCGATATTAAACATATGCGAGGATTTAAATGGAATACGGAAATGGCAAGGGCATGGAACGTATTCACATTCCTTGCGGGGACGGTGTGGTCCTCGAGGAGCACACCGCTGACCTGTGGTTGACAGCCTCCGGTGTAAGCCCGGAGGAGTGTATCGAGAGAACCATCTCCGGCATGTACAACGTCATGGCCGAGGAATTCAACGTTTCAGGCGGCCACCCCGCTGACCTTACATTGGAAGCCGAAGGTCTGGAGGTTGTACTTGTGGAGCTTCTGTCGGAGCTTCTGTTCATCTTCGATGCGAGGGCCTCCCTCGCTCTTGATCCAAAGATCCTGCTGAATGAGGAGAACGGCAGGGTGACCCTTAGAATGGATTACATCGAAACACCGTTTACAATGGTTGAAGGCAAGAGGGGAATGGAAGTGAAGGCCGCGACCTATCACGAGGCGTCATTGAAGAAAGATGGGGGGCTCTGGAAGACCCGGGTGCTCCTTGATCTGTAGCAGCCCATGTCATTTGACAGGGGCACCCGGGGAGCTCCCATGTCATAATATAATATACTTTGAACCCCAATCAGGTACCATAAAGGGGAATGGGAACTGCATGGTCTTTGATCGATCGATATGTCATCTCCCGGAGGAAACGGTCATCGAGGAGAAGAATATCCGATGCAAGGGGGATATTATTTTTTCTGACAAGTCCCAGCTTAGAAGGGGCATCATGACCGAGGGGCGCGTTTTTCTGGGAGAGTTCGTCGACATGGAGGGTGATATCACATCCATCGGTGATATCAGGGTCGACAAGGGATCCCGGGTCCATGGGAACATAACCGGCGATTCCGATATTTTCATTGGTGAAAGGTCCATCATTGCAGGTGAGATCGTTGTCGGAAAGAACCTGGAGATAGGAGAAGGTGTGGAACTCGATCCCAAGGCCATCGATTCAAGGGGTCGGATAAACATAAGGAACCCCATATCCGTGATAGTCTACCTGCTGCTATATCTTCTCGAGCTCCTGAGGAGGAGCGACTCGAAAGAGGTGGAGAACTTCTTTCGGGAGCTGGAGGAAGGGGAAGAAGAGACGATCCTGGTCTCGCAGCACTTCACATACTTTCCCAGAGGCTCGAGGATAGACAGGGAATCGGTTGAGATCCCGGGAGATATGAAGATCGGACACAATTCCCGGATCGCCGGGGACCTGAAGGTGAACGGGGACCTTGACCTTGACAGCGAGATCCAGATCTTCGGAGACCTCATCACCACCGGAAATGTGATGATCGGCGAGAACGTCGTCATAAACGGGAGCATCCGCTCGGAGGGTGATGTGACGATCCATCATGCCGCGAGGATCTCCGGGAACATCCGTGCGAACAACATAGTCACAACATCCGACACCATCATTGATGGGACACTTAAAGGGGAGGAAGGGATCCGTATCATGCAGGAGGGGGATACCGGCGTGGAGGAGCGCATGGAACGTTTCGAGAGAGGAATGGATGAGATCGACGGAATAGTATGAAAGATGGCCCCCCTGTGTCAAGGACCTGTACAAGTCCACACCCTTCATTTTGCCCCCCGGCCACCCAATTATCCGAAATAAAGGTTTTCGATAATGGCCGGGTTATTTTTAATTTAATGTAAAGGCATTTCCCATATTTTACCTGTTATCTATGGATTCATGGCAACAAATCGGTAAGTTTTATTACCATTGCAGTTATCGGGATGCCATCAAGAACACCCTTTCCTTGGAGGATGCTCACATGAAGCTATCAAAGAACGAGAAGTTGATCCTTTGGGGTCTTGTGAAATACCCCATGCTTAATGACAGACAGCTCAGCGATAAGATCGGCGTCCGGATGTCCACCCTGAACGCCATAAAGAACAAGATGAAAAGAAGCGGCCTGATATTTGACCGGATCGTTCCCAACGTCGAGATAATGGACTACGAAATACTTGCCGTGAGCTGGACCTCACTTTCCAGGTCCATGACCGACAAGGACGATGTTGGATTCCTGAGAGATCTGTTCTCAAACCATCCCAACACATACTCTGCAATGGTGTTCGGGGATACGCTCCTCTCACTTTCACTTTACAGTAACTACACCGAATACAGACGGGCAGAGTACAGGATCGTCAAGGAGCTCAATACCCGGGACCTCATACCATCCGAGAACATCCATACGACCCTATATCCGCTCTCCATCTCCCAGATCAGCAAGAACTTCGATTACACGGCGGTTCTGGAGAGGGCGTTCGACATCGAACCCGACGGACAGGAAACCGATGATTTCGGCAGGTTCGATATGAAGAAGGCAAGGGAAAAGGTCTATCATCTTACAAGGAAGGAGAAGACCATCCTCAAGGGCATCCTCGAAGCCCCGGACATGCCCGATAACAAGATCGCGACAATGCTGGACACAACAAGGCAGGCGGTCGCAAGGCACAAGAAGGAGCTCCTTGAACTGGGTGTGATCAAGAAGACCCGTGTTATCGACTATGCCAAGCTGGGATTCCAGATCCTCTGCCTGGTGGAGGGTCATTACAACAAGATAGGGGACGAGGAACGGGGAGGGCCAGATGTCAGAAAGTTCCATCTTCCGAGCTTCTTTGCGATCTACGGAAATTCGGAGACCGTCTCGCTCTCTCTCTTCAAGGACTTTGAACAGTTCACCCAGAGCAAGGAGGTCTATCTCGGGGCCATGAAGAGGTTCTGCGACATGAAGGCCGACCCGCATATCAATCTCTACTCTCCGAGGCACACTATCACATTAAAGCACCAGGAGTACCTTCCCCTTGTGGAGGAGTTCCTGAACCAGAGTTGATGATACACTTTCAGTGCACTCCCTCCCGTGCCATACCTTTATAATGGAGATATTCAAGTGATGTTTTACAGGTGAACTCATGGACGAGGAGAGAACGGTGGAAGACCTTCCGGGCGTAGGTCCGGCAACGGCGGAAAAATTGAAGGAGGCGGGATATGACGACCTCATGTCCATTGCCGTTTCTTCCCCTTCGGCACTGGTCGAAGCGGCTGAAATCGGCGAGGCAACTGCGGCGAAGATCATCGCTGCAGCCAAAAAGCTTGCGAACATCGGGGGTTTTGTCACGGGTGATGTGATCATGGAGAAGAGGAGAACCATCAACAAGCTCCTTACCGGTTCAAAGGCTCTTGACGAGCTTTTAGGGGGCGGGGTTGAGACCTGCGCCATAACCGAATTCTTCGGGGAATTCGGTTCGGGAAAGACGCAGATCACACATCAGCTCTGTGTAAACGTTTCCAGATCAATAGAGGATGGCGGACTGGAGGGTCATTCGGTGTTCATCGACACCGAAAATACCTTCAGACCGGAAAGGATCGTCCAGATGGCCATGGCCTACGACATGGAACCCACAGAGGTTCTGCAGACCATACACGTCGCCCGGGCATTCAACTCCCACCATCAGATGCTCCTTGTGGAGAAAGCGAAGGAAATTGCGAAGGAATTCCCCATCCGCCTCATGATCGTGGATTCTCTAACGGCACATTTCAGGGCTGAATACATTGGCAGGGGCTCCCTTGCTGAAAGACAGCAGAAACTTAACAAGCATCTGCATGCCATACTTCAATTCTCCGACCTCAACAAGGCAGCAGTGGCGGTCACAAACCAGGTAGCGGCCAAGCCCGACGCGTTCTTCGGGGACCCGACAAGGGCAATAGGCGGTCATGTGCTGGGACATACATCGACATTCAGATTGTACCTCCGGAAATCCAAGGGTAACAGGAGAATTGCTCGCCTGATAGATTCGCCGAACCTTCCCGAAGGAGAGGCTGTGATCACCATCTCAGAGGACGGGGTCAGGGATTAACTGAAAGTTTTTTTACCCACACCTGCCTATAGGGAATGAAAGGTGGGGCAAGAAATGGAAGTACTGGATATCAAAAAGGGCAACTTCGAACAGGTAGAAGGGGACCGTCTTTTCGAATTGATGATGGAAATATTCGGCGACTGCGAAAAGGATGGTGACTGGTGCGTCTCGGAATACGGCGCTATGAAGCCGATAAGGGTCAAGGTTCTCTCACGATCGGAAATGGCCATCGAGATCAACACCGTTCAGATCCCGCCCGAGCAGGTACTCGACACCATGAAGAAGAGAAACCTATTTCTGGAGACAGCAACGGGTTTCACTTCCAAACAGAGACTAAAAAGACTAAAGAACAAGGCCAAGAAAGGCGATCTCTGAACTTCCCGAATATCAAGAAAAGGTTAATATTGCCCACTGCTTTTCCAGCTCACCAATCCAAGCGGATGTGGTCTAGCTCGGTAGGACCGTAGCTTCCCAAGCTACTTGCCCGGGTTCAAATCCCGGCATCCGCACCATTGTTTTTTAATTTCTCACCTATCCAAACAATGGTGCTAAATATTGACGGGAGGGATTTGAATCCTCGGGTCTTTGGTGTTTTCGTTTCAAAAAGCGACGAGATGAAAACACCAAAGTACGCACAATTTTGCCATGGACTATCTCACCTACCAAGAAATTGTTGCTGTATCAAATCCCGGCATCCGCACTTTCATGTTTAAGACGTTATCCAATTATTATCTTGACATGAAAATTCGTAAAATCACTCATGTTTCAGGAAATGCAACCATCCCATCCCCCATTGATCACCGATCAATGATGTATGACATCCGATGATGATTTTTATAACATCAGACCATATGTGATGTCACATCAGGGTGCACGCACATGAGGGTTGCCATTTTCACGGGGACGTTCAAGGAGAACAAGGATGGGGTTGCCCGCAGTCTCTATGAACTTGTCAGAACCCTCCGGGTTTTGGGGCATGAGGTCGGAATATGGTCCCCTGAGATCACTCCGACCCCGGACACAGGTATAAAAACATATCATCTCCCGTCGGTTCCGATACCACTTTACCCGGATTACAGGATGACAATATACCTCAAGGATATATTCCACGAGCTCGACGAATTCGAACCGGATATCATACAGATCTCCACCCCCGATCTGATCGCATTGAAGTTCCTTAAGTATGGAAAGGAGAAGAGGATACCCGTGATATCCATCTATCATACGGATTTTCCGTCCTACCTGAGCTATTACAAACTGGATATGTTCGAGGGTACCGTATGGAGGGAAATGGTCCGGTTCTACAACAAATGTGATATGGTGTTCACCCCCACAAGAGAGATGAAAAAACAGCTTGAAGAGAAGGGTGCTAGAAACGTATCCCTCTGGTCAAGGGGAATCAGGGTGGATAAATTCAATCACAGGAAACGATCGTTGAACCTCAGAAGAGCCTGGGGAGCCGAGGGGAAAAAGGTGATACTTTTCTCCGGAAGGTTAGTCAAATACAAGGACCTTGATATGGTCGCACTTGTGTACGAGAAGTTCAAGGATATGAACAGAAATGATGTTCTTTTTGTTCTTCTCGGGTCCGGGCCCATGGAAGGTGAGCTCAAGGAAACAATGAAAGATGCAATCTTTCCAGGATATCTCCATGATGAAGCATTGTATAAAGCATACGCAAGTGGCGATATCTTTCTTTTTCCATCAACCACGGAAACATTTGGGAATGTTGTTCTTGAAGCCATGTCCTCTGGTCTTCCTTCGGTTGTATCCGATATCGGCGGGTGTCAAGAGATTATCGAAGATTCGTCCGCAGGTTTGGTATGCAAAGCCAAGAATGTGAATTCATTCTATAAAGCCTGTTCTGCATTGATCGAGAATAAGGCCCTTTACGAAACCCAGAGATCAAAATGTATAGAGTGGACACAGAACAGAACATGGGAAAGCATTAACAATGATCTTATCGCTATGTTCGAAACATTGATACGTAAAAAAAAGGAGCGGTGAGTATTTCAGGATATAACCTTTACGTTGGTGATTCATGTAAGTCATTTCCCTCCCCCCTTCATTTCCTCTGGAAAAACGGAAAGGTGATATGATGTATCCTTTACGTTCTCCCCTCCCGCTAAAGCACAGAAAACGCATAACTTTTTGACCATGTTTTCTTTCTTTTCATCCAAAATCCCGATACCAATGGAATTTATTTACAAGCCGTATATTAAGCAATCGGAAGTATTTTATAAAGCCAATATTCATATATATATATATATAGTAATATTTATAAAGATAATAATAATAATAATAATAGAATTGCATTGGAAAAGCTTAAACCGGTAATTTCTGAAAATATAAAGTTAAAATTTCACCGTGTGGAAATATCTGCAAATTATCCATATTATATTTTTGTGTTATTTTTATATTATTTTAGATTTTTTGAAAAAATAATGTTCTCATGGATTTTTTACAATCATATCTGAATGATCGCTTCCGATTTCCAGGGGAAATACAGGGGTCTCCCCTTATAGGATATTTACATTGAATCGTTTCTTTATCTGTTCGAGAAGTTTTTCGATGTATACCCTTCTGGTATCGAGTATCTCTGAGATCATATCGATATCGTGTACTTCATCCTTTATGAAAAGGGATAAAACATCTTTTTCGAGCGGATCGGAATAAAATGATGATATAACATTATTCACATCCTCATAGGCCCTTTCCCTTATTGCAAGGAGTCTTCTTCTTTTCTTTTCCATTACCCCGATCTCTTGGTTCAGAGATGATATAAGGTCTTTCAGGGCACTAAGACGTTTGTCCTTTTCCTCGATATTCAAGGTCTTTTCCAGTTTCATTCTGAAATTTTCCAGAAGCGGATCCGTGAAGGCGGGAAGCGCTCCCATAATTTCATTTTTCATTTCTCCGGTAACCTTTCCCTTGATCTCCACCTGAGTTTCGCTGGATTTGAAAAAGGGAGGATCCAGGGACAATCTAACATTGTATTCCATATAGGAATGTATTTCCTCATTGTAGGTATTTGGCCCTATGTCTATTCTGATGCAATATCTCTTTCTTGGAGCGTAAAGCTTTCTGGGCGGACCACCCTTATCGGATTTCTCCTCGAACGAAACGACAAAATCGCTTTCTTCAAGAACCTTGAGGTGTTTCATTATGGCCTGCTGGCTGACATTCAACTCCTTGGATAGTTGTAACGGGTAGTTCATTTCCCTTGACAGTTTATGAAGGATCTTTCTCCTGATCGGGTTCTCGAGTACCGCAAGGATCCTGTCCAGCTCGAGTTCTTCGCTGTAGTCGTTCATACTATACAACAAATAGTTGTAATGTTATATCAATATTTACCCTTCCGATTCACGGGAGGCCTCTCTTTAAGGATCTTTTCCTGGAACTTTCTGTAAAAGTTGGTATCGAACCTTACGAAACGGGTCATTTCCTTCGACCGGGTAAAGAGGAGTTGATCCCTGTTGCGGATCGTTCTCCTGAAAGCTCCATCGATCACGAGCTGTGCTGTCCTTGTCTTGTGGGCGACCTTCAAACCGATGGTGCTTCGGTCCGGTATGATAAATGGGCGAGAATTTATCCGGAACGGAGCGATCGGCACGATCTCTAGTGCATTCAGCCTCGGATCAAGAACAGAGCCTCCTGCGGAAAGCGCGTAACTCGTGGAACCCGTGGGAGTTGATATGATGATACCGTCCGCTCTTATGCTCTGTGCCCATTCCATATCGATGTAGAACTCGAACTCCTGGATCTTCGATGGTGTGCTGGTGGCAATGACCGCTTCGTTGGTGGCATCCGGGAGCCTTTCCTCGTTGAGGATGGTCTGGAGTCGAGATCTCTCTTCGATAACGTAATTGCCGGCCAAAAGCTGCTCCAGAGCGTCCCGTGTTTTCTCAGGGGGAACCTCCATGAGAAAACCCAATGATCCCACATTGATCCCGAGTACCGGAAGATTTACACTCTGAAGTGCCCTCAGCAGGGTCCCGTCCCCCCCTATACATATCAGGATCCGGGCATCGATCTTTTCAATAGGAGAGAATTCAAATGTGTCATCCCGAACCTCGCCTTTCAGTTCTTCATCCAGAACGAGCTCGATCTCCCTGCCTTCATCCGATAGTTCTCCGGCGATGGCGATCAGCTCCTGGGCAGCGATCAGTGCTTTTTTCTTCTTGGTATGCACCACGAGGCCTATTCTCATCCGGTAACACCACCTTCATGAACGGTCCTGCTGGAGATCTCCACGATCCTGTCAAGAGCACCCCGGTCCCCTATGGCGATAATACCCCTGATACTATCCTTGTCTCCGGGGTAAAAATTATCCCATGTCCCATCCTCCCGGATGCGAATGTGAATGCCCCCCGCTTCCTCTAGTATCAGATGAGAGGCCGCGATATCGGTGATCCTCGGGACCCTGGAGAACATTGCGAACATATCGATGGCGCCTCTGGCAACAAGGCAAATCTCGAGCGATATCGCCCCGAAATACCTTCCTCTTCTTGGCCAGGACAGTATCCTTCTGTTCTCTTCCATGGAATCCGGTCCAAGGAAGGAAGCAAAGACCGCCTCACTGTCAATATATTTGCGGGTGTGGATGCTCTCCCCGTCAAGTTGGGCCCCTTCCCCTTTGACCGCCTTGAAACACCATCCCATCGGGATGTCGAGGACCAGCCCCGCCGTGATCTCCCCCCTCTCATCGGCAAGGGCAAGGGATGTGGAATAGAACGGTATTCCGTTTGCAGCATTGTAGGTTCCGTCAACGGGGTCGAAGATCAGCGTCTTGCTGCTACCTTTGTTTATGGCCCCGCTTTCCTCGGACAGGATGTTCCAGTCGAGGTCAAGATCCCCCATAACCTCAAACGCCGCTCTCTCGGCAACCTGATCTATCTCCTTTGTCCAGTCTCCTCCGGCTCCCCTGCTGATACGCCTTTCTCCTCCTCCGTGTGGAAACCGGTCGAGTACCGTGTCCCTGACCGAATCGGCGATGCATCTGAGAATCCCTATCTCGGTCATGAAAAAGAAAGAGAGATAAATGCTTTTTATACATTGCTATAGCATTCCCTCAAAGCAGGTCCTCATCGTCCAGTAATCCCCTTCTTCTCAGGGATATCCTTTTCACCTCGTCGATGAAACCGTCGTCAATGATGAAACCTTCCGGTTTTCTCAGGGTATATGGCTTCATATCCATTCATCTTTCGCGATCATTATTAAACCGGGTCCGGGAGGTCCCATGGATGTCCTGAGGCTCATGGGTGTGTGAAATTTCCCTTGCAGGAACCATCGTAGAACAGTTTGAAATATCCAACCCTTTCCAGCTGGACCCGGGCCCCCTTTATGGACTCTTCCTTCACGGCACTCTCGGCGACCCCGGTGGATATGCTGCCATCAGGAAAGATCAAAGACATCTCTATCCCGTTCACAGGAGCCCAATGAATGATCCTCCCCTTGCCCCCCCGGACATCTCCGGGTTCCTTGCCAGCATATTTGAATATCCCCTCAGGGCCGTCAGGGGTCCTGATATTGCACAGGTCCTTGAGCCTTATCACGGTCCCATTTTCAAGCTCTTTCATCTCCCTTGAGGGGACCATGACCTCTATTATGCCGTTGACCGGTTTTAGAACATGGTGTCTGTTTCCTCTTTCGGGGACTTCCGGGTGAAGGGGGATGTCCGCTTTGAGTTCATATTCATTGGCAAAGCCGATCCTTAACGGGTCCTCAACGTAGAAATACCGGTTCGCATCCCTGTCGATGATGGTTCGGTTCATGGCATACAGGTTCTCCCATGAGAAGGTTATGTCAACGGACTTCATACCAACCTCGATCCAGTAGTTCCTTATGGAAAGCGGATGAAAACCTCTGGCATTGAGTGCCCTGAGGGTTCCGATCCTGATATCGCCCCAACCGGAATAGTTACCGGATCGTATCTCCTCTCTGATAAGGGAGGTCTTCAACATTGTCTCGGGTATCGAGACAAGGCCGTAATGGATGAAGTTCGGCCTATCCCACCCCATATGGTTATAGATGTATTCCTGTCTGAAGGTATTGTTCAGATGATCATTTCCGCGCAGGATATGTGTACATCCCATGTAGTGATCGTCGATGGCCACGGAGAGATTGTAGAGAGGGTACACCCTGTATCTGTCCCCCGTCTTGGGGTGGGGTGTATCCCTTATTCTCATACCAACGAAATCCCTGACCGCCGGGTTCCGGTGGTTCAGGTCGGTCTTGATAACCAGAGAGGCCGCTCCTTCCGGATAGGTGCTGTCCAACATCCGGTCCCATCTCTCAAGCTGGTTCTCCGGCGGTTCATTCCTCTCACTGCAGGCCATACCCTTGTACTTCAGCTCCCGCCAGACCTCGGTATCCTCCGTGCATACGTATGCTGCTCCGACCTCGAGCATTTTCCTGACCGTTTCGTAATACAGCTCGAACCGATCGGATTGCAGATAGGTCTCGTCCATCTTCACTCCAAGCCATTCCAGGTCTTCCTGGATCATTGTATAGGCTTCCGGGTCAATTTTTTCCGGATTTGTGTCCTCCATTCTCAGGATGAATTTCCCCCCGTATCTCTTGCAGTATTCGTCGTTAAGAATTGCCGCCCGTGTGTGGCCGATATGAAGGGGGCCGGAGGGCCCGGGTGCAAACCTCATCACGAGCTTTCCCTCCTCGCCCCCTTCGAGTTCGGGGAGCCCCGTCTTTCTTGCCCTCTTCTCGAGCTTTTTGGGACCTCCCATGTCCGAGAGCATTGCTTTTTGCTCCTCCGGACCCATCGAATTCACCCTCTCCACAATAGATCTGACCCTCTCCGATGCCGAGGCCGGATTATCACGGAGTTCGGGGTGGAGAGCCATGGCCTTTCCCATGACCGACCCGAAGTTGGCCCTTCCGCCGTGGTCCACGGCGTTCTGAAGTGCAAAGGCAAGTATATCATCATCCATGGTCCGGGGGGAAGACTTTCATCGATTTAACACTATCATAACCAAATACCATAGTACGCGCGCGCGTACGCGCGCGATGGATTTATATATCTCACGCGCCTTTGAGGATAGGTATCGAAAGATATGGAGTTGGGATGCACTGAAAGGGTCAACTCTTTCTACTGGATCTTGGCGTTGTTTAATGGTGGGCATGTCATGACCGAAGATACGACCCGTGGAAAAGGAGCCGGCGGCAAAGGGGATTACGATTCAGCAGACATCGAGGTAATGGAGGGTCTTGAGGGGGTCAGGATCCGCCCGGCGATGTACATTGGTTCCACCGATTCCCACGGTCTCCACCATCTGGTCTACGAGGTGGTGGACAATTCCATAGATGAGGCGATGGCAGGATACTGCTCGCACATCACCGTGACACTCACAAAGGAGGGCACCGTGATAGTGGATGATGACGGCAGGGGAATACCCGTGGCACCTCATCCCAAGTACAACATCCCGGCGCTGGAGATCGTCATGACAAGGCTTCATGCAGGAGGTAAGTTCAGGAAGGACGCCTACAAGGTTTCCGGCGGACTGCATGGTGTGGGGGTATCCGTGGTGAACGCCCTTTCGGAATGGCTGGAAGTGACCGTCACAAGAGGTGGAAAGAGGTATTTCCAGAGATATGAAAAGGGGAAGACGGCCACTTCGATGAGTGTATTGGGCGATGCTCCTGAAGGGGTCTCAGGGACATCGGTGCATTTCTCTCCCGATACTGGCATATTCACGACCACCGAGTTCAAGATAGAAATACTGGAAAATCGGATGAGAGAGCTCGCATTTCTCAACAGGGGTACAAGGATCATCCTTGTCGAGGAATCAACCGGAAAAAGGGAGGAATTCTTCTACGAGGGTGGTCTCGTCTCCTTCATCGAGTATATCGACCGGAACCGCAACTCTTTGATAGATGATCCCGTCTTCGTTTATGGGGAGCGTGAGGGGGTTGCCATCGAGATTGCCATGGAATGGACCGATGGCTATACTGAAAATATATTCTCATATGCTAACAATATCAATACCTCGGAAGGCGGAACTCACCTTTCGGGTTTCAAAGGTGCTCTCACCAGGACCTTCAATGATTATGCAAAAAAGGAGGATATCTTCAAGAAAGACCAGCTCCTGCAGGGCGAGGATATCAGGGAGGGGCTGAGCTGTGTTATCTCGGTGAAGGTCCCCGAACCCCAATTCGAGGGTCAGACCAAGACAAAGCTCGGGAATTCCGAGGTCAGGGGCTACGTGGAAACATTTCTCAACGACAAGCTCAGGGAATACCTGGAAGAACATCCCAAGGAAGCCGAGAAGATAATCCAGAAGGCCCTCCAGGCCTCCCAGGCAAGGGAGGCTGCCCGGAAGGCAAGGGAACTTACGAGAAGGAAAGGCCTCCTCGAAGGCTCGGGACTCCCCGGAAAACTTGCCGACTGCCAGTCCCGGGACCCGAAGATCTCCGAACTCTACCTGGTCGAGGGAGATTCCGCAGGGGGTTCCGCCAAGCAGGGCAGGGACAGGGCGTTCCAGGCCATTTTACCGCTGAGGGGAAAGATCCTGAACGTAGAGAAGGCGAGGCTCGACAAGGTCCTCTCCAACAACGAGATAAGGTCCATGATAACCGCTCTGGGATGCGGCATAGGGGACGAATTCGACATAGACAACCTGAGGTATCAGAAGATAATCATCATGACCGATGCCGATATCGACGGGGCCCATATCCGCACGTTGCTTTTGACTTTCTTTTACCGGTATATGCAGGACCTTGTAAACGGGGGCAACCTTTACATTGCGCAGCCTCCACTTTACAGGGTCAAGAAGGGAAAACAGGAATTCTACTGCTTCACCGAGGAGAGGAAGGATGAGCTTGTGGAAACCCTTGGCAAGGGAACATCGACCCAGCGTTACAAGGGTCTCGGTGAGATGAACCCCGACCAACTCTGGTCCACCACCATGGACCCTGATTCAAGGACACTTTTGAGGGTGACCGTCGATGATGCCATCCAGGCCGATGAGATGTTCACAATTCTGATGGGGGACCAGGTCCAGCCAAGAAAGGAGTTCATCGAGACCCATGCCAAGGAGGTGACCGATCTTGACATCTGAGGCCCAGGAAGAAGGAGATATAGAGGCAATAGAGAGGGGAGGAGTGAGGAACAAGGAGCTCGTAGAGGAGATGAAGACATCATACCTGAACTACTCCATGTCGGTCATCGTGGGAAGGGCGCTGCCCGATGCAAGAGACGGATTGAAACCCGTTCACAGGAGGATACTCCACTCCATGAACGAGGGGGGCATGGTACATGGAAAACCCTACAAGAAATCCGCAAGGGTGGTGGGAGATGTCCTTGGTAAGTATCATCCACATGGGGATTCTGCCGTCTACGATGCCATGGTCCGGATGGCCCAGAATTTTTCCCTGAGGTATCCTCTCATCGACGGGCAGGGTAACTTCGGGTCCGTGGACGGTGATTCCGCTGCTGCCATGCGTTACACCGAATCAAGGACCACAAAGATCGCAATGGAAATGCTCGAGGACCTCGAGAAGGAAACGGTGGATTTCGAACCGAATTACGATGGCTCCCTCGAAGAGCCCATCGTGCTCCCTTCGAAGCTCCCCAATCTTCTAATCAATGGCACCTCGGGTATTGCGGTTGGCATGGCGACGAACATGCCCCCGCACAATCTCACCGAGGTCGTGAACGCTCTTCTTGCACTCCTCGAAGACCCTGAGCTCGATTCATTTGCCCTCATGGACCATATCCTGGCGCCCGATTTCCCGACAGGCGGGATCATATACGGAAAGAACGGCGTATACCAGGCATACACGACGGGAAGGGGAAAGATCACGCTTCGTGCAAGGGCAGAGGTCGAGGGAAAGGAGGGAGAGAGAAAGAGGATCGTTGTCACCGAGATACCCTACATGGTGAACAAATCCAACATGCTCCAGAGGATTGCGGAGCTCGTGAAAGCAAAGGTGTTCGATGGTATTTCGGATATCCGGGATGAGAGCGACAAGCAGGGGATGCGGGTGGTTTTCGATCTGAAGAGGGAAGCCGTTCCGGAGGTGATACTCAACAAGCTGTATGCCCACTCGGACATGCAGTCGACCTTCGGTGTTATCAATCTCGCTCTGGTTAACGGCCAACCCCGGGTAATGACCCTCAAAGAGCTCCTTGCCGTCTATATGGACCACAGAAGAGAGGTGATCCGCAGAAGGGTCACCTACGACCTCAAGAAGGCAAGGGAAAGACTGCATATAATTGAAGGTTTGATCATTGCCCTCGACAACATTGACGAAGTTATCAAGCTGATCAGGGGCTCAAAGGATGCGGGGGTCGCCCTTGAAGGCCTCATGGAGAAGTTCGGCCTGACCGAGATCCAGGGAAAGGCCATTCTGGATATGAGGCTCCAGAAGCTCACATCCCTTGAAAGCGAGTCCATAAAGGAGGAGGGGAAGAGGCTTAAGGAGACCATTTCCGATTACGAGGATATCCTTGCCAGGCCTGATAGGGTGGACGGTATCATAAGAGATGACCTGGTTTATCTCGGGGAGAAATATGGAGACAAGAGGAGGACCGAGATCGAGGAGGATGCCGGGGAGATCGATCTGGAGGACCTTATCGTCAAGCGGGATATCGTGGTAACAATTACGAGCACCGGATACATCAAAAGGATGGACCTTGACACATACCGGAACCAGAACAGGGGAGGAAAGGGCCTTCGGGGAATGGCCATGAAGGAGGAGGACTACGTCGTGGACATGTTCGTCTGCTCGAGCCACGACCACATTCTGCTCTTCACATCCCTTGGAAGGGTCTACTGGTTGAAGGGGTACAATATACCAACAGGGTCAAGGCACTCCCGGGGCAAACCGATCATCAACCTCCTTCCGAACCTGGAAGAAAAAGAAGTGGTCAGATCATTCATATCCGTTCCCGGGTTCGAGGAGGTCAAGTATCTTCTCTTTGCCACAAAGAAAGGTATCGTTAAGAGAACAAGCCTGAAGGCATATTCGAGACCGAGGTCCACCGGGATAAAGGCGATCCTCCTTAACGAGGGTGACGAGCTGGTCTCCACCCAGCTCTGTACGGATGACAACGAGGCTGTCCTTGCAACATCCCATGGTATGGCCAATCGGTTCAGCGTCACGGATGTCAGGTCCATGGGAAGGACCGCAACCGGCGTCAGGGGGATGAGGCTGAAATACAGCGACGACGAGGTGGTCTCCCTGGCAGTCATTCCGAGGGTGGGCGGTGAGGTTTCCGAGACCAACGATGAGGAAGAGTTGGAATCCGTGGAAGCAGATGAGGAGATCGAGGAAACAGGGGAGGGCCCCATTCTGCTTACCATTACCGAGAAGGGATTCGGAAAGAGGGCCTATGCGGAGAACTACCGATTGACCCGCCGTGGCTCCGCCGGTGTGATAAACATACGCAGGGAGAACATCGAGGAAACAGGTCTCGTTGTCAGGTTGATGCTGGAAAGGCCCAACTCCGATATCCTGCTCGTATCCCGAGAAGGTATGGTAATAAGGACCACCTCATCATGCATCCGGCTGGTGAACAGGGTTGCCAAAGGTGTCATAGTGATGAGGCTCAATGAGGATGATGAGGTCAAGGCCGTGGCCTTGATCGAGAGTATAGAGGGAGCTGACGGAGAAAATCCCGAATGCGAACTCCCGCAGGATGAAGAGTGAGCATCAGTGGAAAATGGCGGCTGGAAAGCTCTACTTCTTTATGAGTGAGACACCGCATTCGGGGCAGAACTTCCAATCGTCTTCCAATGAGTATCCGCAGAGAGGGCAGTGTCTTGAAGAGGAAGCTGAGGGGGCGCCTCCGGAAGGGGATCTCTCTTCCTTCATCTTCTGCTCCGCAAAGTACCTGGCCTCGTAATCGGAAGCCGCTTTTTTACGGTTGTAGAGCTTTTCTCTTTCCTTTGCAAAATCATAGGGTGCGGATACGGTTTCCCTCTTGGTTGTGAGATTGTTACCCCCGCAGATCGGGCAGAGCATCCTGCCTCCGCATCCGTATCTGTCGCATGTCTTGACCCCGAAGTTACCTCCGCAGATCTCGCAGTACTGGTTAATGTAACGTTTGCAGTCGTTACAGTAAGCAACCATTTTCACACCCCGGTGTAAATCACATTTACTCCGTAAAATAACTTTTGCCCATTATATCCTTTATTGAGACTCAAGGAGGGTTTTATTCTACCTGGTCTTGACCTTGAACTCCCTCCTCTTTTCAATGACCTGCGCCTCGAAGTCGGGACCGAGCTGGATGGCGAGATCCTCTATCTCATCGACGTTCCGGACGAAATTCGCCTTGGAATCCGTCTCGATAAGCTCCTTGAACCTCTGGTAGTTCTTGTTGTGGTCATGGTAATACAACCAGGATGCGATCATGACGATCCCGCCGATACCCAGAGGTATCCATGCATAGTTATCCAATTCTGCGATGAGAGGTATCTCCAGGTCCTTGTTCGGGATCATTTCCAGATGGATCAAAAGCTCCCATGCGCTGATCAGGAATACCAGGGTGGATATCAGGCTGAGGATGAACAGTTTGTTCCGTTTGTTCTTCTGCCAGAACTTCCGCCATCCGGTTCCGATGCTGTTGATAATGCTCATGGGGATACCCTCCCCTTAAACGCATTGGTTATTTATCCTTTATCTATGATCTGTCCTGCTGGATGGAAATGATTAATATCACATTGGTTTATGTCATCACGTCCCCGGGCTTCGAAGACGGCGGTGATCGATGATCCGCCCTGGCAATGCCGGGGATACAAGGATCGGTGCTTTAATAGGGTCCCATGCTGACCGAACAGGCGTGACGCCGAGGGATGATGCAGAGGACAACCCAGGCATCGTACATACCCCCCGGGAATGGGTCAGAGGTCGGAGAGGGCTTAATGCCTGGCTGTGAAAGATCTCGTTAATTCCCGGGGACATATCCATCTCGATGGGTCGGCCTATCCCCGATCCTCGTCGTTCCAGGGCATGAAGGTCCTCCCGGTTTATGAACGGACACATCTTCCGGAGAGGAAAAAATTCAAGAGGAGTGCATTTCCGTTCACATCCTATCGTCTATTCGCCCATAACTGTGACATGCACCACCCGGTCTCTTGCGGGACGCACGTCCAGCTCTAGGAACACCGTATGCTGCCAGGTTCCCCTCACGATCTCGCCATCCCTCACAGGGGATGTGATGTCTGGGCCAATGAGCGACGCCCGGACATGGGAGTGTCCGTTCCCGTCATCCCATGTTCTGTGGTGTGCATATTCGATGTTTCTTGGAGCCACCCGCTCGAGCATGGCGGGAAAATCCTCGACAAGTCCTGGTTCGTACTCGATAACGGTAAGGGCAGCGGTAGCACCGGCAACGGAACTGCTGACTATCCCGGTTCTGATCCCGGAACTCCTGACGATGGCCTCGATCCGGTCCGTGATGTCGACGATCTGCCCCTCTCCGGTCGTCCTGAACTCTATCCTGTCGATATAGACGGTCATCGGATATCTCCCTGGAACCAATGGTCATTAAAGGATGACCCATTAATTAACTACTCCGACCCTTCAATACCTCAGGTCTCTCTAGGGTCCCCCTCGTTGGGGACCATACATATGAACATCAATTCCTCATCCCACGGATTCTCGTATCCATGGGGTTCGTTGCCGGGGATGAAAATGACATCCCCCTCCTTGACCTCCACCCTTTCCCTGTCATTGAAGGCAACCCCTCTGCCTTTGAGTATATAGATCTCATGTTCCCAGGGGTGATCGTGCAGTCCTATTCTTCCACCGGGCTCCATGGTGAACCTTCTCATTGCGAAGTTCGGTGCCCCGTCGAACCTGGAGGCAAGCCACTGGATGTATGTTCCTTCCACGTTATCCATCTGGACCTTTGCCCTCTCGACATTTTCTGCATTGATCATCTTCATCTAAACCACCCGGATCACCACTCGGACACTCCATTCTGTGTCCTGTACCATTCGTCGAAGGTATCGGCAGGGACCCTTTTTATTGTAACGCTGATCGTCAGCGAAACCTCATCCCCCATGTCATTATACAAAAGGAGTGCCGGTCTTGAAGCTTCGAGGTCACCCGCCATGCATGAGACCGAGATAAACAGTCCCGAATTCCCCGGTTCACCCGCCCCCTCCTCGGAGAATGAAATGTTCGATCCCGCACCTTCCACAAGCACGACCGGAGTGGAAGCAAGGTCCAGGTCGACCCTGGTGGTCCCGGTATCTGACCTTCCGGTCATGGTGATGGTTCCATTTGCATTTGAGGAATTATCGCCATCACCGGATGCGATGACCGGCGTTGCTACGGTCTGTATCGTCATGGTATCGGGCATGTTCTGGTACATCGGCCTGAGGGTCGGAGCGCTCTCGTCATCGGACCAGGTGAGGTGCGCCTGAACGCCCGTCACGAGTATGATCTCGGTGGAGTTCGAGGGACCGAATATCGGCCAGTAAACCGTGTTCTGGTCCTCGACCATGATCTCCGGAGTGGGATCGAAATGTATGGTCTCTTCCGGGATCTCTTCCATGGTTGGCGGCTCTTCCTTTAAGCCCGGACCTTCCCCGCCTATTGCAAATACTAACACGGTCACCAGCAGGATTGCCGTGAGGACAACTCCGCCCGTTATACCCAGCAACTTGAAGTTCATCTGTTGTTCCTCCGTAGCGTCCTGACATCGTCCGGAACAATGTTACACACACTCTTTCTTTAACCTTGCCCTTATAATTTTATTTCGGAAACAAGGTATAAATGATCCGCGGGTGCATCTGATGGTGGTCCTTTCCAGAAAAGGGAAAGGCCGGGCCTTCGCGGCCCGGCTCCAGTACACGGTTTCGAGATCAGCGGTATGACTTCTGTCTCCGCTTCCTGGCACCACGGCCCAGGGGTTTCTTGGGAAGGTGCCTCCTCGGATCGTTGACAAGGAGCGCCCTGTCGTATTTGAGGTATCGTTCCTTCAGCTCATCATCGCCGAAGAACTCGACAAGTCCCCTTGCGATAGCCGTTCTCACGGAATCTGCCTGACCCATGAATCCGCCTCCCTCGACGGTCACGGAAACATCCACGATCTGTGATCTTTCCCTGGCCAGAACCAGCGGCTCCATCATCTTCAGCCTTGCGATCTCGGGCTCGACCAGCTCCACGGGCTTCCTGTTGATCCTTACCCTGCCCTTTCCAGCCTTCACGGTGGCCCTAGCGATGGCGCTTTTCCTCTTTCCGCTCGTGTTTACAAGCTTTGCCATATTCAACGCCTCCTCAGATCTTCGCTCCCAGTGTCCTCGAGATCTCCAAGAGCTCAACGAACTGCTCGAGATCCTTGTTCTTCGCCGATTCAACGGTCCTGACCTTCTTTCCCTCTAGGTCTTTCGGGACTCCGATGTAGACCTTTACCCTCTTCAGGGCTTCCCGTCCCTTTTCCTGCTGGTAGGGGAGCATTCCACGGATGGTCCTCTTCAGGATCCTGTCGGGAAGCTTCGGGAAATTGGGCCCCTTACGCGGGTGGTTCAGGTCCCTTTTCGCCCTGTAGCTGTTGATGACCATTTTCCGGTTACCGGACACGATGGCCTTTTCGGCATTCACCACTGCGATCTCGAGTTTTTTGTTCTCGAGAAGCCTTTTGGCCACATGGGTTGAGAGCCTTCCAATGACCAGACCTCTTGCATCGATGATCTCGACCATTCTCTTCACCCCATTATCCTTACTCCGTTTCCCTTGGGGTTGTCCAGAACCAGCTGGGAAATGGATAGCACGGAACCGCCGGCCGCGGTGATCTTCTCTCTCGCACCTTTTGTCGCTTTGAAAGCGGCAACGGTTACCGGATAATCTATCTCGCCAGCACCTAGAAGCTTTCCGGGTACGATCAGTGTCTCACCCTTTTTTGTATGGAGTGCGAGCCGTGAGATGTTCACCTCGGCCCACACCCTGGAAGGTTTCTCCAGGCGCTTTGCGATGTCTCGCCAGATCGGGGCATCGTTCTCCCTCGATGCGGTCTTCAGATCGAAGATGAGGGAAACAAGCCCCGGGTCGGTCTTTTTTGGGCTTGCCATTCTGACTCCTCCGACATCATTGTGTCTACTGAAATCCCTTGCGGGAGCAACGCCTACGCCCACATTATTTAAAAAGTTTATCCTACCTACCCACGGACAGATGGCCGACATCCTCATTATACGACCGGTTTCCTGTGGAAATAATGCTTCCGAGATCGAAGAACTCATCAACCGGACCGGACTGAAGGGATTGTCCCTTGAGAGGATCAAGGATCTTGTGAACGATCTTTGGGTGCGGATCAGGAAAGGAATACCCCTTTGCGATTTGCACGCTCCACTGGAAATGGAGGGGTTGGAGGCATCGGCCAGGCACATCTTGATCGATGTGGCCCGGACCAGAAAAAGATCAAGAGAGAAGTTCGAGAACGGTGCATCTCTCTTTTTTACTTCCGAGGGTCTAAGATGGGCAACACCAGGTTCGGCAGCCGACCACTGCTCGAAAAGACTGGCAAGAGAGATGGTCATGGACATATCCTGCGGACAGGGAGGTCAGATCCTATCGCTATCCAGAAACTGCAAGGAAGTGATCGGGATCGATATAGATCCTCTGAACTGTCTGCTTGGTATCCTTAACTGCTCAGCGACCGGGGTAGAGAATGTATGTATGGTGCATGGCAACTGCATGCATCCGGAGTCGGTTGAGATGGCGAAGCCGGGTTGCGCGGTATTCAGCGACCCGGCAAGACCCCCCACCTCGACGGAAAGAACCCTTGACGAGATAGTCCCGGATCCAAGAATGCTGATGGAGGTCTACGGAGAGATAACAGGGGGAATGTGCTTTGAGGTCCCCCCGTATATCTCTCTTGAACAGGTTGATTTCCCATGCGAAGCAGAATATGTCTCTCTTGAAGGGAGGTTGAACAGGTTGAACCTTTACACGGGGGACCTCATCCGTGATGAGAGATCCTCCGTGGTTCTTCCCGATGGGGAAAGGATCGGAGGGGTCCCCGGACCGTATCGCAAGATGAAGGAGACCGAAATTCGAACGGGGGACCTAATCTACGAGGTGGACCCCTCGGTGGTAAAGGCCGGTCTGCAGAACGAACTCGGGGAAGTTATCGGCATCCCGGTTTTTTTTCTGGAAATGGATGAAAGAAGGACAATGATGACAGCAGGAGAGAAGATAACGAGCCCGTTCCTGAAAAGTGGATACCGGGTCCTTGCCACGGGAGTCCAGGAAGAGGATATCCTGCCGGCCCTCAGGAAGGTGGGGGCGGGCCGGGTGACCCTTAGGTATGAGATCGACCCGATAGAATACTGGAACACAAGGAATTCAATTCAGAGTGAGCTTGATGGAAAGAGGAAGGTCCACCTTTTCAAGGGCAGGGTTTTCCTTGTCCTCGAGAAATTACATGAGGTCACTTGAATGAAAGCGAGACCGGGAAGGGCGAAGTCAGAAAGGGTTCTCCATACCTCCCCCCCGATAATGCAGGTCATGAGATCCCTTGCAAAGGGTCGCGATGTTCTCGACCTCTCCCAGGGGGTCCCATTCTTCGATCCTCCCGGGGATTGCATCAGGGAAGCCCTGCTTGACCTGAAGGGACTTAACAGGTATGGTCCCGACGAAGGGGACCCCGACCTCAAGGAATTGATATCTCGAAAGCTCGGCAACAGGAACGGGATCACGGCTGCACCGGATGACGGGATCATGGTGACATCAGGAGCGAACCTGGGTTTCCTGAACGCTTCGGCAACCGTATGCGATGTCGGGGACGATGTAGTACTCCTCGACCCCTTCTATTTCAATCACCACATGGCCCTTGATATCCTCGGCATCAGGGCCGTGAGGGTTCCGACCGACGATATGTTCATGCCCGTGCCGGAGAATATTGAGAGGTCCATCGGGGGCCGTACCCGGGCTATCGTACTGGTCTCACCGAACAACCCTACCGGCATGACATATCCGAAGAAGCTCGTGGAGGATGTTCTGGATATATGCATTGACAGGGAGATATGGTTGATCTCCGACGAGACATACGAAGGTTTCAATTTCGACGCACCACATTTCAGCCCGGGAAGCGGAGGCGAGGACGTTCCCGTGATCTCCCTATTTTCACTCTCCAAGAGCCACTCGCTTTCGGGCTGGAGGATCGGATACATGTCATATCCCCCCGAACTTCATGAGGGAATGCTCAAAGTGCAGGACACCACCGTCATCTGTCCATCGAGAATATCCCAGAAAGTGGCGTACTACTGCCTGAAGGACCGCCCCGATCATCTCTCCGGTCACATCGGGTCCTTCATGAGGTCAAGGGAGATGGTGGTGGATTGGCAAAAGGGGCTGGAAGGCATCATCTCGGCTCCCAGACCGAACGGTGCTTACTATTCATTCCCGCGTCTTCTGTCGGAGGGTTATCGGGGCGGGTCCATGAAGCTCGTCGAGCGGGTCCTGGAAGAGACCGGTGTGCTTTTGGTGCCCGGGGCCCCTTTCGGAGCAGAAGAACCTCCACATTTCAGGATATCCTACGGTAATGTCATGGCCGGGGAGCTGAAGGAAGCCCTGGATAGACTGACCGCCTTCTTCGAGCGCCTGGATATCAGCTGATGATCACTGTCATGGTGTTCTTCGCACCGCTCTGCTTCACGGATTCCTGACCTTTGTTATCAACTATCTTCAACGTGACATAGTATGTACCAGAACCGGTGTAGGTATGCATTATCGCAGGGTTTGACGTGGTCTCATCGAAGATCCCGTCACCGTTCCAGTCCCAGATATAAGAAGTGATCGTCCCGTCATCCCATGAGCCGGACGCATCGAAGGAGACGGTGGCCTCGCCGTTGACGAGGGTTCCGGCCTTATCCTCACCTGCAACGGCAAATGGATAGGCATCGAATCTGTAGGTGTCGTTACTCGATATGCTCACTGTTCTGTATGGCGAGCCTTCCTTGCAGAAAGTATTGGAGAGGGTGCCGGATATCCGGTACTCTCCAACCATGGAGTGGTCCACCCTCTTCTGGAGCATGAGAAGGGTCGAGGGAAACTCCGATGATGATATCGAAACCGAACCGCTCACCGGTCTCTCGATCGTCCCGGTAAACTCATATCCGGACGGGAACTGTCCACCTGGCACCTTCTGACCGTCGAAGAGATAGGTGATATTGACCTCGACCTGGTATTCGGGGGATGACAGCTGGGGATCGGAGTTCACACCCTGCCATTCGATGTAGAGGGATGTTACAACCCTGCGCAGGTTATAGGTCTGGTAACCTGTCTGACCGTCCGCCTTTGCGATAACCCGGTAATCTCCATTGCCCCATACGAATTCCTCGTATGCCACTTCCGTGTATCCTAGGCCATCGTTCAACCCGATCTTTCCTTCATAGACCGTGAGCTCCCCGGAACCCCCCAGGTAGATGATCTCGATATCGGCATCCCCCGAGTAATCCCCGAATCCGGCCGTGGCCCGGACGTTGAAATTGATCGAATCGGAGTCCTCATCGATGTTCATCACAACTATACTCTCCACATCGGGTTCCCGGAATAGGAGAAACATGGCAGCTCCGATGATAAGAACGAGAATGACAGCCCCAATGATGATCGTTGTTGGTGAGGGGCCCGGACGATCCTTACTTTCCTCGTCCCTGTCCCCCGAGGTTTCCGGTCTTCTGCCCCGTCTTTCCTTTTCTTCCACGGTATCACCTTACATTGGAAGCATTAGACCATTCAAATAGTTTATCTAAAATCTCTTGTAAGTATATGATCCGGTATTACAGGATATCCGAGAACTTTATATTGAAGCTCGCTCCCTTGGTATGGTTTCCGGTGATCCGGTCCGTTACCTCGATGGTCCCCCCATTTCTCTCCACATGTTCCCTTGCTATGACCATGCCGATACCCGTGTTCTGCCTCCTTGTCGGATCATTTGCTCTCTCGAAGACACCACCTTTGCGGTCATCCGGCACCCCTGGCCCGTGATCGGAGATGGTGATGTGGATCCTGCCCGAAGGTGATCTCTCTATTACGGTCTCGATCCGGGCGGGCTCCTCCTTCTGATATTTCATCGCGTTGTGGTAAATATTGTAGAATGCCTCCTGGAGGAGTGGTTCGGCCTTGAAGATGATCGGTGACAGCGGTTTCTCGAAGGAGTGCTCGACGATCCTTCCCGGAAAGGAATTCTCCGCTGAAGCAAAGCTTTTTTCCAGAAGCTGAACGAGGTCAATATCCACCTTGTTCACCGGAGTATCCCTAAGCCTTGAGAATTTCCTCACGTCCTTGGCAAGCTTCATGGACCTGTTCAACAGGTTCATGACAAGGGCCATGGTCCGCTCCTTTTTTTCCTTCTCCATACTCATGTATGTTATCATTTCAAGACCGGTAAGCATTCCCTGATGCATGTTCCCGATATCATGGGCAAGTGTGTCCAGATAGAATTCAGCCATGTTCCTCTCCTTCACAACCTGCTTATGTGCCCTCTTTCTGTCCGTGATATCCCTGGATACCACGCATAGCATGGAGCGGTTGCTGTATCTGATATGGCTCGCGCTCACCTCGACATCGACCATCGTCCCGTCCTTCCTGATATAGGTCCTCTCGCCCACTATGGCTTTCCCCTCTCTCAAAACCTTCTCTACCTGTGAATCCACATCGCGATCTGCGATGAAATCCCCGGGGGTAAGCTTTTCCATCTCTTCCGCATTGTAGCCGAGGAGTTTCTGCAAGGTCTGGTTTGATTCTACTATTCTCTTGGTTTCGATATCATAGATGTATATGTTTTCCGCACTCTGCTCCACGGTGGCCCTGTATTTTTCCTCGCTTTCGGAAACCGAACGCTCATCGTTCTTCCTTTCCGTTATATCATCTATCATTGCGATCAGGCCGATCTTTCTACCACCCTCGTCTGTCAGATCGTTGGAGAATAGTTCGGCCCATCTAACGGTCCCGTCCCTGAACCTGATAAGTATCTCGGTGCTTTCAGACCTCGAGTTTTCCAACCTATCCCGGAAGAGTCCGAGGAACAGCTCTATGGTATCGGGAGAGAACATCTCGAGCTCAGCGATATTCTTTCCAACGATCTCGTCGTTCCCCCCAACGAGCATCCTTGCTCTGGAGTTGGCAGCCGTGATCCTTCCCTCAAGGTCCAGGATCAGGATGCCCTCCTTCACCGCTTCGAAAATGGACTGAAGGATTCCCTTTTCATCGTCTTTCATTCCCATTGGTTCTCCCCGACAGCTTGAACGACACAAGAGCAGCCTCCAGGGCGGTTGTGTTTTTTTTTACAGCTAAGCCCCCAAAAGCTCCAGCTGCGTCAATGTACAGAACATGGATATTTCATGCTTTCGTTGATATCTTCCGTGCCAGGAGGGTGGTAGACATTATTTTTCAAGTCTTCCCTGGACCATTATCAACGCATTCATCATACCGTTCTCCAAAGCGGTACCCGGGGCCTTGACATGTTTGTTGTCGGGCGAAGCCACGCAGGCTTTCAATCCCCTTTCGTGTTCCTCTCATATGTTCCTGACATCGGTTTGATCGAAAATGATGACCTTTCCTGGAATGAACCTGTTCTCTTTATAATTGTAAGGGAATCATGTTGCCGGTGATGAGGTGCCGAGGGCAAAACAGAGACTGAAACTGGTAATTGGAAGGAAAACGGACCCGGGTCACATCGACCGGATCGTGTCCAGTTTTCCGTTCCTCGATGTGGAGATATGCCAGACCGAGGAAGAGCAGGACGGTGCACTTCGATCTGCCGATATGCTCTTCACAAGGATATTGCCCCGTCGACCCTCGATCGCTCCCGATCTCAAATGGGTCCATTTCATGTGGGAAGGCGTGGACTCCATGTCGGATGAGTTCAGGGATTCGGACATAGTGCTCACAAACTCCAGCGGGGCTCACGCCGATCACATCGCCGAGCATGTTTTCGCATTCATACTGAACCATGCAAGGAAGGCCCGGTTATACATGGACCTCCAGGGAAGGAAGGAATGGCTGAGTTGGTGGGACCAGCCGAAACTGGATATGCTCAGGGGGAGCACGATCGGGGTTATTGGATACGGAAGGATAGGTAGGGCGATTGCCGCGATAGCCAACGGTTTCGGCATGAACGTGATCGCCATGAAGAGGAACCCTTCGAAGAAGATCGTCGAGGGTCCCGAGTTTATTCCGTGCCGTGACCCGGAGGGCAGAATTCCTTATAAGATCCTCGGGCCCGACGGTATCATGGAACTTTTCTCCGTTTCGGACCACGTGGTCCTGGCGCTTCCCTATACCCGGGAGACCCATCACCTTCTTGGAGTGGAGAAATTCCGCGCCATGAAACCGACCGCATTCCTCGTTAACATAGGCAGGGGGGCCCTGATAGATGAAGGGTCACTTGTGGACGCGTTGGGATCCGGAGAGATCGCGGGTGCCGGGCTTGATGTTTTCGAAAAGGAGCCTCTTCCCGCACAAAGCCCGCTCTGGGTGATGGAAAACGTCATGATAACCCCCCATTCCTCAGTAGGCGGAGATCCCGCGGAAGATACTGTGATCGACCTCTTCTGCGAGAACCTGGACAGGTTTATCAGGGGGGATGAAATGATGAATCTCGTTGACAAGCGGAAAGGATACTGAAGGGAAGAGAGAAGAACCCGGAAAAGACAACAGATTAAGGAGAGGATCTGTCAGATTCAATTTAAATCCGAGGAAGTGGATATGGTAAATGGGTGAACGATTGGTAATTGGGTTCATACTCATAAAAACAAGCGATAACAGGGAAGAGGAGGTCCTGAAGAAACTCCAGAGCAAGCAGGAGATCCTCGAGGCCTATGCGCTTTTCGGAGAGTATGACATTATCGCTAAGGTCAGTGCCAGGGATTTTCGCGGGGTTTCCGCTCTCGTACTGAAGCATATCAGAAGCATCGATGGTGTCATCCATACCGAGACCCTTCCCGGGATATCGTTCTGATCAAGATGGGCTCCCCTCTTCCCGGAGATCATCGGATAGTTTTCGATATATTGAGATACAATTTTTTCGGGACTGATCCCACACTGCCGAATACTTAATCGCAACGGCACGGGCCCAGGGAGGTCCCAGGCAAATATAAATCAGTAGAATTTTGATATGTTCCCTGAAGGCGTCGTTATGGGTAATACCGAAACGACCCCTACCTTTCCGAAAAGGAGGCTTGAAATGAGATGTGATCGATGCGGTAGAAGGATGGAAGAGGACCTGAAGGAGAACCCCATCTTCGGTTCCACGACCATATATTCATGCCCCCGGTGCGACAACGTGGTGAAGGAGCACAATGGGGATTCACTGCTCTCCTCACTGTTCCATAACCGCAACAACAATATTGGTAATGGTGATAGAAGGGCGGGGCCCATAGATCTTCACTGATACCGGGTTCGGGCCGATGAGGGCCTGTCACCCGATCTGTCATGGGCTGCGGCATAGATGGAATCGTAATCCGCCTCGAAGGGGACCTCCTCGTTTGGAATTAGGTCCATATAGACCATTGAATAAAGGGAGATGAGATCCCTCACGCTTGAGTTAAGCCTCTTCAATCCTTTGAGATCGTATCTTCTTTTCACGAATTCGAACCTCTTAATACTTTTAGGATAGTTGTTGAATATCAGTGAATCCGCATCACCGAAGATCTCCGAGTGTATGATGAAGTTCCTCTCCTCGATGATCTGGGTGGTGATCTTGAATAGATCGTTGAAGAACCTGGAATGCCCCAATCGGATCTTCAGTAGCTTGCAAAGTTTATTGTTCTTACCCATGATGTTGATCTCGTCCACGAGGACGAGATTGGTCCTGTCATCGATCGCGAATAGCTCCTTGAATATGGAGTTCATGATGGATTCAAGGTACTGGAAATTCACGATGAACCTCCCGAGCTCTGCAAGAAGGGGCTCCCCCTCCCTTGCGTAAACTGATACGGTATTGGTGTTTTTCACATAGGATCTGAGAAGAGGGATGTAGTTATTAAGCATCTTGTGACCCCCTGCTCAACATGTGTGGGAGATATTTAAGAATTCCACAGATAGGCTCATACCTGTGTCTTCCATGGGCTGATCTTGATCTCAATTTTATCCTGGTAAAGGCCCTTTCTGATACAGGTTCAAAACCAATATTCTTAAATAAAGTCCCGTTAGAGTGACTTACACTCAAACAATGAAAAGGGTGCCGTCATGAGAGAGAGGAAGATAACAGCAGCGCTGTTCGTGATCATACTTGCGATGCCCGTATACATATCGATCCAGGGGCACCAGTTTAAAATAGAAAAGCAGTTCGAGAATATTGAGGAAGTTGGAGAAGTCACCCAGTCATTGATGGGAGAGACACAGGGTTTCACGGAGAACAAGGGCCAGTGGCATGATGACATCATGTTCATGACCTCCTGCGGTTCAGATCATTTCGCAATAGGGCGGTCGTTCTTCCTTTTCAACATCAGATCACAGGACCCGGAAGGACCCGATGGGTGCGTGGTGAAGTATAAGATCCTGGGATGTTCGGACGTTGAACCCAGGGGTGTTAACACCCAGGAATATTACAAGAACTACATCATAGGAGGGGACCGTTTGGTCAAGATCCCATCTGTCAGGACCTACTCTTCGGTCATCCTCGATGACATATATCCCGGGGTCGATCTCGCCTTCAGGTCCGGAAACAACGGCATCAAATACGAGTTCATTGTCGAGCCCGGGGCTCGTCCAGAACAGATAAGGATGAGGATAGAGGGCCCTGCGAAGGTCACGAATACGGGAAAAGATCTGGTTATGGACCTATGGGGGGACCACAAGGTATTCGACGGACCGCTAGTGGTTTACCAGGAAGGCCCGGGTCGACTTCCAGTGAGTTCTGGATTGAAATCAGAATGTGGTAATATCATATCATATGCCATAGGCAAATACGACCCGGCAAAGACCCTGGTCATAGATCCGCTTGTCTACTCCACATATTTCGGAGGAGGGTATTCCGACGAGCCATATGCCACCGCTTCCGATAGCAGCGGCGATTCCTATTTCGCTGGAGAGACCGGATCGGGAGATTTTCCCACAACTGCTGGATGCTATGATAGCAGCAAACCCCAATCCGGGTATCTGGAAAGCGCCTTTGTAACGAAGATCTCCGGTTCAACAGGAATGCCGATCTTCTCGACCTTCGTTGAAGGTTACATAAATTCAAGACCACGGGCGATCGTCGTTGACCGTTTGGGAAACACATATGTTACAGGTGATTGCTACAGTTCGTTCCTGGTTACCCCGGGAGCATATAAGAACGAGAACAACCTGCAATCCCAGATAATGGTTTTCAAACTCAAAGCGGATGGGAGCGATCTTCTCTTCTCCACCCATGTGGGGGGTTCCAGCTGGGAGCACGGAATGGATATACATCTGGATTCAATGGAGAGGCCGGTGATATGTGGATATTCCGCATCGGAGGATTTCCCGGTATCGGAGGGCGCCTTCCAGACGGAAAAAGGCGCCGGGGCGGACGTGGTGGTGTTCAAGATGGATTCGGACGGCTCTTCCCTCCTTTTTTCGACTTTCGTTGGAGGAAAGGAGACCGGAAGCCCGGGGCAGGGCTTCATCCATGACGAGGGGAATGGTCTTACCATGGACGGGTTCGATAATATCTATGTCACAGGAAGTACCAACTGTGTCGACTTCCCCACGACCGACGGGGCCCCTTACGAGAGCTATCAGGGAAGCTGGGATGACGTGTTCCTCTTCAAATTGAACCACAATGGATCCAAACTCCTTTTCTCCACGTTCTTCGGTGGAGGGGGTTCCGAGAAGAACGAGGAGGGGTGGGACGTGGTCCTTGATGATGATGGGAACATGATCGTTGGAGGCTGGACGAAATCGACCAATTTTCCGACGACCCCAGGAGTCTACAGGAGGTCCCATTCCGGCTCGGTGGAGGGTTTCGTTTTCGAGATAGACCGATACGGCAAGAACATCACTTTCTCGACATTCATCGGGCCCGGTTTCACACATGACATCCATCTTAGGAAAAACGGCGACCCGGTGTCCGTCGGATGGACAGAGTCTTCGAATTTTCCAACAACCGACAATGCATATGATAAAAAATCCAACGGGAAAGATGATGTTTTCATTTCCGAGATATCCACGGATGGGGCCCGATTGGTTAATTCAACATATTTCGGAGGTTCGAATAAAGATGTGTGTTGGGACTTCTCCATAGATGATATCGATCGGATCGTGCTTGCAGGATATACTGAATCCACGGACCTTCCACTCACCGATGACGCATTCCAGAGAACAATGAACACATCCGTGACAGGGGCTTGTGAAGGTTTCTTCTCGATATTCGGAGAAGCCATGGGTTTCAGACCCATGAACCTTGGTTTCGAGATGAAGAACGGGATGGTGGACCTCGATTGGCAGCCCCCCATCATCAACAGGGAGGAGTACACCGGTTTCGCCATATACCGCTCTATGGACAACGGGACTTTCTCCGAATTAGCCCGGCTTGAAAGAGGGGTTACAAACTACAGGGACATCGACATCATCAACGGCGGGAAGTACTATTACTATGTCACGGCATTCCTCGATGACCTCGAGTCCTTTCCCACCAGGGTCATCGAGGTTTTCGATGGTTCCGATCCGGTCATAGAGGAGATCCTGTATCCTTCGATTGTCTCCATGGATGATCCTATCGAGATAACCGCCAATATCACCGACAATGTACTAGTCGAGAACGCCACTATTCACCTTTTCAAGGACCAAACCGGTTCAACCTCTTTCGGTATGGAGAACACTGGAGGGACGGGCTGGAGATGCTCGATACTTCTTGGTGAATACCACCGGAACCTGAGTCTCACCCTGACAGCTTCCGATCCGTCCGGGAATGAAGTAACCTCGGAAACGTTACTGGTAACGGTCGAGGACCCGTATCCTCCGGATATCCTGGAGGACCTTACTCCATCGGAGGTGCCCTGCGGGAGCGATCTGGAGTTTGCCGTTTTGATATCGGAAAACCTCGGATTGAGTTCTGCCAATGTCGAATTCTGGACCGAGACCAGACCTCCTGAGATATTGACCCTTTTGGAAGGGGGTGATGACGTCTGGAGGATCACCATCGAGGTCCCCCACAGCCTCGAGAGGATAGATTACCGCTTCATCATGGAGGACACTGCCCACCACATTCTCACATCCGATGTTCGGGCCGTTCAACCTCTGGACATAGAAGCACCTGTCATCATAATCAAAGGCATTCCTGGTATTCTCGAAATGGACGATATGGTCTCGATCGGGGTTGAAGCATGGGACAATATTGCGATCGACAGGGTGGAGGCAACATACCATTTCGATTTAGATGACCCCGCGATGGAAAGGATGATCTTCGATGGCAGCTATATTCTGAACATATCGGTCCCTCTGAACAGGACATCTTTCAGCGTTTATTTCACGGCCTATGACATTTCCGGAAATCATATGGGAACCGATAACTTCCTGATACCGATACTCGATTCGATCCCGCCTGTGATCTCCAGTGATTGGTTCCCTGATAATGGACCCTATTCCACAGGTTCCAATCTCGAGATCAGGGGCAATATAAGTGATAACATCGGCCTCAGCAGTGTATCATTGAGGATCTGGTCTGCTGAGGGGGTCCCGGTCACATTGATTCTTGGCAATCACAGCGGGATGTATGCCTATAATTTCGATTTTCCGTTGGATTCGGATGACCCGATCTATTTCATGTTGAATGCCACGGACCTTGACGGGAATATGAATTCAACGGGTACGGTGGTCCTCCAGGTATTGGATACGATCCTGCCATGGATAGAACCGATAGATGATATGGAGTTCATGGAGGGGGAGTATATGAACCTCACCGTGTTTTATGGAGATAACATCGACGTGGGGGCTCCCCTGTGGCAAGGGCCCTTCGACCTGCATGGAGATACGGTTTCCCTGAGAATGCTGATCAATGGAAGCTACACATTCACAGTAATGGTGATGGACCTACAGGGTAACCGGGCTTACGAAACATTCAATGTTACCGTGAGATCCTCGGATGAAGAACCGGGGGATGATGATGATACAGGGCCGGATGATGAAATTGTCGAGGAGGAAGATGAGGGGCAGGAGATGCCATCAGAACTGTTTCTGTTAATAGGTATGATCGCTCTATTCGCCCTGCTAGGAGGAGCATTTCTCATCGTCGTTAGGAGAAGAGAACACCCAGGTAATGATCCCTTCGAAGAGTGAGATATAATTACAGATATGGTCCTCAGATTCCCTTCGCCGTTCACAGCAAAGGGAGCACTGGGACCTTGAAGAAAGTCCGCCATTAACGATTATCCTTTCTTCAAGGGACAGCTAAAAAGGCTCTATTTTTTACTGACATTCTTTTTTGCCCATCTAATTATTTTCGACCACCTTTTTACGCGATTATTTTCCAAATGACGAAAGTAAAAAGGTGGGAGCACTGGGATTTGAACCCAGACAAACGGGTATCACCTACGGTTCAAGCGAAACGGGACCTTGAGGGTCCTTGTGTTTACGGGTCATCGCTCCAGTCATTCATCATGGTCCGAGCGTCCCCGGCCATCAGCAGACCCGTTTGATATCATCCTCGTAACTGGAGCCCGTTGTGCTACCAGGTTACACCATGCCCCCATAAGGGTTCGACGACTACCAGACTTTCATGGCAGGAAGGGATATTAAGCTTTCGAAAATGGGCCTCAGGAGAAGCAGTTACTTCTGCTTCCTGGCTGCCCTTTTCCTGCGGCGCATCCTCTTCTTTCTCCACTTCCACCGCATGTTTCCGCGTTTCTTCCATGCACGTGAGCTTCTCTTCATTTGGTAGCCTCGTGTGTTTTTTTTTGTTCGGGAAGAGCGGACCCGGAGGGATTCGAACCCTCGACATCCGGCTTAGAAGGCCGGCGCCATATCCAAGCTAAGCCACGGGCCCCTTGGTTTTCGCCCACGGAGACCCATCATAGGCCCCTTTTATCGAGGCGAACAACGGGCCCAGTTTTCCCGTGAAAACGGCGTAAACAGGAACTTGGTTATATACCTTTTTATACCTACCCCTTCTGGCGCCCGCTCATGTTCAACAAGTGTTCGGAAAGCCTTATTATATAGATACATGGAATATCAATGAGAGAAGGCCGCGAGAAGGTGTGAAGGGTGAAGGAAAGGAACAGGACCGTATCTAATATGTTCAAGACGTTGATCATCATCAGTCTCCTCACCCTAACAGCAATCCAATTCCCGCCCGCAGAACATAAGGATTCATTTGTGAGCGGGGCCACATCCGGTGCGGATGATGCAATCAGTTACGCCATCATAACGACCCGGGACCTGGCCCCATCGTTCGCCCCTCTCAGGACATGGAGGTCCCAGATGGGCCTGAAGAGCGAGATCTATCTCCTCGATGGGGCGGAAGGCATTCTTAAAGGGTCCGGTTCGGACGATGCGGAGAAATTGTTCAACTTCATCACCGATCTCCATGATCTGACCGGAGGCAAACTCGAATACGTTCTGCTCGGAGGCGACTCGGACCTGGTCCCGACCCGTTATCTTCACGCCGGGGCGGCAAAGTTCGGGATGGATGACCGTTATCTTAGCGACGTCTACTACTCGGTCCCGGGTCTTGACTGGGATCGGGACGGTGATGCTGTTTACGGCGAGAGGGGCGATATAGAGGCGGTGGGTATCGAGAACATCACATTCAAGATCAAGGTGGGAAGGGCCCCGGTCCGGAACACAACCGAAGCTGACCGCTTCGTTGCAAATGTGATCGGGTATGAGACCGCTCCCCCTGGAGGGGAATGGACCAACCGTGGCATCATTTCCAGCTCCCTGATGGATGTCCCGAACAGGATAGACGATCCGCTAACCCCGGAAGATGAAGGGTACAACAACTACAAGGACAACGGGTACAAGGCAGTCGAGAATTACACCATGGCATTCATTCCGCGTTCGATGGACCTCGTCCATGTCCACGATTATACCCGATACGAGGGGGGCATGTATTCGGGGGTGAACGACACCCTCAAGGAGAACACGCTGAAAGATCTCATATCCGAAGGCGCAGCGTTCTTCACATTCGCCGGCCAGTCATATTATGATGTTGAATATCCGGTGTCCCCGGTCCTTGCCTACTCTCTTGCGAACTGGTTCGATCCCAACGGTACCGCATATCCCCCTGGGAACGGTTTTCAACCAGCCCTGACCCACGATGATACCCGGGATCTGCAAAACGGGGGCATGCTTCCGGTGGTATACATCTCCTCATGCGACTCCGCCAATTTCTCCGACCCGGAGGGGCTTGACCTGAGCAACATGGTCCACGCTCCCGATGGAGGGGCGATCTGCCTCATAGGCTCCACGGGCATCTCGTGGAGGGGGGAGGGCGAGGATTATTCCCTTGGGAATTGGTACCTGATGTCGAGGTTCTGGCAGAACTACATTTCCACGAACAGGCCCGGGGATTCTCTGTTCGATCTCAAGAACGACTACATCACCTCCAAATGGGATGAGCTTGCATCCAAGGAGGCATTCCTCGTGGGTTTGTATGCCTACAACTACCTGGGCGATCCCGCCTTGACAGGGTGGGTGGGAGAGCCGAGAGAGCTCAGGATGGCGGGAGGGGATGAGACCCAGTTTGCAGCGGGGGACCTTTACGATATCGAGGTCAAAAACGCCCTCGGTTCGCCGATCTCGAGCGCCCTTGTTAGCATTTACATGGAGGGGACCAATGAAGTCTTCACGGGCACCACGGGACCGGATGGGAAAGCATCCGTTCCCACCGCATTCTCAACTGGTGGCACCGCCCGGGTCACCGTTACCTCCCGGAACCACCTCCCTCTGATAAGCGAGATAGAGGTCGAGGACGAACCGGTCGACGTAACCCTCGTCCAAGGCTCACTTGGCTATACTCCGGTCAGGCCGACGGAAGACTCCCTGATGACCATCACTGCAACGGTCGAGAACACCGGGGCCAGTGTAGAGGGGAACATAACCGTGTCCCTTTATGATGTGGAGGTGACCGACCCCTCCTCCTATCTCCCCTCCGAGATCACAAACAGTTCGGTATCCCTTTCCGGGAGCGAACCCTCCACCGTCTCCTTCGAGGTATTTCCCCTCAGGTCCTGGAAGAGATTATGGGTCCTCGTCAAGCCATCATTCGGGGAGATCGACCTCTCTGACAATATCGCCTTTATTGACGTGGAGATCAATGCCAGGCCCAGGTTCCTTCCGACGGGGCCCTTCGAGGTCCGGGAGGACCCGGAAGAACCCGGCAGAATGGACCTTCGAACGATCGTTTTCGATCCCGATCAGCAGACGCTCCAGTTCCAGCTCGTTGAAGGAGCCCCGAAATGGATCACGATCCAGGATGATTTCTACCTGACAGTATCACCCCCCCTGAACTTTTCGGGGATAGTATCTGTCGGTCTCAGGGTATGGGACGGATTGGCAAAGGACTCGACCACGATCGACGTTTTCATCTCGTCCGTTAACGACCCCCCTGCCATCATCGATCTGGCGCCCGGATACCGGGCTGTCGTGGATTCACCCTTCACCCTCAGGCTCGATATAATAGATGCCGAGGGGGATGAGGTGGAGGTGCGGATCGAAAGCGACATCCCTTCGCTCACGGTCACCGGTAATATGATACGTTTCGTTCCGTACATGGGGGATGTGGGCGAGCATCCTGTCATTATCGAACTCGAGGATACTCTCGGGGCAAATACGACATACGCATTCATCCTGGAAGTGGTACCCTCTGGAGACAGGCTCTATTTCATCGAACCTTCGATGCATCTTCCGGATGCATACGTGAGCAGCAGGTATTCTCATGAGGTAGGCATAGAGGGCGCCCTGTCCTCGACCGCCGTCTTCGAGGACAATACGACGCTGTTCGACATCGACCCGCAAACGGGAACGATATCCTTCTCGCCCTCGGAAGAGGATGTCGGGGAGCACTGGATAAAGATAACGGTAAAAAGCGGGAATGTCACCATTTCGAGATCGTATGTCCTGGAGGTCAGGGAAAGCAGGAATATGCCCTCTTGGATATTTTTCGGACTTGGTGCGGGAATGGTCATTCTCCTGGTTGCCTTCATCGGGTTCTATCTCTGGTCCGGGACGAAGATGGAGCAGTATGGACTGGAAGAATAATACACTTCAGGGCAATTAACTCCTAAAACTTTAATTATTCCCCCGGTTCGTTACAACGCTATGTACAGGGGATGGCGAAGTAGATCTGCGATGTGGTTCCTGACGGTAATATTGTTATCATCTCTCATCATGGGGCAGTTCATTCCGGAGATCCAGGGTCTGAGGACCTATCCCGCCATAAGGGGAAAGGTCACCGACACAACAGGTTCGCCCATGGAAGGCGTTGGCGTGAGGGTCGGGGCGATGGACGGTTTATGGTTCAATGGAACATACACGAACTCCACAGGCGATTATCTCGTGAACCTGTCAGGTCCGGGCATGTTCAGGATGGGTTTTGTCCGGGATGGATATTTCGAGTACACTCAGGGGGCAATGATACCCGATAACGGCGTCTATACGGTCAACGCTGTCCTGACCGAACTTCCGGAGGAAGACGAGAGGATCGTCGGATCTCTCAAATATGAAAACGGGGCCCCGGCACCTGACAAGGTCGTATACTTCACCTATGAAGAGGGAAGCAACCGGTACGAATATGAGGTCACAACGGACCAGGACGGTGAATTCGAACTGTACGTATTCCCCGGTCAGTTCAATATCGAGGTCCGGGTCCACGGTCTCACCAAGGAATACGGGGATATCGACGTGATCGACGGTGTGGGGACCTTCGAGATCGATCTGGAGCTTCCGATCCTTCCCCCTAAGGACTGTCTGGTTAAAGGCTACGTCAGCGATGGTGACGGTCCGGTACCCGGTACGGTCGTGGCGATAATGGACCCCGAAAACGATATCGTGAACATGACCAATGCCGATGGTGAGGGATATTTCGAACTCGGGTTCTGGGCAGGCACCCATTACCTGCTCTCGATGGCAGAGGGGTTTGAATTCTATTTCCGGGGAGCGATCCTTGTAAGCGGGGGCGTCATCTGGTCCAATATCACCCTTGTCAGGGAGGAGTTCGTCATTGATGGGACCGTATTCGATCCCTGGGGTGAACCGATGGAGGGTGCCACTGTCCAGTACCTGCAGGCGTTCGTTCATCCCGAAAGCAACACCGACATATCCGACGGGTCGGGACATTTCAGCATGGAGATTGCCAGAGGGGATGGTTTTCTCATGGTAGCTGACGAGAACCCATTCGAGACCGGAGAGTTCGATGTGTATTTCAGACCCTTTACGGAGGTGTCCGTTAATATCAGTCACGATATACATCTGACGAACCTTGACAGGATAACGGCCGCTGCAGGGGTTACCTTCGATGGGTGGGCAGCTTTCTCCTCAATGTCCAGGATGACCCTCCCCCTCAACAATTCCAGGGCGGGGAGGGCGATGATAGACCTCATGATGGGGGACGGGGATATGATCATCTCGGAGCCCGAATTCGAACTGTGGGAAGATGCGATGTTGGGCGAGGATTCGGACCTTCAGGAGGGCCCCTTCGGAGATCTGACCGACAAGAACTTCACTCTGAACGGGATCCCATTCCAGCATGTCAAGGAGAGCCAGGTCCTCGAATTCTTCAACTTCACGGGTCCGGTCGCCGGGGACAACCCTTTCGAGCTCCATCAGGGCGCAGATTATACCCTGACGGACGATGAACCGGAGGGTTTCTCGAGGACCCTTTCCTTCAATATAAGTTATCCAGAAAGCAGTGAGATGACATTCTTTCATCTCAGGGCCCCTTCGGGCTGGAGAAGTACATCCATAACCGAGAGCGATCACATTTTCACTCCAAAGGTGAACCAGGTGTTTGCGGAGCTCGTGGATGACCTGAATCCGGAAGATGATATCGACCACCAGTGGGTGGACCTGGTATTCCATGATGATGAGTTCGATGTAAATTTCGAGGCCGCAGAAGGTGTTTTAGAAGGGGAGCCCGTCGAGCTGGTCCTGAACGTAACTGACCACCTTCCGGACAATGAATACGACATTACCTGGAATGTGAACGGGACGGAGGTTGCCAAAACGGAGAACACCACTCTTGTTTACACTTTCGAGGACGACGGCGAGTATGTGGTCATCGCGAACATGACCGACTCCTACGGAAGGGAGACCCGGGCAACAAATACTGTTGACGTGGAAGGGGTTGCACCCGAGGTCAACATCACCGTCGTGGGCGGTCTGAACCGGACTTTCTACGAGGGCGATACCATCGAGATTGCAGTGAATATGTCCGATGTGCAGGCAGACCCCCTGACACTGAGATGGGGTATGAACGGTGATTTCGGGCCGGTCCGGAATGACACGTTCGAGAACAGGACCAGAACGTTCCGGATACAAGATGACGGCCTCCATGCATTTCAGGTGAAGGTATTCGACGGGGACGGGATCACGGTCATGGACGAGGTACGGATCACAGCCGAGAACGTCGCACCGGATTATGAGGTCGAGATATCCGAGAACGGTCTTCCGGGGGACGGAAGTGTTGTTCAAGGGGAGGTGGTCACCATCGAGATAACCGGATTGGTGGACCCCTCACTCAATGACACCCATTCCGTGGACTGGACCGTGCCGGATGACGGTCTCGAGCATCATGTTCAGGATGAAGGCCATTCCCTGTCTCTGATATTCTACGAGCCAGGACCCTATGTGATCGAGGTAAACGTGTCGGATGAGGATGGCGGTTGGAAGATGGTCACCATTTCCCTGACCGTGTCCGAGAATATCAGCTTCGACATGGACCTCGACGGTATGCCCAGGTGGTGGGAGAAGAACCACACTCTCTCGGATGACAACCCCGATGACGCTTCGATGGACCCGGATTCGGACGGTCTGACCAATCTCGAGGAATTCGAAGCGGGGACGGACCCCGACCTGGAGGATACCGACGGGGACGGGGTTCCTGACAAATGGGATGGAAAACCACGTGATGACCAGGAATGGGAAAAGGATTCTGATAACGACGGCTATTCCGACTGGGAGGAGTTCCAGGAGGGAACGGACCCCTTCGATCCGGATTCCAATCTCGATGAGGATGACGACAGCGATATCTGGGTCTACGCGATAATGATCGTGATCGGACTCCTTCTCGCCGCGGGCGTGATCATCCTGATGGCCTCGCGCTCCAGGGAAAAAGCATTGGAATACGAGGAGTGATCCGTTCAATCCCTCAGGGCGATGACGCTGATCTCGACCAGGGCGCCGAGCGGGAGCCTGGACGATTCGGATATCTCCCGGGCAGGAGGGTCGTCGTCGCAGCAGTCCTTGTAAATATCGTTGAACCTGGAAAAGAGAGAGAGGTCCTTCAGGTATACCGTTGACCTCAGCACCATATCCAGTGAGGAGCCCGCTGCATCAAGGATGGCGGCAAGGTTCTCGAGGGCCTGCCTGGTCTGTTCCTCTATGCTCTCACCCGCCAGTTTACCGGTTCCGGGGACAATACCTAATTGGCCGGATGTGAAAACCAGCGGACCCGCACCTGTCGCCTGGGAATAAGGCCCGATCGCTGAAGGGGCCTCATCCGTTGATATGGTCTCCTTGATCCATTTTGATATCACGGTGGTCACGGGAATTCCCCCATAGGGCATATAAGGCAGTGTCCGGATAAAAAATCTACTGTCCCATCAGGTGATATGTCTCCAGGATCTCATACACGGGCCCATGTGGTGTCAGGGTGGAGTTGATGAGATGGAAACTGTCCGCCCTTATAATGAATGACCTCTTGCTCAAGCGATCCAGGGCCGATCCCATGATATCCTTCACCCTGCCGACAGGGATCGGACCTCCGCCCTTGATCCTGGCTGCAGTGATATGTGCTCTGAGATCTCGCCTCTCGAGAGGGGTCCCAAGTTTTTCATTCAACGTTCTATCGAGCGTCGCTGCAAGTTCCTTCAGCTTTTCCGCAGGTTCGAGCCCCAACCATATCACGGATGGTTTGCTCCATCCGGGGAACGCTCCCATACCGTCGATTTGGACCTCGAACGGTTCAAGACGCTTTGCCAGATCGCGGGGGGCATCCTTGACAGCATCAAGGGGGCAGCCCGGATCTCCGAGGAATTTGAGGGTGATATGCTGGTTATGCGGCCTTACCGGCTTCAGGTTCGACTAGATCCCTTTCAAGGACACGTGGAGTTCCTCGAGCAACGGGTCTTTCTCGATCTCAAGTGCGAAGAACAATCTCATGCTTTCTCCACCACCGGCAGGAGCAGGTCTGAGACCATATTCTGAAGGTCTTCGAGACCACCCTCGTTGATGATCATGATATCCGAAAGAGCAATGACATCGCCCAATCCCCATTGAAGCTCCCGACTGTCCCTTTCATCGAAAAACTTCCTGTCTCTGGAATCATCCCCCCTGCCCCTTTCAGAGAGCCTCCCGAACCTGGTATCCGGGGAGGAATGGACAGCAAGCACCTTGAGATCGTCCCCCCAGTGTGATCGGAACAGCCCCGCTTCGTGTGAGCTCCTCAGGCCGTCGATGACAACTATCGACAGCTCCGTTTTTGCAATGCTGTCCACTCTTTCCATCAATCTGCGGGCCCACACATCCTTTCCGTGGACGTTCCTCTCCTCGTCAGCGTATACACCGGTTTCTTGCGGGTCCCTCCCTGGGCAGCAGCGGGCAAAATATTCCCTCACAATATCTCCCATGGAAAAAACAGGGGCCCCCATCTTCATGGCTTTCCGGGCGATCTCTCCCTTTCCGGAACCCGGCATCCCGCATAGAGCGATTATCCTGATATTCTGCCTCCTTTTCGGCTTATCAATTAGATACTATTAATTTTTTATTCTTTCAGTCCAAAATATAAGAAATTATAAATATTCTAAATATAACAAACAGCCAACTTACATATAATTTAGATCGATCCGGAGTCCATCGACACGTAGGGTGACGGTATCTAAGATGCGTGGGAGATCAAGTTCAAGTTGAATCCGTTCCGTCCTGACAGTTTGATCGAAAGCGATCATGATACGTTCACGAACTTTCAGGAGTTCCAGAACGGGACCGATCCGGTTAAAAGTGTCTCGCATCCACTTTACGATCAGATACCCCTGTTCGAGGTGACCGATGAGAGGTCCAGGGATGAATACCTGATATTGGACATTTCTGTGGTCTTTTTAAAAATTGTAATCATATTATCCCTGTTGATGCTTGTCGCTTCGAAGAGAAAAAGATTTCAAGATGGCCATCGAAGATGAGAAGGAGATCGAAGCAAAGGAGCAGGATTACGGGAGGGTGTTTGAAAAAAGGAAGCAGGAAAGGTTCACCTGAAAATAGTGCCATCTAAGAAAGGGCCGCAAGTGCTCCATTCAAGGTCTGTTACGATAGCATCCGGCCGGGAAGTTCGGTGCCTGCTTTCACTTGTCTTATAATGTGGTGTTAAATAGTTTGAAAACTCGGTCGTCAAAAAGGTTTTAAAACCAAGCGTACTTGGAAGCATTCATAGTCCAGATGTTATAGCCTTTATAGCTGGTAAAATGTAGAGGTGTATTCGATGCTCTCGCTGTTAAACAAGACCCTCAATGTTATTGTAGCTCTATCAATGGTGATGACTGCTTTTCTTCTGGTCTCATACCTGACAGGAGATCCTATCCAGTTCGATGAGGCGAATGCGGCCATGTCAAAAGCTCCTGACAAGGCAGGTTACATATGGGTAGATAACAAGGACCCAGAACCCAAGATCGAATTTGATTGGATAGACGCAACCAAAAAGGGAGAGTATATCCCCGACGTATGGAGCTATACAAGCCAATATACCAGTGCAGAATATGATCTCCCCTTCGCTTTTCCTTTCTATGGTGATTATTATACCAAATGTATGGTGTGCGCTTATGGAATGATCGATTTCGGTTCATTCTACAATTCCTACTCCCTGTCATCATATGGCATACCATACAGTGGATATGAGAATGGGATGATAGCGGTTTGGACATACGCTATCGGTGGATACTATTCATATGGCCCCGCCAATTTCAAGATATATGCCCTCCAGGGGGAGACCTATGGGGATAGATGGGTATGCTTCGAATGGAACAAGGCCTTAGCACCCGGGAGTTATGCTAGCCAGCCGAATTTCGAGACCTATGAGATAACTTTTGAAGTGATAATCTATGAATCGGGTTTGATCAAGATGCAGTACCTGGATGCAGACACAGCATACGCTTCTTATGATAAGGGGGCATATGCCACTGTGGGGATCGAAGATCCAACCGGAACCATCGGTCAGCAGTATACCGGATATAGCGAAGCAAATCTTGCATCCGGTCTTGCCGTGATGTACGGGAAGGACCTGATGGAGGTTTCGAGTGTATCGGTGGATACCGATAAGGGCGGTGCGATGTATGCGGAATCCCGCGATTACACTGTGGATGCCCTTGTTGCTCACCCGGTAAATCGTGATCAGCTCCGTGTGGTTTCCGTTTCCATGGGCGGCCTTGCCGAGGCGGTGATGTATTACAATGCAGACGGGACAGCCTCCTTTTCCGAGATCGATCCGAATGGATATCTCACCGTGAACTCAAGAGGTTCCACGGTTGAAGAGGATGCAAATCCAAAGTATTTGCGTGTGAAATTCCGTATCAGTCCTTCTTTAGGTTACCCCGTAAGTTTCTTTCAGGATCTCAAGGTGACCGCTGTGGGAGCAGGTGCCATGCCCGGTAGTTATGGTATCGAGGATGCGTACTGGGTTGAGAACAAGCTCGATCTTCTGGGTTCTCTGGAGGCTTATTCTTCAGATGGTCGTTTCATCGAGAACGGGGGTTGGGTTCACGGTAATGAGAGGTTCCTGATAACCGGTGTTCGCGCAGTGTATCCCCAGACATCGGTATCCCCCCGCCCCGGTGCGATCACGTTCACGATCACGGATGAGCAATTAAACCAGTTCGTCCAGGATTATGTGGAGGAATCCGCCGAGGTCTGGGTTACCTCCGAGAACGATCTTGTGAGGAAGTTCTACAATCTATCGATCACCAATGTTCCAGCGAGTGCAGATATATCGAGCGGTTTTTCCTATATCATCAATATCGATCCGTTCCGTCCGATGCCTCCCGAGGACATAAAGATCCATGCGGATTCCTACGATGATCCCAACACCGAATACGATGATGATAACGAGGTATATGTCTCCTGGGAGCCCGCCGAGGATTTCGAGTCCGGTATAATGGGTTATTATGTTGCGACCTTCGATCCCCGTGATGAAGCTTCTGTTGGTGAGGCGACCTGGGTTCAGAGCCCCGACACCTCTGCGAGGATCACCTTTGATGATGTGGGTTCGAGGAAGGTCTGGGTCTGGTCCATTGACAAGGCAGGCAATCCCTCCGTTCCCAACTATGCATTGACCAAGATAGATGCCGAAGAGGTGTTCTTTTCCGAGTTCTCTCCCGGTCACGAGATATGGGTCAATACCCATACTCCGGTGTGCTCCGTCCTCATCAGCGATGGAGAGGGTTCTGGTGTGGCAGCCAAGGATGTTCAGTATTCTGTTTCCACAACTACCACGGGCGAGTACAGTGCCTGGACTCCGGCGAAGGTTCCGCGTGATGCTGCTCAGCTCAGGGTCTCTGTCAAGACGACGTTCGTCAACGGTAAGTCCAATTTCATCCGTTTCCGTGCCAAGGACGTAGCAGGTAACGGTTGGACCTATTCCAATGATTACAATGTGTGGGTGGACGAGGAGTCTCCCTCTTTCATCAATTTCCGTCCGTTCGAGACGGAGTATCAGAACGGCCAGAGTGTTGTTGTATCCCTTGATATCACTGATATCCACGGTACCCGGGAGGGTTCTGGTGTGGGCTATGATTCCATCGAGTATCGTTATTCCACCGGTGGCAAGGGTGTGTATGGTGACTGGAGTCCTGCCGATGTGACCTCTGTCATTGGTTCCGGTGTTCATCTTGAACTTGAGCTTTTGTTCGAAGAGGGTATTGAGAACTACATCCAGTTCCGTGCGTATGACGATGTAGGTAACTTTGCCCAGAGCAGGGAGTATAATGTGAGGGTGAACTCCGCTCCCGATGTTGTGGCCTCCCTCAGTGATCCTGTGAACGGTCGTGATTATACCACGAGCGAGAAGATATTGTTCGACGGGACCCGAACCACCGATCCGGATGGTGATGTACTTGGTTTTTCATGGTATTCCGATATCGAAGGTTTCCTGAGCAACTCCGCCTCTTTCTTCAAGTCCCTTTCCGCCGGTGTTCATGAGATCACTTTGATCGTGAACGATCCAGCCCACTCGCTTGTGATACGTTTTGATGTCACTGTGTATGAGGAGGAGCAGATCGATCCCGAGTCCATTGACACCGATGGTGACGGTATCTATGATGCCTGGGAGATCCAGTACAAGCTGAATCCGTTCCGTCCCGACAGTTTCATAGACAGCGATCATGATACGTTCACGAACTTTCAGGAGTTCCAGAACGGGACCGATCCCACGAAGCGGATATCTCATCCTCCCTATCCTTCGATGGAGGTCGAGAGCGATGATGATGAGACGGGCAATGAGCAGTATATGTCCGTGACCGTAGCGGTTGTCCTTCTCTCTCTGGTGATAATTCTGACCCTTGTTCTTCTTGCCTTTTCCAAGAGGCGCGCTTTCCTCCAGGAGGTCGAGGAGGAGAAGGAGCTCGAGGCGGAGGAAATGGACTACCGAAAATCTCTTGAGAGGAGGAAGAGCGAAAATCTCTACAACAAGTGAAGACATATCATGCATCTGGATATCATTTACATCGGGGATCCGACTGGTAATTGGAGGGTATTCCATTCTAGGATGGGAGCCCTCCATATTCCGGGAGAAAGGGGGTTGGTGAAAGTACACTTCGCCTTTATGCTTCTGGCACATCACCCTTTGCGGGGAAAGTATCCAAACAGCATCCTAGAGGGTTATATAATAGGAAAAGCGGGATGCAAAAAAGATTTATAATCCAAAATCGTTAGACATTACTGCGCTTATATACCAGATTCGGGCTGGCACTACCAAATCCTATAGAGGTGTAGCTAATGAGCACTATGTCTAGAAAGACCCTCAATATATCTGTTGCTTTGTTGATGATCATGTCAGGAGTACTCCTGGCCGCCCTTTTTATAGGCGAGCGGTCCGAGGAAACCGTGGTCGATGCGGCCATGTCAAAAGCTCCTGACGAGGCAGGATACCTCTACGTGGACAATCTTGACCCCGAACCCAAGATCGATTTTGAGTGGATTGATGCCACCACGAAAGGGGAGTATCTCGAAGATGTATGGAGTTATTATTCCGTGAATACCAATGTTGTTTATGATCTTCCCTTTTCCTTCCCGTTCTACGGGGATTACTACGGCGAATGTCGCGTCTGTGCTTACGGTATGATCGATTTCGGGTCATTTTACGATTATTATTATCTCAGCAGCTATGGCATCCCGTCCCCGAATTATGAAAATGGGATGATCTCCGCATGGTCCTACGCGATCGGTAACTATTACAGCTACGCGAGGACCGATTTCAAGGTGTTCGCCCTGCAGGGAGAGACCTACGGCGACAGGTGGGTCTGCTTCGAATGGTATAAGGCCCTTGCCCCCGGCAGCTACGGAAGCCAGCCGGATTGGTCTCAGTATGAGATCACCTTCGAAGTGATCATTTTCGAATCCGGTCTTATCAAGATCCAGTATCTCGATGCGGATTCGGCCTATTCGGCCTATTCCAACGGAAACTACGGAACGGTCGGTATAGAAGACCCCACGGGATCGATAGGGGTCATGTATTCCGGATATTACGACGCCAACCTGAAATCCGGTCTCGCGATAATGTTCGGGAAGGACCTGATGGAGGTTTCGAGTGTGTCGGTGGATACCGATAAGGGCGGTGCGATGTATGCGGAATCCCGCGATTACACTGTGGATGCCCTTGTAGCTCACCCGGTAAATCGCGATCAGCTCCGTGTGGTTTCCGTTTCCATGGGTGGTTTTGCAGAAGCCGTTATGTATTACAATGCAGACGGGACAGCCTCCTTTTCCGAGATCGATCCGAATGGATATCTCACCGTGAACTCAAGAGGTTCCACGGTTGAAGAGGATGCAAATCCAAAGTATTTGCGTGTGAAATTCCGTATCAGTCCTTCTTTAGGTTACCCCGTAAGTTTCTTTCAGGATCTCAAGGTGACCGCTGTGGGAGCAGGTGCCATGCCCGGTAGTTATGGTATCGAGGATGCGTACTGGGTTGAGAACAAGCTCGATCTTCTGGGTTCTCTGGAGGCTTATTCTTCAGATGGTCGTTTCATCGAGAACGGGGGTTGGGTTCACGGTAATGAGAGGTTCCTGATAACCGGTGTTCGCGCAGTGTATCCCCAGACATCGGTATCCCCCCGCCCCGGTGCGATCACGTTCACGATCACGGATGAGCAATTAAACCAGTTCGTCCAGGATTATGTGGAGGAATCCGCCGAGGTCTGGGTTACCTCCGAGAACGATCTTGTGAGGAAGTTCTACAATCTATCGATCACCAATGTTCCAGCGAGTGCAGATATATCGAGCGGTTTTTCCTATATCATCAATATCGATCCGTTCCGTCCGATGCCTCCCGAGGACATAAAGATCCATGCGGATTCCTACGATGATCCCAACACCGAATACGATGATGATAACGAGGTATATGTCTCCTGGGAGCCCGCCGAGGATTTCGAGTCCGGTATAATGGGTTATTATGTTGCGACCTTCGATCCCCGTGATGAAGCTTCTGTTGGTGAGGCGACCTGGGTTCAGAGCCCCGACACCTCTGCGAGGATCACCTTTGATGATGTGGGTTCGAGGAAGGTCTGGGTCTGGTCCATTGACAAGGCAGGCAATCCCTCCGTTCCCAACTATGCATTGACCAAGATAGATGCCGAAGAGGTGTTCTTTTCCGAGTTCTCTCCCGGTCACGAGATATGGGTCAATACCCATACTCCGGTGTGCTCCGTCCTCATCAGCGATGGAGAGGGTTCTGGTGTGGCAGCCAAGGATGTTCAGTATTCTGTTTCCACAACTACCACGGGCGAGTACAGTGCCTGGACTCCGGCGAAGGTTCCGCGTGATGCTGCTCAGCTCAGGGTCTCTGTCAAGACGACGTTCGTCAACGGTAAGTCCAATTTCATCCGTTTCCGTGCCAAGGACGTAGCAGGTAACGGTTGGACCTATTCCAATGATTACAATGTGTGGGTGGACGAGGAGTCTCCCTCTTTCATCAATTTCCGTCCGTTCGAGACGGAGTATCAGAACGGCCAGAGTGTTGTTGTATCCCTTGATATCACTGATATCCACGGTACCCGGGAGGGTTCTGGTGTGGGCTATGATTCCATCGAGTATCGTTATTCCACCGGTGGCAAGGGTGTGTATGGTGACTGGAGTCCTGCCGATGTGACCTCTGTCATTGGTTCCGGTGTTCATCTTGAACTTGAGCTTTTGTTCGAAGAGGGTATTGAGAACTACATCCAGTTCCGTGCGTATGACGATGTAGGTAACTTTGCCCAGAGCAGGGAGTATAATGTGAGGGTGAACTCCGCTCCCGATGTTGTGGCCTCCCTCAGTGATCCTGTGAACGGTCGTGATTATACCACGAGCGAGAAGATATTGTTCGACGGGACCCGAACCACCGATCCGGATGGTGATGTACTTGGTTTTTCATGGTATTCCGATATCGAAGGTTTCCTGAGCAACTCCGCCTCTTTCTTCAAGTCCCTTTCCGCCGGTGTTCATGAGATCACTTTGATCGTGAACGATCCAGCCCACTCGCTTGTGATACGTTTTGATGTCACTGTGTATGAGGAGGAGCAGATCGATCCCGAGTCCATTGACACCGATGGTGACGGTATCTATGATGCCTGGGAGATCCAGTACAAGCTGAATCCGTTCCGTCCCGACAGTTTCATAGACAGCGATCATGATACGTTCACGAACTTTCAGGAGTTCCAGAACGGGACCGATCCCACGAAGCGGATATCTCATCCTCCCTATCCTTCGATGGAGGTCGAGAGCGATGATGATGAGACGGGCAATGAGCAGTATATGTCCGTGACCGTAGCGGTTGTCCTTCTCTCTCTGGTGATAATTCTGACCCTTGTTCTTCTTGCCTTTTCCAAGAGGCGCGCTTTCCTCCAGGAGGTCGAGGAGGAGAAGGAGCTCGAGGCGGAGGAAATGGACTACCGTCGGACCCTTGATAAGAGGAAGATTGACAGGATGAACATGAAATGAACATGATGATAACGGATATTAAAAAAAAACTTGGGGTGAAAAGATGAACCAATTGAGAACCCGTGTATGGACTTTGACCGTGGTGGCATTGCTTTTTGCAGGAGGTTTCCTCCTTATCAATCCCGATAAAGATATCGGGGTGGAAGCGAAAGTTAGCCCTACCACCGATAATTCTGGTTATACTTGGATAGATAGCAAGGGATCCGATCCTAAGATCCCTTACAATTACAGACCAATTGAGAGTACGGGAACTAGGATTGCCAGCTGGGATCAAAGTAGCTATTATTCAACATATCCGTCGTATTATTATGCCTATAAAAAGGTATCCCTTCCGTTCTCTTTCACTTATTATGGCATCGATCACACAGAGATGTATATATCTTCTTCGGGCAAGGTAGGTTTTGATAATGCTGGGGGGAATACATATTTTTATTATTGGTATCAATCTTCTGCTAATATCCCCGGTGGTTCTTACCTATCATCTGATACGATTTATGTTTACGGTGGTTATGGGATGGGGGTACCAGAGAGTTGGCACAATGCAGGTGTATACTATCAGTCTGGTACCGAGGGCGGAAGGCAGTATTTCATCGTACAATGGTATTTGATATCGATCTATTACTATTATGCCATATATCAAAATAGTGAAGCCTATACCGTCAACTTCGAGGTCATACTTTGGGATGATGGGACGATTGAATGTCAGTATAAGGACCTCCTTACCAGCTATTCCTCCTCATATTCCAATGGTGATTATGCCCTGTTAGGAATTACAAGCCCGGATGGTTCGGATGGCCTTCAATACTCCAAAGACACGTATGGAGCGATCAATGGAGGAGAAGCGATAATGTATAAGCAATTTGCCACCGAGATCGAAAATACGACATTTGCACCAGGCTACGGTATCGACGAGAACATCTATCCTGCACAGGCAGGTCAAGGAGATGACCTTTACTGGGCCAGTACGAAAGCATGGATCGAAACCGATGTGGAGGATTTTACCTCAATTGATATGATCCTCGGATCCGGTTCGGGTGAGGAGAACATCATTCTAAGATATAATTTCAAGGAAGATGTTTTCCAGAAATTGAATGACGGGACACGATGGATCTTTTTTGATGAGTCCAGAAGTACAATGTCACTGGATCCCACGGATCCAGATCAAACGATATTTGTAAAATTCTTTTTTGATTTCAACTTCAACTGGGGCCGTTACGACATGGTCAGCGTAAAATTCACCGTTCGGGGAACCGGGGTGAGGACAACCTCGAAGGAATTCGAGGATGTGTTCCGTGTCGAGACCAGGGTCAAGATGGATGGCAACATGACCATCACGGATAGCAGAGGTCTTGAGCTCAACAAGGGTGATTGGGTCAAGGGAGGGGACTTCATTACATTCACCGGTGTAAGCCGAGGGTATGCCGATCCTGCTATTCCAATACAACCCCCGGACCTGATATCCATCGCCATCGAGGACAGGACCGGAAAGATATTTTATGGGGAAGGATCCGACCTCACCGATCTCAAGGTCTATGTGGATCCCAACTACGGAGACATGGAATACACTCTGAAGTTCGTCAACGTAACGGAGCTCAACGACATGAGCGACCCCTATTACAAGGGTTTCCGTTTTGTGATCCAGATAGATTCCGACAATCCGGGATTGCCAAGCGATCTTGAGATAAAACCGGATTCCAAGG
>Ga0272441_10001014_pt1 | contig 60748 bp, 11 predicted proteins | sample SSMProp6N_FD_193582 | JGI IMG/M metagenome (GOLD analysis project Ga0272441, IMG submission 193582) | Marine sediment archaeal communities from Little Sippewissett salt marsh, Falmouth, MA, United States - SSM-Prop-6N | ecosystem: Environmental > Aquatic > Marine > Wetlands > Sediment ...
CCCGCGCCGCATTTTCAAACCGACCGATTCACCCCATTTTCGCGCCGGCGCTGACAGTTTCATCTGGATCTCCTTGTGCTGTGTGGTGGTTGGTTCCTGTCATTCCGTGTTGACGGTGTGATGCAGACTGCCTGATCCCCCGGGATCCCCGATGCCTGTGCGATCTCGGCGAGGAACGACGCCATGTTGTGGGACTGCGCCTCGCGCGAGACTGGTTCCCACTGACGCCAGGGGGTGAGTTGGCCGATCACCTTGACCTGGCTTGGCTCCAGCTCGAGGACGACACGGCCGTTCGCGGTCGAGAACCACTCGACGTAGGGGTAGCCGACGTAGTCCCGTGGTGGCATGCCCGCGGTGATGTCCCCGACGTTGCCCCTCTGCTCCTGGGCAAAGCCCTCCATGTAGCCGTCCGCTGCCGGATCGTCCGGTTCGCCTTCTCCCGTCAGCCGGATACGTGTGCCACGGATGTCGCGGTGGAAGTCCCCCTTCAGATCGAACGTCACCCTCTCTCTCAGCCCGGCAAACTGCATCCAGCCGGTAACCTTGCCCCGCTTCGTGTTGTCCAGTTCCCCTTTCAGCAGATACTGCGATGGCCTCCATGCCATGGGAATCACCTCCGGACGTGCTCCGATGGCACGTCTCGACCAAGTGACGTGCCATCGCGCATGCAAAGAGCCCCTGGCGGGACCAAGGGCTCATCCGGGGTGTGTCTGCAACGCAGCGATCTATAGGATCAAGGCCCGGGCATCGGGCCCATCGGCCCACAGCCTGGCCCCATCATCCCGGGGGCAAACGCGGCGAAGGGGTCCATCATCTGCATCTGCTGGTCGTACATCCTCCGCTGCATCTCGAAGGGATCCTCTTGCGGCATCGCATCCTGGACGATGCCCTCGAGGCCTTGCTCGAGCTGCTGCTCGTAGAGGGCATTCATGGACCCAAACGCGTCCGTCGGGTCCATTCCTGTGCCGGGGTCCGTCATCTGCGACGCCTCAGCCATGGCCTGCTCGAACATGCCTTGCGTCAGGTCCACCGAACCGGGCAAGGGATCCTGAGACGGTCCCTCTGCCGCCTCCAGCGATGCCCACTGCGAAGCAGCGGCATCGCAATCCGAATCCACCGTGAATGCAGGCGTACCTCCGATGGCGCTCTCCAGCGGCAATGCCTCCATCTCGATGGGCTGGATGGGCATCGCGGCCTCCAATAGCCGCTGGCTCATGAGGGAGTCTTCGTACCGAACCGGCCGTACGACCGGCTCGGGCTGTGTGGGCTCGAACCGCAAGGGCGGCGTCGACGAGGGCACGCTGTCGACCCACGATTCCGTCGGCTCGTAGCCCGGCTCGGGATGCTGGTAGAATGCCGCACGCGGGTCGTAGAGGTCATGATGGACGGGCGGGGCCTGTCGCCCCCCAAGCGTCGCCGGCCGCAATCCCGCGATGTATCGACCGCCGGTTGCCCCGGGCGGACGCCCGTCCAGCGAGAGACTTCTTCGCTTGCGGTACTTGAACAGCTCCGATCGCATGGCATGGCTCATGTGTCGCATGGCGGTGCCCTTTCAGCAGCGCTGTCCAGGATACCTGCCATGGCCGGTGGGCCGATTGCAGTGCGATGATATCTGCCTGACGGCTCAATGCGTTGCCTGGCCTCGCGGGGCCTGGAATCGACTCTCGTCGAGGATGGCGGTGTGCAAAAACGATAGAGAATCAGCTACTTGAATCCTGGGCTGGCCCTTGGCCAATCCCGTATTCTCGTCGAGGATCCGCTTCGTGATGACCTCCTGTGAGGCGCTTTCACGTGCTGGAGATCCTCGGGCAAGCCCTGTGTCCTTGCGGACGGCTTGCCCACGGCAATGAATGCCTTTTGTGAGGATTGGGAAGTGGTAATGCGGTCTGATTTATAAGGTTTTCGTTCGCTCACCGCGCAAGTCGCACGCATACTGGCCGGGAGCATCCGAGGACCGCGGCATGGCGAAGAAGAAGGTGAAGAGCAAGACGGACGAGCTATGGGCCGAAGCGAAGCGGCGCTGCCGGCTCTCGGTGGAGGACGTGCGGATGGCCAAGGAGATGGGCCTTGCGCCTCGGAGCCTCATCAAGAACATCCCCAGCAAGTCTCAGCCCTGGAAGGTCCCGGTGCGTGATTGGATCCGGGAGATGTACGAGAAGCGTCAGGCGAAGGCCGCCAAGAAACGGCAGCGGGCTGAGCGGGAGCAACCTTGAAGCACCCTCGGCGGTGCTCCGACCATCCCAGCTGACGCGCCCGCTTTCCCCCTACCTCCGATCAGTGCACTCGGAGGCCGTGCCGCAATCACGGGGCAACCGCCGATCCGTGAACCCGGAGGTAGCCGCGCTGCACGGGCTGGCGGGGGTGTGGCACTGCTGGTCCGCGGGCGGGCGTAGGCGGAAGCCGGAGGCGGGCGGATTTGGCGGGACGAGCGGGTTGACGGAAACGGGGATGGGTGGTATACTTTAGGTGTTTGTTGGGAAAGCTCTGAGAGCTTCCGGGTAGTCTCAGCACAGCGGGTTGGATTGCATCGTTTTCGGAGGATGAACGGTGAAGAGATCGCTTGGTCTTACTGCGTTCGTTGGGCTCGTCGCGCTGGTTGGGCTGTTGCCGGGGGAAGCGGCGGCGACGTCTGTGGGTACGTACTCGCTGGGCGAGCCGGTGATCGTGGGGGATACGGCCCGTTTCGACCTGGGCTTGACGTTTTCCTCGACAGCTGGAGAGGAACTGGCGTACTTCAGCGTGGATGTCGCGTCCAGCGACCCGCTGCTGACGGCGGGCGGGACGGACTTCACGGCCTTCTCCTTCGTCAAGACATCTCCCCTACTGGACAGTTGGGACCCCGTCGCGACCTTTGGCCCGGGGGGCTTTCTCTCGATTGCCGACTTCGACACGCTGACCGGCCACCTGGCTCCCGGTTCGTATACCCTCGGATCGCTGGTCGTTGACTTCAGCGGTATTGCCCCAGGCACCGACCTGACCGTTTCCGTCGTCAGCAATCTCTACAGCGTCATCGGCACGGAAGACCCGGCGGACCATTCGACATACGAAGACTACGAGGTGGACTACGCTCCAGGGAGCCGAACGTTCAAAACGCCCGGCGGTCAGCCCGGCGTGATCCCAGAGCCCATCACGGCCATTGGGGCACTGCTGGCCGTTGGCAGCCTCGTCGGTTACGCTGTGAGAAGGCGGCCGTAGCAGTCTGTCGCTTCCTCCTCACGCTCATGGCGGCAGCAGCCGAGCCGACAAGACGACCTGAGCCGCATCTGTTCAGTGTCAAGGCACGGGAGAAACTGCGTCGGTCTCTGCCGCTGCCAACCACCGCACCAGATGAGGGTCACCGTACCGTTACGTCTAACCAAGTAGCGCCTTCCACCCCTCACCGCTATTGAACTTAAACACACCGAACGCCCTGACTACCCCGCGCGTATCGATTGTACCCATAGGCCCCCTGACACCCACCCCAAGCCTCTTCGCTATTGTCTCTACGCCCAACTCGCCGTAGCACACCCATAGGTCAATCGGTTGGCCGCGCCAAGCAGGATTCATTCGTACGTATTCGGCAAGGAAATCATAGCCAGCGCCTCTGATCTTCACACCATTTAGGAAGAAATCTATATTCCCCGATGGAGAGCCGTGCGTGAATACGGTGAAGCGACCGGGCATGGTCTTGACATATCGGCTCAACTCATATAGCTTTGTTCTTGGATCGAGCAGAATAATCCGGTCGCTCTGCGGGAACCTGGCGTACTTCCGCAAGTATATTGGGGTGAACACACCACTCGTTGGATCCAATGGCTGTCCTCGGAGAGCCCTGATTCTTGCCCGGGTTAGCACTCCGGTATCGCTCCCATCAAGAGCCGCCAGTGTCCGACTGCTCCGCCGCGTCGGCGCCATCGCTCTGCCTCCACCCCTGAGAGCCCTTGACCCTAGCTTCGCAGCGGCGATGCCACCCACAAAATCAAGCAACCCAATGCCAACGTCGGCCCACATGGCTTGTTCCTCGCTGAGCCCGGCCTTGCCCAGAATCCGCATCGTAGCAGTCTGCTCATCCGTACCATAGTACATGTTCAGCGCCGACGTCCGAAGCAAGTCGAAACTGTGTGCGAAACCAACTGCACCCGTAGCGAGGATGAACGCGCCTGGGACCAAGCCGGCTCCAGTCCCAGCACTGACAGCGCCAACGGCCATGGTGGAGGCGCTGCCAACCATGCCAAGGGCCCCGAAGACCAAGCCCGACATAGTTGAGAGAGCTCTCATGGCTCCCGCCTGGGCCCCCTCCCAAGCTGCCGCTTCGACAGCGTCAGCGTCCCAGTTGGTCTGCCATCCCATCGCCACAGCCGAATCCACTCCCCCTCTGACTGCGCCTCCAAGCACTCCAGCTCCCAGGACAAGCAGGCCAGCAAGCAACGGGCTTACATTGTGAACAAGGATGCCAAAGCCCCAATCTGGCTGTCCCACAAAGTAGGTGTGATGGTCGGCAACGCGGAAGTTGTAGACTGGCTCAAGGCCTCCATTGTTGCCCTTGGCCGTCAGTACTACCCAGTCGCCATGGGGCGTGCGGAATCGGTCCCCTTCCTCGGCATCGTCGGCGGGAATCCAGCCTCTGCCCATGACGTACACAGGGTGATTGACCGTGATCCGGATGATGTAGTCCCCGAAGTGCAGCTCTACCAGGCGGGCCGGTGCATTCTCGTAGATCTCCTCGACGCGCTTGATCTCGACCGGGCCTTCGGGATCCTGGTCATTGACGGCAAGGACCGTGTCGCCCGGCTTGACTTGCTCGATCGGCTTGCTGGTCCCGTCGGCCATCAGGATGGGTGTGCCCGCGGCGAAGCAGTACTGGTGGGCGAGATCGGCGCCGATCTCGCCATACACTCCTTGGACATCTGCACTCGACAACGCATAGCCCGTCAAATGGTTCACAAGCCTTGCGGCCTCTAGGCCACGTACAAGCGTATCAGCCTGTGAGGCGCTCAGCATCGCCGCACCGGACCCGATGGCCGCGGCGGTCGATCCGAGGGTCGGTGCCACGCCCCCGCCAGTCGGGACAGTCGGGCCGCCACCGAGGATCAGCGGCGCGCCGACGGTGGAGAAGTCGAGAATGCCGGCCGTCTCGAGGGCCGGATCGCTGGTGTTGACGAAGTCGACGAGCAGGTCGTATCGGTCCTCACCGGTGCGGGTCTGCTGGGGGCTGCCATCGAGGTAGTTGCCGGATTGGACCAGTTCGTAAGAGATCTCGCCGGTCGGGCCGGAAGCGATCGTGTACGGTCCCTGGCCCGTGGTGGTGCGTTCGAAGCCGCCGGTGTCGGCGTTCGAGGACTCGGTGACGGTGTACGTCTCCGTGCCGGTAACCGTCCGGTCGATCGGGCCGTCGGCACTGGTGCCGGTCTGGATCAACTCGTAGCTGTCGGTACCCTCGGTCGTGCTCTCGTACTGTCCCGTGATCGTGTCGTGCTCAGCGACGGTGGAGTAGTCGTTGGTACCGCTGCCGGAGAGGTCATAGCCGTGACCGGGATCCGCCTTGGAGTCGACGTCCTGGGTGAAGGAGTATTCCTGGCGGCCTTCCGTGCTGACGGTGGAGTTGCCGAGGATCGCGTTTCCGGTCGAGTTCGTCTCGCTCGTGTCGGTTGTGGAGCTGTCGTAGACGAAGGAAGCGGCTGCAGTCTCACCTTCCTGGTGGATCGCCTCCTCGTTGGTTGTGCTGGCGGTCTGGGAGAAGCCGCCGGTCACGTCGTTGCCGCTGCCGGTCGAGGTGGAGGAGACGTCGATGTCCGCATGGACGGTGGAGGCGGTCTGGCCGTCTGCGCTGGTCGAGGCCTGGTCCGTCGTGCCATCGACCGAGGTCGAGCCCTCGCTGGTGTACTCGCCGGTAATCGAGTTGCCGTCCCGGCCGCTGGTGCTCTCGGCGACGCTGCCTTCGGTAACCGTGAAGTCCCCGCGGACGGGATCGTTGACGGTGCGCGTCTGAGAGGCGGTGGTGGTGTCCTGACCCGACTGCTCGTAGTCGCCGGTGATCGCGTTGGCCGTGCTCTCGGAGGAGAACTCCATGCTGCTCGTCGCTTCGAGTGAGTAGCTGTGATCGCGCTGGCCGGACTCGATCACCGACATCGTGTTCTCGCCCCCGCCGGATGAGGCGGAAGCGCCGGTGACCGCGTTGGTCGTCTCGCTGGACGTGGAGGACGAGGTCCGCTCGATGGTCTTGGTGTCCTGTCCGTCGCTGTAGGTCGTGTCTTTGCTGGAGGTGTACTGCTCCGTCGTCTCGTTGCTGGCCGTGGACTGGCCTGTGATCGCGTTGCCGGACTGGCCGGTCTTGACGATCACGGAGTTCGACTCGGTCAGGGAGAAGCTGCGGTCCCCGATCGTGCCCGACTGCGCGAGGGTGGTTGTGTTGGTCGTCTCCGTGTTGCTGCTGAAGTCCCCGGTGACCGCGTTGCCCGATCCGGTAGCAGTCGAACTAACCGAGTCGGTGGTCTCGCTGGTGATGGCCTCGTCGGTGTTGGCCCTGTCCTGTTCGAGGGACCCGCCGCCCGTCGTCGTGGAGCTGAGCTGGTAGGAACCGGCAATATCGTTGCCGGTGCGGGTGGACTCGGTGTGGCTGGAGTCGGAGCGAACGGAATCGTGGGTGAGGGTCTGGTTGGTGGTCTCGCTCTCGTTCCGCGCCACCCGATCGCTGACCGTGGACTCCGTGAAGTCGCCATCTACTGAGTTGCCGATCCGGGAAACCTCGCTCGTCACAGTCTCCGTCAGGTTGGCGGTCTCCGTTAGGGTCTGATTGGTCGTGGTCTGAGCGGTGGACACGTCGCGCTGGGACGTGTCCGTGCGATCGTAGTCACGGAACCGGTCGCTGCCTGTTTCGATGGTCGCCGATGAGACAGTCTCTGTCTGGGACGTCTCGATCTTCAGTGTCTGGTTCGTGAGGGTCTCTTGCGAGATCGTTGTGCCGCTGGAGGAGGCCTCGAGCGAGTACTCGCCGGTTACCGAGTTGCCCGTTCGCTCGCTACTGCCGCTGGAGGTGGTGTCCTGGGTCAGCAGCTTCGTGAGGGTCTGGTTCGTCTCCGTCTCCTCACGATGGGACGTGGAGGAGGTCGACGCCGATGAGCTGTACGTGCCCGTGATGGCGTTCGTCTCATCGTCGCCCGTGCTGCGGTTCTCGAAGGACTCCTGACTGACAACGGTGCGCGTCTGGTTGGTGTCTGTCTGCTGGGTCGTTGTGTTGGACGAACTCGTGGTATCGCCAGTCTCCGCCGCCGTGATGGCGTTGCCGGACCGTTCCTGACCGGTGGTGCCCGTAGTCTCGCTGTGCAGCCGGGCCGTGAGAGTCTGGACCGTGTCGGTCTGGTCGACCGTGCTGCTGAACGTGCTGCTGCTGCTGGCATCGTACTGCCCGGTCACCTGGTTGCCTGTCGTGGTAGTCTCTGTGTGGCTGCCGTCGGTTGCCGTCGTGTCAGACACCGATCCCTGGTTCGTGCTGACCTCGTGCGTGGTGCTGCTGTCGTCCGTGGCCTCCGTCCGGGAGTAGGCGCCGGTGATGGCATTTGCTGTCTCGTCGGCCGAGCTCTCGACGGTGCCCGACTGCGTGACAACAACGCTGAGGACCTGGTTCGTCTCATTCCGATTCAGACTAGTCGAGATCGTGCTGCTCGAAGAGCTAGTGTCCGTTCCGATGACTTCGTTGCCGGAACCTGATGCCTCGCCGGTGACGGTGGTGTTCTCCTCGACGTGCAAGGTGAGAGTGTGGAAGGAGAAGTCCTCGACCAACTCCCGCGTCGACTCATTCGTCTGCAGATAGGTGTAGAGGCCGGTGATCTGGTTGCCCGTCTGCTCGACGGTCACTTCACCGGAGCTGTCGACCACAATCGTGCTGACAGGATCGATCTCGTTGATCTCGGTGCTGGCGGTATCGGTGCTGTCGGCCGTGGTTCTTTCGTAGGCGCCGGTGATCGAGTTGCCTGTCTCATGCAGCACGCCAGAGGACGCGTCCGTCGTGGAGACATCCACGATGTTGACTTGGTTCACGTCATGCTCGGCCAGCTCACTCGATCCCGTGTGCTCTGAATCGAGCTCATAGTCGCCAGTTACTGAATTGCCCGATTCCGACTCGGTGGCATTGCCCGCCCCGGTGTGTGTGAAGGTCGCTGTCAGCGTCTGGTTCGTCTGCGTCTGCTCGAGATCGAAGGACGTGTCCGTCGCTGCCGTGTTGTCGTAATCGCCGGTGATCGAATTGCTCGCGCCGGAGCTGTTGGTCGTTACGGTCGTGGTCTCGGTGCTCTCGACACGTTCCGTCTGGTTCGTCGAGAGGAAGTCCCGGGTCGTGGCGGAAGTGTTCGTTGACTCGACAATCGTCGTCTGCCCGATGATCTGATTCCCTGTGGAGGTCGTCGAGCCGCTCAACACGATCGTCTCGTCGATCTGGGCGTTGTATGTCTGGTTCGTATCGGTCTCGTGACGCTCCGTGTTGCCGCTGTGAGACAGAATCGAGCTGAAATCGCCGGTAATCGTGTTGGACGTAATCAGCTCGTTCTCATCGAGATTGCCAATCTCCGTCAGGATGACCGTGAGAGTTTGGTTCGTGTCGGTTTCGCTCAGCGCCGAAGTCGTGCTGGTCGCAGTGTCCCGGGTCTCGACGCCGGTGATAACATTGCCGGCGCCTGTGTCAGTCGTCTGAACCGTCACGTCCACCACCGTCCCGACGGTCAACCCCTGGTTGATATCCGTCTTCGTGCGATGGGTGATGTCCGTACTGGTCGTTTCATCGCCAAAGGTCCCGGTGATGCTGTTGCCGGACCGGGTCGCAACCCACTCGGAGTCCGTCTCCTCCAGGTACTCGGTCTCAAGGGTCTGGTTCGTGTCAAAACCGGCGATGCTCGATGACCGAGTGCCTGAGCTTGCTTCATCGAATACACCGGTGATCGTGTTGCGTTGACTCTCGGCGGTCGTGCTGGACAAGTGCTCCTTGGTCACGTCAGAGTGGAGCGTCTGGTTCGTGATCTCCTCCTCGGTCGTGCTTGACGCGACTACTTCGCTCTCTGTCACCTGCTCGCCCGTGATCGAGTTGGCCGTGACCGTCTCAGTTGTATTCGTCTGCTCGGTGGTGGCAGCCGTGACGAGCAAGCTCTGATTGGTCGTGGATTGGGTTGTCTCGTTCTGTTGCGTGCCGACGGTGGTCGTGCTGCTTCCCCCAGTAACCGCGCTGCCCGTGGCGGTCGTGGTCCCTGACGCGTGCGACTCCGAATGGCTAGTGGTCGTCAAGGTCTGGTTGACCTGGGTGGTGTCGCTTGTCCCATCGCTCGTCCAGTCGCCGGTCTCGCTGGATTCGCCGGTTACCGTGTTGACCGTACCTGTTGAGACAGACGTGTCGGTGGTGGATGACCCCGTTGAGGTAGTCTGGCCTTGGTTGGTTCGAGTCTCCTCCGTTCCGGTCGTCGTATTGTTGCTGCCCGAAGTCTCAAACTGCCCCGAGATCTCGTTGCCCAAGCGGGACTGGCTCGACTCAGCCGTTGTCTCCGTGATGCTCTCGATGGACAGGGACTGGTTCTGCGTGGTCTGCGTGCGAGTGGACTCGGCAACGCTGTCCTGGGTCACTTCCAGTTCGCCCGTGACGCTGTTACCTTCGGCCCATGCGGTGACTTCCTGCGATGACTGGAATGTGGCCTCGGTTGTCAACCCTTGGTTCTCGCTTTCGCTCGAACGCTCTGTGGTGGTGTTCTGCGTCGACGAGCTGGTGTAGTCTCCGGCGATGCTGTTGCCCGTACGACTCGCTACCGAGTTGACGATGGTCGTCGCAAGAGACGAACTGGTCTGCGTCTGATTCGCAGTTGACTCCTCGCGCGTCGATTCGCTCTGACTGGATTGCTCTTCCGTGTATTCCCCGGTCAGCACGTTGCCCGTCGCCTCTCGCGTGGAATCGGCCGTTTGTACGAAGGACACCTCGCTCTCGGCCGGGCCGTTCTGCAGACTCTCCGTTCCGACAGCATCAGTCGATCGCTGCTCCACTGTGAATTGGTCGCCGAGGACCGTGTTGGACTCAACCGTTCTCGAAGTCTCTCCCGTCTCGTGGGAATTCGTCACAGCGGTCAGCGTCTGGTTGGTCCCTGAAACGACAACATCGCCCACGTCCGAGGCCGAGAATTCCTCGTCACGATCGCCCAGGATCGCGTTGCCAGTGACGTTGCTTTCGAACTCCTGCGTGCTGTCAGCCGTGGTTACTCTCGTCTCTGTCTGGTTTGTCCTCGTTTCAGTTCGGGCGGATTCCGAGGATCCCACCACCGATCTGGCATATGTGCCATTCAGCGAGTTGCTGTTGAAGTACGTCTCGGTATTCTGGATGCTGTCCGTGACCGTTTCGACGTGCAACGTCTGGTTGTCCATCGTCTCGGCGGACTCGACCGTCGAGACCGTACCTTCCTGCCGCTCCACAGCCCCGGTCCCCGTATTCCCTACGCCGGTCCAATGGGTCTCAGAGATGTACTGCTCCACGGACGCGGTTTGGGCGACCTGTTCTTCCAGGGAGCCGGCCAGTAGTGGCCCACTCGTCATACCACGCTCTGTGTCAGTCTGAACGAAGCGAGAGCCGCTGAAGACGTAGTCTCCGCTGTTCGTGTCGCCCTGCTTGCTGCCATTCTCCTCGATGCTGGTAACTGTTGTGAATGTCGAGGCAAAGGTCTGGTTGGTCAGTTGCTCCGCCGTCGTGACCAAGGTGACCACGGCCTCAACCGTGTGGAAGGTGCCTACCTGCTTGTTCCCCGAGTCAGTCCTGTTCCGGCTGGAGGTGCCGCTGGAGGCTTGCGTCCGGATCGACCCCTGATTGGTCTCGATCGCCTGAGAGTTGAACGAGGAATCGACGTCTTCACTGTAGAAGTACGTTCCGGAGTACAGGTTGCCGGACTGACTCAGTGTATTCGTCTCGATGGAGGTGCTTGTCGACTCGGTCACCTTCGTGAGGTTGGCCTCTGTGCTCTCTTGCTCGGAGGCGCCCCCCCCGGCCTCTTGGAGGGAGTAGACGCCGGTTACAGCCTCGCCCGTGATCTGCTGCACACTGTCGCCGAAGGACGACGCCGTCATCTCGGCAGTCAAGGTCTGGTTGATCTCCTGTCGCTCCTGGTCGCTGGCAATGGCCGTGGAGACGGTCATCGTGAAACTGCGGTCTCCGAGGCTGCTGCCTTCCTTCTCGATGACCGAGGCCACTTGCGTGTTGCCGGTCATGCTTGCGACCGACGTCTGGTTGAACTCGTCCTGGTAGACGATGATGCTCGTCGTGTCATTGCCAATGGTGAGGGCATACGACCCCGTGTGCAGGTTGACCTGCCCGTCCTCGACCGCCGTCGTGGATTGCGATTCGACGTGCTGTCGGTACTCGAAAGTGTTGTGGATACCCAGGGTGGTGGCGGTCGAAGACGTATGCTCAAGGTAATCGCGACTGATCTGCCCCGTGAGGTAATCGCCGGTCTCGGTGATCCTCTGGACGGTGCTGTCCTCGGAGTGCGTGGCGTAGTTGCCTGTCAGGGCCCGACTGATCAAAGCGCTGCTGAGCTCGCCGGAGCTCTGCTGGATCAGCGCATCGACCTGCCCGGCCATCTCTCGGTCGACAACGCGGACGCCCGAACGAGCAGTCTCCCCGACTCGCGTCTCCTCGTGTGTCCAGGTGAACATCCCCCCCTGCGCGGTCTTGACGTCGCTGAAGGTCACCGTCGACCGGAACTCGACCGTGTACCGATCGCCGAAGCTGCTGAGCACGATCGGATGATCCGGGTCGGAGGCGAGCTCGTACTGCCCATCGAACTCGACCTCGTACCCGTCAACCGAGTACTCGGTGATCGAGTAGTCCACGGGATCGAGATGCCCGGAGGCGAGGATCCTGGGGCACTCCAACTGCGTGGCATCCTCAGGGGTTGCCTCGAAGTAGCTGCTGGGAGCTCCCTGACCGTCACCGTTGACCTGATCCATGGCAAAGCGGTAGCGGAACTCAGCATCGCCCACGGCAGCCACTTCGTACGTACCCGCAGCCCGGTCCAGGGAGAGGACGGTGTGAAGCCCCAAGCCATTCTCGTTTGTTGCCCTGCTCTGGACGAAGTTGCCCGGACTCTCGCGGAAGCGCTCGATGTCCTCCTCGTTCTCGGTATTGACAATGTTCGCAAGCGATGCGGCAATGCCGGCGACTTCGTTCTCCGTGTCCGTGATGTGGGTCGTAACAACATACGGGCCCTCCCGTTTGTACTCGTGGTCTGCGACAACCTCGAATACGCCCGTGGCTGCCTGAAGAACCTGCACACCCACGTCGCTGCTCTCCCCATCACCCCAATCGACTACGGCGGCGAACTGGTCCGCAATCGCATGCGGGTCTCCGGAGACGAATCTCGCAACCACGGCGCCGTCATTCCCGCGTTTCAGTGTGAGGTTCTCGCTCAGTGGGCGGTTTTCGAGGGCGTAAATCACCTCGCCGTTCGTGTGGATAGGCGGCGTCGCTCGTAAGATCACCTCGCCAACATCCGTGTTCGCCCAGAAGGTCAACTGCCCCGTGTTGTTGATCGCGTCGTACATCCGGATGTCATGCACAGTCCCAACTTCTGGGAGCATCTCCCCGATCTTTGCGACAACCTCTGATCCTAGGTAGAAGGCACGGGGGAGCTGAGTGTTGGCGAGATCCGCGCCACTGAACCTGGTGATGAAGAGGCAGCGATTGCCCTCAGTATCGGATCCCATGAAGCTCGCGCTGAAGAACGTCGTGGCGTTCACGCCCTCCGCCACCGAGGGTCCCCCGTTCAGGCTGACCTGTGCGTTGAGGTCGATCGAGTCGACACTGCCGAAGTCCTCGTTCCCATCGAACTCCCCGTTTCCGTTCAGATCGACATGCGTCTCATTCGCGTCCAGTATACCGTCCTGAGACTCCCCCGCGACCTTTGACCAGTTGCCCGTTGCCGGATCAGCGACGTATATGCCCTTGCCAAGTGTCGCGTGCTCCGCGGCGAAGACGACAAGCCCGTTGTCGCTGATGGATGGATTCGCGCCGAATGCCTCGAAGCCGCTGATGGTCGAGGGGTTCAGCCCGGCGTCCAAGATTATCCCCAGACCATCCCTTGCATAGACGCTCGCACCAGTATCCGCGATACGCCGACCTGTTACTATGCCATCGGACTCTCGGGCCTGGAGGTAGTAGGAGGGTCCCAATACAGGGTAGTTGATCAACGCGTTGCCACCGCCTCCGGAAAGCTGGCCCGAAAAGGCGGTGAGGTAGTTGCTGTTGTTGTTGAGTATCGTGTTGACGTTGCCGTTACGGGCATTCGCGATACTGACTCCCGGCCAAGCCACAGCCACTGGCGTGGCCAGCGGATCCCTCAGCGGTGTAACCATCTGCAGGGACAGCGCTAAGGCAGTGTTGCTCAGGAGGTCAAAGTTGAAGTCGTCCGGGTTGTTGCCTACATTCCACGCCGGATGGACAGGCGAGAGGTAGACGCTCGCCCACAGCGGATTCGCCACCCAGATCCGGGGCTGCAGCGTCAGTGGAGCCGTCAACGCAAAGCCGATCATGCCCGGAACAAGGGCAGTCATTGCCAGCACCTGCATGTCGCGAAGAAGCGGGTCCCCCCATCGGATGCCAGCGCTGGCCATTCCCATGTCACCGACGGCTACCTGCCGAGGCAATCCGAGCCCTTCTCCCTGTAACGCTCGTTCGCCATTCCAGTGCTCGATGTACGTCAGCGCTACGGGCACTTCCTCCAATAACGGCAGTCCGGCCATGATCGTGCCCAGAAGCGCGCTCACGTTCATCTGTCGGTGTGCACCAATGATGTTGTCGTCGTTGATCTGGACGTCGTCGCTGAAGCTGGCCATGGGAACAGCACCGGAGTCTCCTCTGGGAGGCTGGAAGCCCGTCAGGAATCCCTCCGGCACCAACGAGATTATCCCCTGATCCTCATCCCAGATGTAGATGCTGTCGACGCCATCGCGCGTCCCGGTGAACGCAACTCGGCCAGGATTGTTGATGGAGGGACCCGTCCCCAGTCTTTCGAAGCCGCTTGCCACTACGTCAAAGGCATAGGCTGATGGGCCAGATCGGAGCAGGATCTCTACGACCCCCTGCGTTGCATCCATCGCTTCGACATCGTCCATAGACGATGCTGCGGAATTGGCAGTCGCGCCAGCCGATGCAGATGTCCCGTGTCCGTCGGACACCGAGTAGGCGAATGTGTCCACTACGTCGATGCCGTCTTGCGTCAACTGCCTCAGGACGTCCGACTTCGTCGGGTCATACCTGAAGCTACCGTCTGGGTTCACCGTGACTTCCGCTCCGTAACGGGAGAGCCCGGTAAAAGCTGCCTCCAGCAGTTCGGTCTCGCCCAGATCGGCATCACGGTCATTCAGCAGCACACCTTGATCCGCCGGCACCTCCAATGCCTGACTGAACACCGTCCAGTACCCACGGGATATATCATCGCCCGCGGCAACAGGAAGGTCGTTGGTACCAACGACCTCGAGATGGACTGTGCTGGAGGAACGTATGCCTGCGCCGTCTTCGATCGTGTAGGAGAAGGAATCTTCGAAAACAGCACCTTCGGGCAGGTGCGCCAGTGCTTCCGTTGCGTCGTATTGGAAGCCTCCGTCCGGAGCCAGGCTGAGACGTGCTCCGGCTGCGCTTGTGGAGTCGGAGAGTTCCAGATTCACCTGCAGGACATCGGCTTCGTCGACATCGACATCATTGGCGAGAACACCTAGCTGGGATGGGACAACGTAGACTGTACCAGCGTTGACTCCTTCGTATCGGTCCTCACTCGCCTTGGGAGCGTCGTTTGCGCCGAGTACGGTGAGATGAACCGTCGCGCTGGCCACGCCGCCATGGGAGTCGATGACCTGGTATACGAATGTGTCCGAGGCCGTTTGCCCCAAGCTCAGGGATTGGATGGCCTCAACCGCCGAAGCATCATACACAAAGGTCCCGTCGGCGCTGATGGCCACCATCGCTCCCAGGCCACTTTCGACCTCCTCTTCCACGGTCCGCAACGCCGGGTCGCCTGGGAGGTAATCCGCATCGTGGTCATTGGCCAGCAGGCTGTCGCATGGGAGGGCTTCGTCCTCGTCGACCGTCGCTTGGTCATCGGCTGCCAGGGGCAGCGCGTTCTCTGGGCTTTGGACAAGCACGCGTACAACGGCCCAAGCCGTCCCGTCGCGACCGTCGTCAATGGAATACCGGAACTGGTCCAGGACGCGCTCACCCGCAGGAAGCTCCTGCAGGAAAGCGACAGCAGTCGGATCGTAGACAACTCCGCCACTGACCAGAGAGACCGCCGCGCCGAGCGAACTGGCCGCATCGACCTCCTTGATGTGCAGCGTGTCGTTGACGTCCACATCAAAGTCATTTGCGAGGATGAGGCCCGCGTCAATGGTCCACAACCCGTCGCTACGACCCGCAAACGCCGGATCCAGGTCAGCTGCGATGTCTGTATCCTCTGGCCCGTCGCTCCTGGCCATGGGTGCGTCATTCTGCCCACCCACGATGACAGTCACCACGGCCGTGATCCTCCCACCGGCCTGATCCTCAACCGTGTACTGCCATTGATCCCACGCAGTCTCTCCCGACCCGAGCCCCGCGAACGCCTGTCGTCCATCGTACGTCAACACATCGCCTGCATCCACGGCGACGGACCGGACGGGACTGCCATTCACGTTGACCGGCCACCCGGATACCTGCTGGAGGGACACCGCAATGGGTTCAGTCAGAGAAGATAGATCGTCATTGGCGAGAAGCTCAGAGACAGGGATCAGGATTTGGGCATCTTGCCCGATGTAGAAGAAGTCATCGACCGCATCATTGGCTTGGGTGACGGGCCCGATTGCGCGGATCAACTGTGTCCGCACTTCGCCCGAACCGGATGACTCTGCCAGGGCTTCGAGCTTCGTCTCACTGGCAGGAACGCCCACCGAGAAGCCGAAGCTCGCGGACCCCCCGGGCTCAATGCCGGCGCCTTGTGTCCGGAAGATAAGCTCTTCGTCGCCCGGTTGGTAGTCGCACTTCCATCCGGAAGGAGTGACAATCTCCGTTGCGAACTCCCCGCTCGGGATTCCGGCGCGGAGTTCCCTGAGCGACCAAGGCCCCCCAGGACCCGACGAGGGCTCAGTGGAAGCGTCTTCCTCCGCGGAGGCACCAAGCGCTTCCGGAGGGTTGCTGACTGTGTAGCTGTAAGCAAAGAGCCCCGTTTCGTCGTCGAACTCGACCGACGCATCCACGCCCACCACCGGAGCAGGATCGTATTCGAACTCCAAGGTGACATCACCACTGGACAAGCCATCGATGTCCACGGCCTCCACATGCAGCCGGTGGATGCCCGCGGCCAGCGGAGCTCCATGGATCTCGGTGATCCTCTGCACATCGAGAAGGAACAGGCCGTCAACAAGGTCCTCTATGGCGTCTACTGCACGATCCACCGGCCTCTCGTCGAACCAGGCCCTGAGAGTTGCCAGAGGCGTCTCGGTGGCAACCGTGCCGACGACTGAAGCGTCCCGCGTAATGCCATCGTCCGCTGTGCCGCCACCATCGGCGGCATCGTTGACCAAGGCAAGTGTTACGTCTGGAGGGAAGATCTCATCACGCACGATCGTGATCGTGGTCCTGCTCTCATTGCCGGCAGCATCCATGGATACGACGTCATAGGAATTGCTGCCGAGCTCGACAGGAACGTCCCCGATGGTGAAGCTGCCATCGGCACCATCTGCGCCAATGTCAAGGGAAAGCCCCTCAATCCGAAGAGCAGTTCCTGGCTCGGCCTGGCCAACCAGTGTCACCGTTGGGGCAAGCGTGTGGTCTTCGCCGTAGCGCGGAGGCGCCTTGGATGTCTCGCTCAACTTCACTTGCGGAGACAGTGGCGCAGTTGCATCGATCGTGACTTCAAGTGCATCGGAAATCCCGCCGGTGTTTCCTGCGGCGTCAGTGAGGGTGTACGTGACTTCGTGCGTGCCATCACTCAAAGGCAGGAGTTCCTCGGCCCCCGTGAGTGGGTTGGTGCGGACCCGGCCGAGCTCGATGCCGGTTGCTGTCATTCCATCAACGACAATGAACTCCTCTCCATCCACGTAGACGGTAACGGCATCGCCAAGGCCTGCGAACGCTCGCACGATCGGGCGACCGATCCGTGTCAAATTGTCCCAATTGCTGAACCCCGTGTCGCTTCGCGTCAACAGGTCAGGCTTGCGCGCGTCGGGAGCCGTTGTATCCAGGTGGAATGCAAGCTCTGCACTCGATGCGTTCCCCAAGACATCCGCTGCCTCAAACACCAGAAGATGATCCCCATCCTCGATCGCGTCAATCCCAAGGACCGCCAGTAGATCCTGTGGCGTCTCGGGCATCCCCTGAGTATACGGGAAGTACTCATCCTCAATGGTCTCCAGCAGAGATACGCCTGGGCCATCGTCCAATCGGACCCCAAAGGAGGCAATCGGGCTGGCATCGCGGATGAAACCGTCCATCGTCGGGTCGGACGTCACGGCATCGTCCGGGCTCCTTCCCGTGTCGTTGAACAGCGACGGCGTGATCATCGGCCCGTCCACGTCGTGCATTGTGACCGAAGCGGCAAACCGACTCAGATTGCCTGCCGGGTCGGTCGCGACGAGCGTAAGGAGGTTCTCGCCCGGGATCAGAACGACACCCTCGATGACAAACAGGCCGCTGTCATCTGTCACCGCAGTTGCTTCAGTTCCCTCCACAGCCACTGCAATGCCGGCCTCACCCAACTCTCCCGTAATCGAGATCCGCTCCCTTTCCGTGTGCAATCCGTCACCATATCCGGCTGCGATGTACTCGGCGGCCAATACGAAGGACGGTCTCGCAGGAGCGGTCGTATCGACTGTAACTGCCAACGATGGCAGAGACCACGGGCTGGCGATCCCCGCAAGGTTCTCTGCGACTGCACTGAGCACGTACGATCCGTCCTCCACGGGACCTACGGCAAACGTCGCCTGACCGTCGGCTGCGTACTGCCGGAAGGTCTGTTGCCTCCCGCTTACCAGGGCGGACAGCACCAAGGTCACGTGCGACCGTTCGGCTGCTGCGACTTGTATGTCGAGAGCCGCCCGCTTCGTGATTCCGTCAAATGGGTCCACTCCGGTGTCTTGGCCATATGGCAAATCAACGGCCGGCGCCACGGGCTGGACCGTGAGTAGCTCAAATGCGACGCTCGACGTCTGCGACAGGTGCAGCCCCGAATCGTCGTCCCAAGCCTGGAATTCCAACTCATGGGAACCGTTGGGGATCGAGCCGAACAAGGACTCCAGGTCGCTGCGCGTGAGCTCGATAGTGCGCAGAAGATCGGACGACTCGCCTTGCAGACGGGCCAGGATGTCCTCCCAAGCCCCGCCATCCATGGATGCCCAGATCCCTGCGAGTGGGCTCAGAGACGCCACGGTGCCGACAATGCCGGGCTCCCGAGTCACCCCATCGTGGGGATCGGAGCCGGTGTCCTCTGCCAATCGGACGACGATCAACGGCGGAGTATCGCTGCTGCAGTCGATGCTCGCTGTGTACTGAGACCGATTGCCCGCCGCATCCTCGGCAACCACGGTGAACGCGTTTTCGTGACGCGCCAGTGGAATGTCTGCGAATACAAACGCCTGTCCGGAAGACAGTTCGGCAGTAGCGAGTGCTGAGTCCCCCTGAGACGAGCCGTCACGGTACAGGGAGAGGGTAACGGATGCAGGGACTACACCGGTGATCGTGATCGTGTCGCTTCCCGTCTCAGTAACGCCAACGCCAGCCGGACTCCCATCTTCCACGAACCGGAACACCGGTTCAGCTGGAGGCGTGGACTGCAATGTCAACGCCAACTCTCCTGAGACCGCCGCGTTCCCTGCCGCATCCTCCGACGTAGCGTAAAGGACAAACGTCCCATCCTGCGCGAAGGGCAATGAGAAGATGACTTCCCCCGTCGACAATGCCTCGCCAAGCAGGACATCCTCTGCGCTCGGTCCGTTACCCGTCGTGTCGTGGTACAACTGAACGTGATCACCAGCAGCCGCAATGACCCCAACGGTTGGTTCCAGTACGTTGGTGATGTTGTCGCTGTCACTGCGCCCGCTATCCAGATCAGCGGGGAGGTCGGGCGTGGCCGGCGGCGCGATGGCCACCCGGTCGAGCGTGAATTCTAGCTCCGTAATGGCAGAGTAGTTTGCGAATTCGTCGCCAGCCAGCAGGCGCAGCGTGTAGCTGCCGTCGGGCAGCAGGCCGTCACCCGCAGCTCCGTGGAGATCCGACAGGAAATCCTCTGGCAGAAGGTAGGACCCGTCCGCCTGGAGGTAGCTCCGCGCGTCCAGCCTCTCGCCGCCGTCCATCCCGACTTGGAAGAACGCTATCTCGCTACCCGCCGCGTCCACGACCGACCCGGCAACAGCAGGGCTGCGCGTCACGCCGTCCGTGTTGTCTCTGCCGGTGTCTTCGGCAAGTGCTACGGTGATGACCGGCGGCTCGGTCTCCATGCCTCGCCGGTGGATCTGGATCACGTACAGGGAGGAGTTGCCTGCGACGTCCGTGGCAACAGCGGTCAGGACGTTGACGCCAAACCACCCGAGCTGGACGTTCTCGAAGCTGAAGGCACCGTCCAGTCCCGCCGTTGTAGTAGCGATCGCAGCGCCATCAATGGTGCCACGAAGAAGCTGAACAGTTGCGTTGGGCTCGGTAGAGCCAACGAGCGTGACCAGCTCTTGTTCCGTCTCATTGGCCGCCCCAAAGCCGTCGTCCAGAGACAAGATGGGCCGAACGGGCGGGGTCATGTCCATCGTGATATCCAGCGGCGCCGACGCCACGCTGACATTGCCGGCAGGGTCCATCGATCTTGCGTAGAGGACATGCGTGCCGTCACCAAGAAGACGCAGGTCAACATCGAAGTACACCGGTACCACTGAGCCCAAGTCGCCGCGGGCATGCGCAGAAGCCACGATTACTTCATCTTGTTCCATGCCGTGGGGCCGCATCCACAGTTGCACCAGGTCGCCAGCCAGTGCATCAACGCGGACCTGTACTGGAGCGGAATTCGTGATGCCGTCCGAGGACGAGGCGCCCGTGTCCGTAAGCAGGACGGGTGCTGCCGGGGCGCTCGGGGCGGTCTTGTCGACCTGGAACGAGAGGCTGTATTCGGACACATGGCCCAGCTCGTCTTCCGCACGCAGCTCAAGCTTGTGCTCGGCTCCCGCACCCGTCCACGTCTGGACTGCCAGCAACTCAAGGAGCTTGGCCTCATCCAGAACAAACGTGAAGCTCCGGCCCGGATCCTCGGGGAGGATCGACTGTGCCGTCTGCCCGTCCAGGCTGGCGTCCATGCGCACGATCCCGTGGGCATCACTGACCATTCCTGCGATAGAGGGAACCGCCGTGACTCCATCTGTCGGGTCCGGGTCGATCTGGGGGGATTGCGAAGACACGTCGACACTGCCCGGTTGTTCGTACGAAGCCGACAACTCAGCGAGGATCGACGGCGGATAGACGTCGAGCGTAACCCCGATTCTCCTTCGCCAGATCGCGTAGTCGAACCGGTCGATCTTCCCGTCGCTGTCCAAGTCGGCGATGAAGTGATAGCCGTCATCACCAGCCTGCGTGCGGTAGTGCACATGGAAGATGTCGTAATCGGCTCGATCGATTAAATCGTTCCCGTCGAAGTCCGCCAGAAGCCGATGGAACCCGCCCACCGTGAGCATGTCATCATCGACGACGCCGGCTGGTAGCATCTGCAGATTACGGGCGGCGTTGTTGGCAATGCCCGACGAACCAATGCGAATGACGTAGTATCCGTCCTCCAGAGGTGTCTGAGACGTGTCGATGTTGACAGTGTACGTCTCCTCGTTGTAGGAGAAACGCTCGCCCGGAAGCTCGACCCGCTCCAGTGTTACGCCCACCCCGTTGACATCGTCAGCTTCCCGTTGGACACGAAACAGGCCCACATCCGTAGCGAAGTCCATCGACCAGACCGGCTGGTCAAACTGCACCTCAATGCTGAAGATGAAAGACCGCTGGGCGCTCTCCACAATGCCTTGCCCGTCCCCGGCGCCAAAGGCCTGTGCCGGCGCGTACAGGCTCGCGCTGTTAACCCGTACGTCTGCCACTCCAACGGGATTGGCTAGGACCTCATGGACCGTCACGAGCAAGTCACCCGAGGTTGTCGCGCGTACGCCGGTTGCCTCTTCCCACGCCGTTGCCGCAACCGTGAGGATGAAGTCCTTGCTGCTGCCCGGAGGCGGCGTCAGCGACAGGGAAGAAAGCTCGTCAGCGCCCAGCGCGTATGCTTTCGTCCCGACCCTCTGGCCTGCAGACAGACTCGCACCCAGCGGAACGCCGGTGATGACACACTGGAAGGCCTCACTGCCATCCGTATCCCCGGGCCAGGCAACAATATCCAGTGGTATGGCGGTGTCCTGATCGCCCTCGGCCGGACTCGTGACGAGATAGGGCTCGTCCGTTACCGGCACGACGTCAACGGTCACGAGCGCTTCGCCGGAACGTCGGCCAGCTCCGTCCGCCACGGTATACGTGAAAGAGTCCTGACCGGAGAAATCCGGGGCGGGAACGTAGGCGATCTCACCGTCCGCCAGCAGTGTTACCTCGCCGTGCTCCGGCAAGACGAGGATCTCGACACTGTCAGGGTCCAAGGCCTCATGTTCCGACACGTCATTGGCCAGCGCCGCAACGGTCACGGGCTCATCTTCATTGGTCGAGGCCGCATCTGCCTTGGCAACGGGGCCCGCCAGACCCAGAAGGACCACGTCGTCGAGGACTACCGAGCTGTCATTCGGGCCGAAGCCCAGAAGGTCGAAGCTCAGCAAGGCAACGGCGTTGGCTGCCACCGCAGATAGGTCGATCTCCACGACCATAATGTCCGATTGCGATCCCGCGCCACCGAGGTCCTGACTGTTGATCGTCACGCCGTCAGCCACGTGAACCGCCCCGTCGGCCTGCATGTTCAACAGGGCATCTGTTCCGTCCAGTGAGTCTATCGCACCAAGCAGGGGAAGGTGCGTGAAGGCGTCCAGAACCGCCACCTCAAACGCAGCGGGTGGGATGCCCTCTGCCGATCCAAGCTGCAGGTGCTTGATCGCGAATCGCAGTCCCGTTGTGTCCGGGGGAATCACAAAAGCCTGCCAGAGGCGCCCGAGGTACTGATCCCCCTCGCCAACACTGACCTGACCTGTAAAGAAGCTGACGTCTCCTCGCAGTGACCAACCGAAGTTCTCATCGCCTTGGTCAGAAACGTCGAACGTGCCGTTCACGACACCGACGGGCAGCGACTGCCCAGCAGTCTCCTCCATGGTTGATGCCGCCGTGGTCACAGACAAGCTGGTTGCGAACGGGTTGGCGACCTGGTCGGACTGCTCGGCCGTCTTCGTTCCCATCGGACTGCCGGCTATGGCTGAGGTGAGTGCGTCGGCCCCCCTCGGCCTGTCCCCGAGGGTCGGACCTGTCCAGGACCAATCGCCGGCTTGGGACCCCGACTCAGGGCCCTCGCCGTAGAGGGCACTGTCGTCCTTGGGCAACAAGACGCCCTGGCCTGTGTCCCCGACAGCATGGGCCTCGCTAAGTGCCGTGGAGGATGCAAAGGGAGAGGCTGCCTCGCTCGAGAAACCCATGTTCGCCCGGAGAACCTGCAGATCGCCGACGGCCACGGTACCGTCGCCATCTACATCAAACGCACCATCCTGTGTTCCCGCTTGGATCGCCTCCTGGAGCAAATGGCTATCCACCCCATCGACCATCCCATCTTGGTTGACATCGCCCGCAATGCGCACCGCCAACGTATAAGAAGCAGTTGCGCCCTCAGCTGCGCTCAGGCGAAGGACGTGCAGGCCGCTGTCCTGAACGGCGAAGAGGGCGACGAGCCCATCGGGCGCCATTTCCATCGACAATGGCTCCTCGCCGTCCATGGTCAGAAGCGCCTGGGTCGGGGACAACCCGGACAGACCCACCTCAGCCCTCAACAAGACCAGGGCGGAGTCGACACTTCCCAATTCGGATGCCGTCAGCTCCAGTGCAGACTGACTGATCCCTTCGGATGGGATCGTGCCAGTGACGGTATCCTGGATGAAGCCGTGGCTCTGACCCAGGATGTGATCGATCGGGGTAACGGGAACACCGCCCGCGTAGGAAATGGTCTCCCCCTGGCCGTCCATACCGATCGCGGCGAGCATGCGGTGGCTGGGAGACTGGTCATACAGATACCTGGCGCCTTGCGGGAACCCATCGACCGAGATCAGCCTCCCGCGTGCGTCATGAGCATAGCGGAGAATCAATTCCGAGCCATCGTAGACCGAAGCGATCCGACCTTCCATGTCGTACTGGAACGAGATGGACTCACCCGATTCCGAGGCTATGCCGCTCTCGGCGTAGTACAGGCGCTGGCCCTGAGGGTCAATCTGTTGCGTGATCCCGATCTCCGCATCCACCAGGAACTGTGTCCCATCTTGCGCCGTCAGGACGAAGTCGGTGCCGTCGAAGTATGGGCTCGCCAAGTTATAGGCCTGGCCCGTCAGCGCGTCATGGTAGCGGGATCCCGCCTTAGTCAGCAGAGCGTCATGTGAGGCAAGGGAGAAGCCAACACCCGGATCCGCCTGCCAGGACGGTCTGTAGAAGACGAGGCCTGCTGTTCCTACAGCCTGCGCAACCGGGACAAACGTGAAGCCCGCCCGTTGTCCATCGGGCAGGTCCAGATAGATGCGCGTGCCGTCGCTGTAGGCGTGATAGAGGCCGACATGCTCGTGTCCCGTAAGAGGCACGTTGGACTGCAAGTTGACCTCGCGATGCCCCAGACGCCAGCCGGACCCTAACACCCCCGTCGGACCGCCGTTCTGCGAGCTGTAGACTCGCGTGAGGGCGAAGCTCTGCCCGCCAATGCTAAGCTCTCGGTCCGTCTCGATCCGCCGATAATGCCCTGTCTGCTCGTCGGTCGCGATTTCCAGGAAAGAGACATGGGTGGAGGTCGCCCCCGCAAGATCCCTCGCGGTAAGGCGCAACTCATAGAACCCGTTGACCCACGTTGCCGGGTCAAGCTCGCAAAGCAAATCTCCGGATGCCTCACTCACACCCTCAGCGAGAGTCATCCACTCACCGGTACCCTTCGGCGCGATCTGCAGGCGCCACTCGTCGAGTTGCGCATCCGAAACCCACCCGCGAATCGCCGTCGGTTCGGAGAGGATTCCAGAGAGGTTGGCCGAATCCAGTGCCACGATCGGGGCAGTCTCATCGCTAGGATCCACTGCACGGACGAAGCCGGTGGCGACCCCTACCCGGCCGTCCGCATCCGTCGCAGTGGCAGTGAGAACCGTTTTGCCCGGAACGTCCGCCCTGACGATTGCTCGACCATCCGAATCGATGGCAACGGAGGCTCCACCAACCTGCAGGTCCAGCGCAACAATGTCCGCCAGACTGTCTGCCAGGACGCGGACCTCAACTTCTTGCCCTGGATTGAGAGGCCAGCTGGGCGTCAACTCCATCTTCACCGTTGGCAGGACTGGTTCGGTCTCAACGCGTAGGATGACTGCCTTGGCTCCCGAACCTGTCGCAGTTGAAGCGCGGAACGTCACAACGTGGTCTCCAAGCTGTCCAGGGCCAGGAGCCCACGAGAAGGCGCCCGAACTCCCGTCCACGACAGCGCCTTCGGGCAACCCCTCTGCCTGGAACGAGTACTCGGCGGCCGGGTCCAGGTTCGAGGCCTCCAGCGTGAATGTCAGCGTATGGCCCACGACCACCGCGTGATTGGAGACTGACAGGTTGGGAGCGGGATTGTCGTCCACCACAACAAAGCGGACGTCCACGCTGTCGCTGGCCCCGTGGATGTCGGTCGCAGTGAAGGTAACGAAGTACTCGCCCTTCTGGTCGAATGCCGGCGTCCAGAGCAACCTCCCGGTCTCTGGGTTCAGCTCTGCGCCAACTGGAAGGGGTGTAGAAGCCGCAAAGACGACCTCGTCGCCATCCACGTCACCCGCCAGAATGTCTATGTCCAAACGCCTGCCTTCGATGACGTACTCCGTCGCCATCGGCACAAGTATGGGGGCTTGGTTAGTATTCGCCACTTCAACAGCTATGAGCTGGGAGTCCGCGCCCGATCCGTCCGAAGCGGTAACGATAATGTCATAGTGCCCTCCCTGGTACTTGCCGGGCGTCCAGGTAATGCGCCCCAAACGACGATCCAATGCCGCCCCTTCCGGTAGGCCAGTCGCGGTGAAGACAACCGGGTCGCCATCCGCATCGTTTGCGGCCAGATCGAGCACCAGTGGCGACAGTTCCACGGCGGCCACTGGAGCTAGCGGAGCAAGCTCGGGCGCCTCGTTATGGGTGCGCAGGGACAGAACGAACTCTTGCGAGTCTGCCAGGGCGCTTCCTGGCGTCGGATCGCCGTTGCCGCCGTCCTCGACAGAGACCGTGACCGTGTACGTCTCGGCAACGGCGAAGTCTCCTGCTGACGGCGTCCATGTGAGACTCGCCGTGCCTGGCGTGTTAGTGGCGACAACCCTAGCGGCCACCGGCAACCCGTCGACCCTGAACGACAGCGCCTCGTGATCCGGGTCCACCGCCTCCAATAGGAGCTCGAACGGCCTACCGACCAGGGCAACTTTGTTGCCAATGAACGCGAGCTCGGGAGCTTGGTTGGGAGTCTCCACGGTCACGATCATCGTGTGCGTGCCGGCCAACTCCGGCGACCAGCTGACGCCGTCGTCTGCCTCCGTGGCCACAATCGTAATCGGATACTCACCCCCCGTAGCATGCTCCGGTCGGATTCTCAGGACCGCTGAGCCGTCCCCGCTATCCTGCACTGTAATGAACTCAGGCAGCGGCGTCCCCGGAATGGCGCTCTGTGCCGTGAGAATCAGTGGATCTCCATCAGGATCCGAAGCCGTAACCGGCAGATCAAGCACCTCATCGGCTGTGACGACGACATTGGCCGTTGCCGCCTCGGCAGGCCAGTCCCCAATGGTCTCCACCACGGGTCTGCGGTTGACGTTGATCACTGTGATCGGGATACGAAGCGAGACCTCTTCCGTGGAGCTCGGCCCTTGGCCGGTGTCCACTGCTGTGACAGTCACCCAATACTGCCCCGCGTCGTCGTAGTCGGTCTGCCAGAGCAGTTCCGCTGTGTGCTCGTCGAAGTAGGCATCCTGCGGCACCCCTTCCGCGGAGTAGGTCACTGTCGGCGCCGTGGTCGGGTAAACCAGATGACCATCCGTATCGTAGGATGGCAGGGCGAAGTCCGGATTGTCCGGGTCAAATGCAAAGGCCTGGAATCTAACCTCCTGGCCTTCGTGGACAACCCAGCGGTCCAAGGGCCTGAAGACCGGCGCCGCGTTGACGTCGAGAACGGTGACCATTGCTTCCACATCGGACACGCCCCTGTCATTGGAGGCCGTGAAGTGAAACTGAACAACCCCGGCCTGGCCGTACCCCACATGCCATTCCAATCGGCCCGTGACCGGGTTGAAGAGGGCGCCCTCCGGCAGGCCCGCACCAGCGCCGCCAACCAGCTCGGCCCCGTAGACAAACGGGTCTCCATTGGCGTCTACTGCATGAAGCTGGATCGTCAACAGATCGCCTTCCCGTGCAACCCGCGCAGGGACCGGATCGAGTACAGGGGGGACATCCGTTGGAGCCACGTCGATCGTCACGGGAACGGAAGTCTCCCGAAGCCCGTCGCTGAAGACCACCTTGATTTGCTCGTACAGGCCTGCCTGCCCGACGGCGGGTGTCCATCGAATCGTGCGATCGCCTGGGTCGTACACAGCCCCCGCAGGCAGACCTTCGGCCCAAGAGACAAGCGCCTGGCCCGCATCGGGATCGCTGGCCGTAATCGTGACCGTCAACGGCAACGTCTCGGCGGCGTTCTCAACAGGGGCGGGCGTTGTCACCAATGGAGCTTGGTTGCCGCCCGCCACGCCGAGGCCAAGTGACTGCTCGCCGTACCCGCCTCGGGTGTCATACGCCCGCAGGACCACGCGCGCCTCATCCGGGGAGGCTGCATCGGGAGTCCAAGACAGCACACCCGTCACCGGGTCGACGGTCATGCCGGCGGGAGCTACCATCAGGAAGTAGATCACCACGTTGCCGTCTGGATCCGTTGCGTGGGCGGCGTAGATCCACTCTTGGTCAACTGCGCCAGTCGTCGGTGGACTCGACGTGAACGTCGGAGCGACATTGTCGGTGGATGCCGCAGTGGCCTGGTGCTCCAGGGGAGAACGGTGGCCCTCCTCATTCACAAACGTCACCGTGCGGCCAACGGTGGTCTCCCCCGGGCCCAGGACGCTTGCTCCATCAGGCGTGGCGCCGGACAGATCAATGTACACCCGGCCGTCCATCGTAGGCTGTGATGCGGCGATCTCGACGGCACCATCCGGCAGAGCTCCGGGATCGACGACGAGAAGCAACGGCACATGCACGTCGTACTCGCTGATATTGGTGACCGACACGTCGTAGGAAACCGTGCCGTCGATCCGGCTCGACCGGACATCGTCGAACTCGATTGCCAGCAGTGCGGAGAAGTCCGAAACCGCCTGGAAGCCGATGGTCGCGCCCTCGGCCAGTTGCAGACCCAGCGCGCTGCGGATGCCCGCGTCGACTTCGAGTACGTGTTCGCCCGCTCGCATGCCACCCACGAAGACGAAGGCGGTCTTCGTCTTTACATCATAGCCAACACGCAAGATGTCCAAGTCCTGGCCGGATGAGTCGAGGACACGGTAGTTGGCTGGGTTGGTCACGTCGTGGGGCGCAGCGGGATCATCCGCCAGCATCTCCTGGTCAAACGTCACGTGGATTGCCGGCATCGGAAGCGTTACCAGTGCTCCGTCCGGTGGATTGGTGGCGATGACATAGGGATGAGAGGCGAGCTTCACTGCGTCGACCTGGTGACTCTGACTGACAAGCACCCGGCCATCCGAGGTCGTGACCAGAACATCGCCTCGGGAGCCGCCCCAGGCCACGGAGACTCGGTGGAGTTTCGGCCCTCCGGTCAGGGGATCGTCCGAGACGTCCACCATCGTCAGTTGGCTCGCAACGGGCTCCGCCGTCTGCGCCGACTCGTCGATGCCCGCATTGTGCGAGACAAACAGGAGGCCCGCCAGCTCGGTTCCCTCCTGACCGAACGCCAGCGAGTCAATGTCCGAGTCGAAGCTGAGCATTGCTTCCGCGCGCCCTCGGCTGGTTAACCGTACAACGGTCCTACGCTCGGGCCAGACGACTGCCCAGAGGTTGCCCTCGGCATCGAAGTCCAGCGAGCCGACCCTCAGGTCGAAATCGCGGCTGAAACGCTCGAAGAAACCGGTATTCGGGTCGAAGATCTCCACCCCCCGGCTCGAGGAAACGTAGATCTCACCGCTCGTGGGATGGACGGCAATTGCGGTACCGACGCCATCGCCATACTCGGCCAGAACCAGCTCCGAACCCGGGTCAGTCGCATCGTACGCTGGATTGAGCTGCAGCAGCGGTCCCCCGCCCGTGACTGCCCAGAGATTGCCCGCCAGGTCAAAGGTCATCGCGTAGACCGGCCTGCGCTCCCCGGGATCGCCCTGGCCACCCAGTTCGGCCCAGGGGCTGAGCGCTTCGCCGCCTTGCTGGCCGTCGAAACAGTACAGCGTGCTCCTTCCCTGTCCGCCGCTGACGAGAATGTCTCCGTCAGGAAGCTCCACAATCGCCATTGGGCCTATATGCGCCTCGCTCTGGGAGACGCCCGTGGCGAACGCTTCGGCGGAGAATGGCCTCAGGACGCTGTCGAATTCCGACGTCTCGTTCCCGAGATCGGGCGACGGCACGCCTTCCGCAGCCGCGAGGAAGTGGGGATTGGTCGGGGCAACCTCGCTGGGCTCGGGGGCAACCCCGAAGTTGGCAGCTGTGGTCTCCTGGACCGTAGGCAACGTCCCCAGGTTCACTTGATACCCCGTGTTGGCTGAGGCAACGCCCAACGGGGGGGTCTCACGGTTGCCGGCCAAGTCCGTCGCCAGGGCGAGGAACTCGTAGGTGTGCCCTGCTTCTCCCTCGAAGACATCCGTTCCCGCCGCTTCGCGAACCTGGTTGCGCCAGATCAGGTAGTCACCCCCATCGGTCGACACATAGAGCGTGACGTGGCGGAAACCCGACTCTGTGCCATCGTCCACTGCGCTCCAGTTGACCACGTAGTCATTCGTGCCGGGAACGCGGGCGCTGACCCCGCCCGTCAATTCAACGCCGTCAGCGTTGGTGAGGGTCGTTCTTGGCGCGGTGGCGTCTATGCGGTAGCTGAGGGCGAAGGTGTCCTCGGCGGGGAGAGTGTTGAGTAGTACGCGCGCCGTGGCGTCTACCACCGCACCGGGCTCGACTTCATCGCTCGCCTCGATGGTGTACGTCACGTAACCGGCGCCGCGTCCCAGGGCATCATTGGGCGGCAGCAACCCGTTGTCGTAATCCCGGATCACGTCCCCCGTATCTGGGTCGATCGCCTGTATTAACCAAGTGGCCGTCCGTTGGGCAATGTCGACGCCGGCAGAGACCCTTAGGTTGAATCCCTTGGAGTCGGCGAAGTCGAACTCCTGGTAGAACAAGCTCCGACCGGCCGGAATGTGCACGCTGATGTCGCCGACGCGCAGATCGCCCAGGCGGAACGTCGAGAGCTCCAGGTCCGCATCCAGCTGGGTCACGACTCGGACCTCCCCTGGCTGGCGCACCGCCTCGGGATCATTCTGGAAGTGAATCTGGAAGGGCAATGCCTGATGCGTGGGTAAGTACCCGTTGGTTTCCTGCGTCTGCGGACCAATCAGCGCCGCAAGGTACCCCACTCGTCCCTGTTCCTCGTAGTACTGCTCAAAACCCGAAGGCTCTGCTTCAGAGACGTTTTCGACCTCCAGCGTGTACGCGACGCTGAACGCCTGCGGATCATAGGCCTGGGGGATGATCTGGAGTCCAGCCTGTTCCGTGGGTGTTCCGCTCTCAGGATCGAGAACCCGCAAGACCCATTCGACCGCCGATTCGCTTTCCCATACCCTCGCCTCTACCTCGACGTGCACGCCATCGGTTCGCTCAAGATCGTACGTCTCGCTGTGCTGCTTGCGGTCGCTAGGGATGTGGAAGGTGCGGTCCATGGCGCGGATCGGGCCAAGGTAGACATCCTCCGGGTCCTGACCCGCGGGGAGGTCCGCCCAGACTCGCACCTCGGACGAGGAAGCCAGCATCCAGGGCACGGTGACGAGCTCATACGCGCCCCCTCCCGACAGCAAGCGGTAGGTCGGCCTGAACTGCCCCGCCTCTCCTGACTCTCCGACGGGAACAACCACTGCCGAGGGATCATCGATCGGCTCAACGCTATCTGCGTGAATGGCCTGAATCGTCCATCGGATGGCGTGGTCGGCGTCATGCACCTCGCCCGACAGATGGAGACGGTAACCGTGCGTATCGGTCAGATCGAGGATCTCCTCGTACGTCCGGACACCTTCCGGCACGTGCGCGGTGGATCCCAGGACCGTGAGAGGGCCAAGGAAGACATCCCCAATCTCTTGGTTGGCAGGGATTTGGAACTCCACTTCCGCCCGGCCGGGCGCGGTCTCCACCATGGCCAGATCGGCAAGCTCCAACGAGAAGGGCTGGCGACTGCCTTCCGGCATGATCGTGCCCGTGTCGATGCCTTCCCCCGTGACTTGGAAGTCCGGCGGCAAGCCATTGCGCTTGCCCCAATCGACCCAGGGCACGTAGACGCGGAACGACTGATAGTGCGTAGGGCTCGTCAGGCCGAGGTCGAATTCCTCGTATTCCGGAAGCTCCGATGCAAATCCCCCGCCCAACTGTATCTCTCGTTCCTCCGTGTGTCCGTACCAACGACGGACATTCTCGAAGAACTCCGATAGATCCTCATCTGTCAGAATCTCCTCTCCCGCTGGGCCCACGAGGATGCCACTCGCTAGCGTCGCCACGATGCTGACGAGCCGGGAGTCATCCTGGACCTCAGGGAGCTGGTCCTCCGGCCGAAGCAGCCCCGCGTCCTCCAGCCCCTTGAGATACAGCTCTCCCCATACGTTCTCATCAGCGGCCAGCGTGGCGAGAGCGGGCAAAGCAGACTCGTCCTGGAGAATGCCTTCGCGAAGCTGCAGTGCCTCCGCGAGGGCCTGATCGATGAACTCGTCGCGCGTCATAGCCGTCGCGGAGGCGGCAACGTGCATCTCGAACGGAATGAGCGGCCAGAGGAACCAAGGGGGGACGCCGCCGACATAGCTGTAGACCTCCGAAAGGCCGGGCATGAGCAAGTCCAACGCCTCCGGACCAGCGGAAAGCACATCCAACTCACCAAGATCCGGGCGCAGAGAATAGAGTTTCTCTTTGAGCTCCTCCCACGACTTCTCATGCAGCTCTCTGAGGCCCGGATACGTCGCTATGTTGAAGCTGAAGCCAGTGAAGCCATATGCTGGCAGATTCAGGAGGTAGCCAGACGCGTCCATCGATGGTTGCTCTTCGCCTCCTGATGTTCGGATCATTGAATCCAGTACTGCCCAGGCCTCATCCTCCATGCCCGGTACATCTCCGCCACCCCGGAGATTGGATGTGAAATCGAAGTACGGCAGGCCGTAGATCCACTGGTTGATCCCCATCTCGGGAACCGATATGTCAAAGAAGGTGTACGGCGTGTCTATGTTGCTTAGGCTCTGTAACGCAACGCTGTAGGTGCCCACGTCCCCGGCCAAGATAATCGACGGGCCTCCCACGCCGATCGTGACCTCAGGCTCCAGGGCCCTCTCGACCTGGAACCGATAGGGAACGACCGCCTCTGCGTCCCCGGGGTTGATGACCTTCAGGTCATACAGCCCGTGCGGAGCATCGCTCAGATCGAATACGGCAACGATCTTCGTGCCGTTGTCCACCACGTCCATTGACACCGGTGTGAATTCGCCGATCCCCGGGCGGACCAGCTTGACGACGGCTTCCGAATGGAAGCGAGCACCCGTGATCGTCGTCGTAACATACTTCGCATCGCCTCCCACGTCGGTCCGGATATCCGTGATGGCGAGCGGCACCAACTCCGCAAGAAGCGTCGCATGCTTGTTGGCACTCGCATTGCTGTAGCCACGCAGCAGGATGTAGTACACGCCGGGCTCAGTTGAAGGGACGATCGCCGTCTGCTCGGGCGTCAGCGCGCCGCGGTAGCCGATGTCGAACGTCTCGCTCGTGTGATGGCGCAGAAACACCTCGTTGGCTGCCTCTTCGCTCGCAGCCGACAGTCGCACTCGCAGAGTCCGTTCCTCGGGGACACGGAGCTGCAACAGAATCTCCTGACCTTCTTCAAGTACGACCTCGTGCGGCACACCCAAGAGGATCTCGTCAACGGTTACCGCAAGCGATTGGGGCGAGGCAAGCCAGTTGCCAGACTCGCCAGTATCCTCCGGGACATCGTTGAAGATGTCCGTGCGCACAATGATGCGATACCCATCCCCGACAGGAACCGCAGGCAAAGAGGCGCCAAACGTCTGGGTATACTCCTCCTCGGGCCCAAGGACCTTGGGGCGCTTCACGGAACCCAGGTACACAGCCGTACGCGGATCCCATTCCTCTCCAGGCGTGAGGTACACCGCGTCATACCATGTGCCAGCAGCTGGGATCTGGGCGCTGGCGTTGATGACATTCCACTGGACCTCCACCTGCCCTCCGACCTTCGCCTCTGCCGTGAGTAGCTCGACGTCTCGGATCTGCAAGTCCGTCGGTGGAGGCTCGTCAATCACGATATTCGCTGCGGCCGTATTGTCGTGCTCGTGGTCTGGCTCGTAGACGGATCCAATGTCACCAACGCTGCGGGCCAGGTCCGTTGCCACGACCAGATGGAACGGCCCAGAGAGGTCGCCCGGGGTCTGGAATCGTGCCGTAACGGTATACTCTCCCGAGGCGCCGAGACCGCCGGTGTGCACGATCTCGCTGCCCGCCGTCCCGTTGACCTCAACGGGCCTGAGGTACCTGTCCTTGCGAGGGTCGAGGAACCCATCGCGAGAAAGATAGACGAGGTCGCTCCACGTCCCCTGCGATGGGGGAGTGATGCCGCCCAGATTTCGGACCGTGTACGTGACCAGAAACTCCTGCCCCTGGTATACGTGCCCGATATCGGGATGGGAAAGGCCAACATACTGGAACGTGACATTCTCGACTCGAAGGTCGGGCGGGGTCGGCAGAGAGACTGGCAGTGACGCACCCGTTATGTTGTTGCCTTCTTCGTAGTACTCGAACACTCTCCCACTGGCCAAGCTGCGGGTTGTGCGATCCAGGTAGTCCTGGATCTGTTGCGAATCGCCGCTTCCGCCCTCAAACCGCAGGCCCGGATTCCCGAAGCCGATGTCGCTGTCACGGTTGTTGTCGATGACTACATCAGAATCGGTGAAGACTAGCACGTGATAGTCGCCGGAAATGCTGTCCGGCAGCCGCACCTGCACACTGGCATCGTACCCCTGCCCCGGATCCAGCGCGCCTTGGCGGCTGTAGGATCCCAGATACAGATCCCTGAGATCCAACGACGCATCGCGAGACAGATAGACCCGATCGGTCCATGTCGAACGAACCGTTCGCCTCCCCCCTTCGTTGGTCACATGGAAGTCAACGGTGACCAGGTCTCCTGCTTTCGCCCCAAGGGGTGGAGGCGTCAGGCTGACTTCGGAGACACGCACATCCGGCTCCCGGTAGATCACCTGGAGTCTGCTGGCGGCAAGGTTGTCGCTTGGATCCTCATACGCCCACCGCGTGAACCAGCTTCGCCTTGAGCTGTTGTCTCCCGTCTCTGCCGGCCACCAGCCCGTTAATAGACTCCTCGCTGTGAGGGGATATCGGTACGGGTCCTGTTCGTTGTGGGCATCGGCATGGACGAAGATGTAGTAGTCAACGACATCGCCCTCCTTGCCCAGCCCGCGTGGGATCGTGACCTCAACCGAGGCAGTCAGTTCCTCTCCTGGCTGGAGGGGCAAGCCGGGATCGGCCGGCGACTGGTTGCTCTGCACCACCGTAGCCAGGTACGTGGATCTCCCCTGGTTCCAGGTACCCAACGGCAGGTCCAGACGATCCTCGTCGCCGAGTTCGGCAAGCGCCCTGCTGTTGGGAGCGATCCACACGAAGTCCTTCCAGTAGCGGGTTCCCGCCCAGATCGGGCGGTCGCCGTCATTGCGCACCGTATACTCAAGAGTGAAGCTTTGTCCGGAATAGACCACCTCCGGGAGCTCGATGTTCGTCACGATGAGATTACTGGGTATGGGCGTCACGTGGGTCGCTGCGCCGCCCATGTTGTTGTAGTCGTTCAGCTCGCGTACGACGTGACGGCTTCCGCTTCCACCAGCAATGTCTGTCTTGACGACGACGTATCCACCCACGGCCGAGGGGGAAAGGCCGACGGACAGAAGGTGCGTATACGACTCGCCCGCCTCGAGCGTGCCATCATGCCGGACCTGACCGAGGTAGATGCTGGGGCCATCGGCCGGGTCCACTGACGCGTCCGGCACGAGCCAGACTTGGTCAACCCAGCCTCCTGGCGCGGCGACGGTGAGACCATCGTTCCGGACAGTCCATTGCACGGAGAACACCTCTCCGCCTTCCGCTTCCGCATCGGGAAGTACTTCGCTGACCACGAGATCCGACCCGCCCAGAATGTAAATCGGCGCCGCCTTGTAGTTGTTGCTGTTGTACTGATTCGGATCGTCCGGGTTTGTGTTGGACGCCAGGGGATCCTCCAGCAACTCCCCGTAGGGGTTGGTCCAAGCCGTGATGTAGTACGCACCTGGTTCCAGCCCGTACAGAGGTATACTCACCGATGTACTTACATCGTATCCGCCGCCGCCTCTTCCGCTCTCTGCAGCAGCGAGAATGCCCTCGTGAGTGAGGGTCTTGAGGAGGATGTCCCCGCTGCCGGGATGGGGCCGATTTCGGTCCCGCGTCAACCAAATCGTGTCCGTCCACCGGCTGGAGTGCGTCACGCCGGGTCCCAGGTTGGTCACGGTGTAGTAGACCGCGACTTCAGCGCCCATGATCGTCTGCTCGGGCACGCGGAGCTCGTCTCCCTCCAGATCAGGATGGTCGATCACCAGGTCGGGCAAGGGAACCGGCACAACGTGGATCATCTTCCGGATGACGTTGTCGCCCTCGTTTGCCTCGCCAACTTGGCCCGTTGCATCGGTGTGTACCAAGACGTAGACGTCCCCTCGGAATCGCAGGGGAACCGCAACCGAACCGGCGACCTGCTCGTAGCTGTCGATGATCTGCTCGCCCGCCGGGACTTCCTGCTCGCCCAGGCCATCGAGCCCTCGCTGGTTGCCGAGCTGACCGATGAGCACGTCGTCGCTGCTGACGCTCCCATCCAAAGACAGATACACGCGATCGGTCCATTGCCCCCACGCCCCCGCCGCCCCCCGGTTCTCGACACGATAGCTGACGGTAAGGACGTCCCCTGGGTAGATCTCGTCCGGGTTGCCCAGGATCGTGATGTCAGCCGCGTCGCCCGTCAGGTTCGGGCGGAGCACCCGAGGTCCCTCGGCTATCACGATCTCCTGGTCGGACACCAGCATGTTGCTTGCGGAGCCCCCTCCCTCATAGAGCGCGCCCGTCGAGTTCGTCTGGACGACCAATTGGTAGACGCCCGCCTGTCCGACCGAAACGCGGACCAGTTCGTCGCGCGAGTAGTTCCCTCCCGGCTGGCCACCGATCTGCGCGCCCAGCGTGCCGCTGTACGTAAACGAGCCCAGCCCAACCGTCCGGCCGGTGGTTACTTCCCGTAGGTACGCTTGGTCGGTCCAGGTCCCCCGGGCATCGGCCACGCCGATATTCTCTACCGTCCATCCGATGTCGAAAGAGCGCCCTTCGATCGCCTCTTGGGCCATCCGGACCTCTGAGACCGTCAGGTCGGGGGTCGCGGACTGCTGGACGACAACGGGGCCGGAGACGCCCTTATTGTTGCCCGTATGGATGAACTCGAACGGGCCACCAGTCTGCACCACGAAATAGTAAGTCCCCGGGCTCAACCGCTCCGGCAACGAGAAGCTACCTGTCCGCTCGTAGCTGTTGCCACCGTCTTCCAGACCCAGTTGCCCCACATGGTCGTACGACACACGCCAAGGGTTGCGGCCCGTGTCAGGGTCCCGCAAGAGGGTCGTTCCTTCCGGGTCGCTGGCCAAGTATACGTAATCAGTCCAGTTCGACGTGTTCGTGACCCCAATGCCCTGATTCCGGACCGTCCAGGTGATCTCGAAACCTTTGCCTGTCCAAGCCTCCGCTGGGCCGTCACCTTCTCCTTCCGGGAAATCGACCGAATCGACCACGAGGTCTGCGTATGGGATCCTCATCACTTCGAGATACCCATCGCCCATGAGTGAGTTCGGGGCATCGCCCGCCTGCTCGCCCTCGAACACGACCCCTTCATAATCGGCTGCCACGAACAGCCGGTATTGGCCGTAGAAGCCGTCCGGCAGAAGAACCGTTTCCGTTCTCTCGTACCAGCCTTCATCGATTTGCCCGCCAACGGGCGACACCGGGCCGTTATGGGTGTAGCGCCCAAGGAGCACGTCATCCGCATCGCCCAGCACGTCGTCCTTCGAAGCGATGACCGCATCGGTCCAAGCGTGAGTGAAGCCATCTCCAGTGCCGACGTTTGACACCCGCCATGTAATCTCGATCTCTGCGGGGTCGCCGATGGTCACAAGCCGTGGGTCCTCATCTAGGTCAGGGCTCGTGATCGAAGTGACGGTTAGGTCCGCGTGGGGCGACAGCTCGACCGCCACCTCGGCCGAGGAACGGTTGTTTGACTCTCCGGAAGGCAGTTCGCGAATCTCATCGCGAACGTCCGTCACGACCACCCAGTGCAACTGGCCTTGTGCGTCGACCGGGATGCGCACGGTGAGTTCAGAGGCTCTGGTCGCCCCGCCAGGCAGGGCCTCGTCGTGTCGCACCTCGCCGAGAAGACGATAGCTGTATAGATTCGCCGGATCGGAAGCCAGATACACCGATTCAGTCCATGATACAGGGGTGACATCCGATCCGTCATTACGGGTGCGCCAGCGAATGAGCAGTTCATCATACGACATCGCCTCAGCGGCAGCCGCGACGATCTCGGGACGTAGATCCGAGTGGCGTAGCAGCAAGCCTGTGTTGGCAGCGTTCCCCTCGTCTCCTGCCTCGAAAACGGTGTCATCTGCGTCGGAGACAACAACGACCTGATAGTCTCCATCAGCCCAGTCCGGCACGGTAAACGAGACCTCCCGCTCGTAGGACTGCCCCGCCAGAAGCGTGGGGCCATCCCATTGCACCTCTTGCATCAGGTAGCTGGGTTGGAGTTGTCCTGTGGGAGTAAGGTAGACGCGGTCAATCCAAGCCCCTTGAGCGAGGGAAGCCCCCGTGTTGTCCACATGCCAGGAGACGGTCAGGTCCCTCCCGGGATGGGCCTGCCCATCCACGCCAAGGACTGCTGGCTGAAGATCGGGAAGCGGCGGGAATGTGAGGAGTATGGGGCTGCTGTCCAGGCTGTTGTTCGTCTCATCCGATTCCAGAACTGCCCCCTGTGCATCGGAAGCCACACGGACTGCGTACTCGCCTTCGGCCAGATCGTGGCGCAGCGGTAGCGAAACGACGACCGATTGAGCATAGGTGATGCCCGGGCTAAGTGGCACACGATCGCTCTGGTCAACGACCTCAAGCGGCACACCTTCAACGCCAGGCGTGTCTTTGGGGACCAGCCACACCCTATCCACCCAAGGGACTGCGGCCATCGCCCCTCCCTCGTTGAGGACCCACCAAGACACGCGCAAGGTCTCGCCGAACCTGGCCGAATCGCTCCCGAGCAAGACCGTATCCATGGCTAGGTCGGGCAGCGTAAGCGTGAAGGTCCTCGCAAATGGCTCGGCCATCACGTTGCCCAGCGAGTCCGCGATCGACGGTCCGACGGTAAGGGCGTACTCCCCCGCCACCGCAGCAGGCTCGAACTGAATCTGCCACGTGAGGCTGTCGACCCGGCGGAGCCTCGTCAGCGTCAAGGCGCCCGTTGGGCCCGCCAGTGCGAGGTCCTCCAAGCCAAAGCCGCTGACATCCGAGTCGAATACCAGGTCGATATGGTCCACCGGCCCGGCTACTTCGCCACCGGGAATCATGCTCAGGACGGACGGACCAGTTGTGTCCAAAGTGATCCTGGCGGAGTACGCCGAAGACATGGCGTTACCGTACTGATCCGTCAGGTTCGGGCCGATCTGGATCGTGTAGGGTCCATCGGGGACTGGCCCGGTGAGAGATACCAAGAAGGACGTCGCCAGACCGCCGCTGCCGTTCGCAGGCAACACGGCGTCGATGTTCGCCGTCTGCGAGCCGTCGGGACCGGCGATCTCTACGTCAGCGACAGTGAAAGAGCCCGTGGCTACCGGCTCGCTGAAGACCACGGTCAGCGGCGACAGCGGACCGGTGGTGTTCCCTTCCGGCGAAAGCGAAACGACCGACGGCCCTTGCTCATCCGTGAGAACCACGCTTTGGACAAACGCATCTCCCGGGCTGGCCGCATCAAGATAGGGCTCGCCATACAGGCCGTCCTTGTCCTGGTCCATCTCGTGTCCGGCAAAGTCCTCAATGCTAGGTCCAACCACGATGTCGTACTGCCCTGGAGTCGTCTGCGTCCCAAACCGGACTCGGTACTGCGTTGCCAGGAGTTTCTCAACACTAGCCACCTCGACCACTCCGGCCGGACCAGTAACCTGGAAGTCGTTCTTGGAGACAGTCGCCTGCACGACTGCTTCCGTGAACGTCACATCGACGAAGGACAGGCTGTTAAGCACATTCGTCGGCTGAACACTCGAGACGCTAGGCCCAGTGGCATCCAACGTCACCGCGGCCTCAAAGGCAGTCAGAGCATTGCCCGACAGATCGGTCAAGCCTGCCAGCTGGATGGTATACTGGCCATCGGCATCCGGCTGGGGGAAGGAGACGTGGAAGTCGAACGGGCCCCCGGTCACCTCGATGGTCTCAGAGGGGATGGCCTCTCCGCTCGGCCCAAGGATGGCCACTTCCTGGCCCGTGAAGCTCTCCGTGAGTATCTTCTCGTTGAAACTGACGTCAAAGCCCGAAAAGCTCCCTCGCAGACCGGTTGGTGAGAACGTCGCCACGAAGGGGGGCTCGTTGTCGATCACGCGGAGACGGAGTTCAAGATCGTCTGCTGCAGCATCATTGAACCCCTCGAAAGCGGGGTCCATGGAGATCGTGACGCGGGCCATTCGCGCTCCGGCGGGGACTCGGGCGCCTGTGGACCGAAACACCATGCCTGAGAGGCCTCCCCGATCGGCCGCGGTCACCGGACCGATGCCGTCGCTCGAGATGACCTCCCCCCCCGCACCCAGGAAAGCGATAGCGACGCTGGCGGCGTCATCCTGGGCACCCGAGCCGCCCAACCAACCGGAGAGCTCGAACAACAACAGGTCCGCGTCGATATACGCCCCTGCCGCGGACAGATCGACGACCTGGACTGCAGATGACGGCCCTTCCGGCCCGCCGACGAAGTAGCGATCACCGCGGTCGGGTGAACCCGGCGACAGCCCATTGATTCCGTTGGCCGGTCCATCCGCGTACAGGACGGCATCGAGTGCTCCTGTCGCCGACCAAAGCGGCGTGCTGTAGGTCGGGAATCCTGATTGGCTGCCCCTGTAGTCCCCGTACTCCGCGCCGGAATTGCTCAGCACGTTCTCTTCAACAGCCAACAGTGTGAACTGGCCAAGGAAGACATCGTCCCCTGCCTCTCCCAACGCACCATCGCCGTCTTGATCCAACTCGTTCCCCGCCCGATCACCAAGGTGTGGACCAACGGAGATCTGGTAATTCCCAGCATCCACCTGCAGGGGAAAGCTCAAGACGAAGCGGCGCGGATCGGAGCGGTCCTGCGCCGTAGAGCTGACCTGGACAGGCCCTGACGGGCCCAGCAGAACCACGTCAGACGGCGTGAAGCTACCCACGTCAATCTGGGAATCGAGTAGGATCTCGACCGAAGAGATGGAGGCCCCAAGGGCTGGCGCTGCAATGAGACCTGCGATCCGGGGCCCTTCCGTATCCACAGCCAAGCTCCGTGTAGCACTCACCGGCGCCTGGCCTGGGGCCGTGAACCATGCTGTGATGACGTGCTCCCCATCCGCCAGCGAAGATAGGGCGAAGTCGTACGTCCCCGCGTTCAAGGCCTCCCGCGCAAACTCAGCGACACCGTCGCCATCCAGGTCCAACCCGATCAAGCCGTCCTGATTGACCGTGACGAGGAAGGTGGGTTCAGAGACATTGGTCACGTAGTCCCTGGCGGACGCGCCGCTGTCGCTGGCCGCATCCAGCGCCAGGGCCACCGCCGCAGGCGCACGATCCGTCGTGAACACGCCGATGTCACTGACCGCTTCGTTGCCCGCAGCATCTCGACCGAGCACTCGGAAGAAGTACTGGGCGTGTGGCGCGAGATCCACGACCGTCACCGAGTGCTCTGTCCTGAGTGTCGAGTCCAGCGGCGTCGACATGCCCAAGTCCGTCGTCGGTCCATACTCCACCAACGTCGTGCTCGGCTCCGTGGAGGTCCACCGCAGATCCACACGGAAGTCCGAGGCATCGACGGAGACAACTGAGAGGCTCGGGGGAATCGTATCGACACGGAATGTCCGAATCGCCGGGGACGGATCAACGTTCCCGCCCTGGTCTCTGGCCCGGACCTCGAAGGTGTGCATTCCCTGCCCCAATGCCTCCGTTGTCAGAGTCCGTACGTTCGCGAATTCCGACCAGTCCCCCCCATCGAGCCGCCAGGAGAAGTCCATCTGAGCGGCGGGAGTAGCGTCGTCGGAACTCGTCCAGGTGAACGTTGGCGACGTCGTATTGATGAGCTGACCCTCTCCCGGACCACTTAGCAGAAGCGTGTCCGGATCAAGCCGGTCATTGGCCCAACTGAGAATGTTGTAGGCCAGCTTGATGTCCTCGACATCACTGCTATCGTTGATGGCGCACCCGTAATCGTCAGCAGAGGCAATTACTCGCCCAATGCCGTAGTACGCCATCATCATGTCGGTTCGCCTGCTGTCGCCTAGCTCGTTGTAGGTGAGTAGGATCCAGGCATTCGAGTCGAAATCCGACACATGGCTTGAGTAGCCGTCGCTGCCCAAACGAGACACTTCGGATGGGCTAAGGGAATACACAGAACTAAAGAATGGGTGAGTAGGGTCATAAGCGCCCTTGCTACCAGAATCAGGCCATCCGTCATAGGAGTTGAAGCTGAATGGCAAGATGAAGTTGGAGGGCTGCATCCCGCCGCAGTCGTCGATCCACAGGGTTCCCCCGGCCTCGATCCACTCGGCAAGCTTCGCTCTGTCCGAGTCAGAGAACGTCGTAGGGGCATGGTTCGACATGAACACAATGTCGTAATCGAGCATCTCATCCAGTGACAGCACGCTGAGGTCCGTGCGCCAGGGATTCCCCGATGAGTTCGCGTGCGGATTCGACAGTGACCAGTCCTGTGGCTTGAGTGCATGTGTCGAGAGGATCTGCCAGAAGTTCGGATCCGGGTCCTCCGTCATGGATGGGACGATACCGATTGCTGCGTGGAAGTGCCTTGCTCCTTGTGTGTCAGGAACGAAGAACTCGCTTCGCCACACCTCTGTCATCAGGTTGCCTGCGTGATCCTCCAGCCCAGTCACGATCAGGCGATACGATTCATCCACGGCCGGCAGCGACGACAGAATGATCGTGGCCCTTCGAGTCGCTGAATCAAAGACGATGGTCTGAATAACACTCGAGACATCCTCTTCATTCCCCGTATCAAAGTCCCCATCTCCGCCACTGGCAATCAGTTGGTAGTTGGCCAGGTCCTCAGCAGATGCCTCCGTCACTCCGGTGAGATCATCGAACGAGAGCTTGACTCGTCCGTTTGCGTAGCTCACGCTGTCGACCGTAGCTGGTGACGAGTCAAGAGTGAACGCCGTGACAAAGTCCCCGCCGGCTGTCCCGTCGCCGTCCCCGTCCAGCTGCACACCGCTCTGCCCTGTCAGCATGTCTGCTACACGGATCTCGTAGTAACCGTCCGCCCAGCGGCCACCGTCCTTCTCGGCAGCAAAGGTGACTCCTGCTTGGCTGTGACAGTAGAACCCCACACGCCCAAGCCCTTCGGGCAGCGCTCCGACCGGCGCGGGAAGGGTTGCCAAGGAATGCCCGTCGCGTGCCCGAATGATCTCCATCGAGAACTCGCCGGTAGCGGCGTTCCTTCGCACTTCGAATTCGTACTCCTCCCCTGCCTGCCATGGGACCGAAGGCTCGGATGCCAAGATCTCGACTCCTGGAGCTTCGCCATCCAGATCCCACAAGTCCGGGTCGGTGAGCCCATCACCCACGATCTTAGCCAACACAAGCCCTGCATCGGCCGATTCCTGGTACGCTGCGCGCCAGCTCAGCAGATAGTAGGAGAGCGGTTCTCCGTTCGCATCGGCCTCGAAACCCAGCACGAGACCGATCGCGTCGTCATCCGTCGTATCCGCATATACGGAAATGCGGCCAGCGAATCGGTCACTGCCCCAGGAGTCGCCTCCCACAAAGAAGGACGCCCCTCCCTCCGCCAACTGACGAACCGTCGCGCCGTCCGAGGCCACTTGCCAGTCGCCCACGAGACCGAGGTTCATGAAGTAGTCACTCTCGCTCCAGCCCGCGTCCAGGCTGGTCGCGGGACGAAGGAAGACTGTCGCTGAACCGTCAAGGTGATGGGGCAGCAAGGGGACGTCTGCATCATCTCCGCCGCCGAGTAGCCCGTCAGGGCCAAGATGTGTGAGGGAGTAGGTCTCGAGACTGCGAGCCTCAGGATTTCGCGGGGCTTCGCTCAGTTCTATCTGGATCGGGACAGTCGCTTCGTTGGATAAGCCACTGGGAGAAAACGACTCGACCGTGAACGTCAGAGGATATCCCCCGAGTTGCACTTCCGACAAGGAGTAGCTCCCATCCCCGGATGCAGCTGCGATGCGGAATCGCGAGGACACTACCGGCGTACCCAGCATGTGCCACTCCGCAGAATCCGTATAGCCGGTGTCGGGACGCGATGTCATCCCCCAACTTCGGCTGTCGTAGTTCGGAATGTCCCATAGGGTCCTCCAAGATGACTCTTCGGCGCTGTAGTATTGGAGGATGTACGCGTCGTTGTCGTCCGCCTGGACTCGGGCTCGGTCGACGACCACCGGTAGCGCCAAGTCGAAGTTGATCCAGGTCGCATTCGCCCCCCCCGTCCACCACACGGTCCGGTCCTGCCAATGAGTCTGCCTAGGCAGGAACTGCTCGTCCGTAAGTGTCTGAAGGTCACCGGCAACGGATGCCGCGGTTGTCGGCGCGACTCCCCGGAGCACATTCTGCGTCCCAGCTGACAGCATAAGCCGCGGCTCAAGCGCCTCCATCGATGCAGGACGCCCCACGCGCAGGCCGTTCCGCCCTAGCACCTCCGCCCCGCCGAACAAGCGCGCAGTCAGCAGTCGCATCCTGGTCAGGACACCGCGGTATAGATCGCTCAGCCGGTCAGCAATTCGCGAGTTCGCTTTCATCTGCGATTTCTCCAACAACCGGTGTCGCGGGGCCCGAGGCTGCCGCCATCGGGGCCCGTGGAAGAGGCCGTTCCTCAGCTTGCGCTGCCTGCGGGCCTCATCGTTTCCTCTCATGCGGCCGACGACGCATAAACACCAGAGCGCCAACCATCAGAAACGCCAGCGTCCCCGGCTCGGGGGTCGCTGCCTCGCTTCGCCCCCAGTTGGCCTTCAAAACCAGGTAGTCCAAGTGACCTACGCTTCCATCTCGGTCAAAGTCGCCAACCCCAACCCCGCCGGGGAGCTCCTCGCCCCAGTTGCCCTCCACGATCAGCAGATCGCTGGCGTCCACGCAGCGATCACCTGTCGCATCGCCGGGGATCGCCTCCCCCTCGCAGAACACGGACTGTAGCGCCGAGTCGAACTCGAGGTACTTCCCGCCCATTGGTACGGTCAACGGAGTCATCCCATCCACTAGCCAGTCGTTCAGGTGCACCCACTGGCCATCCATCCACGCGTACGCGTCAAGATAGTCGACGATGAGTTTCGAGCCCTCATGGATGACCAAGCCATCCTCGTTGATCCCCAGCCCATAGAGGTACAACGCCTCTCGCCCTTCCCCGCGGTTGCCGTTGTTCACCAGGTCGACTAATTCCACCGTCGTCGGTCGATTCGGCTCTCCGACGACCAATTGCCCGATCCCGAAGTTGCCGCTGCCTCCGAGATCGCTCGGCAACCCATTGTCTTCCCCGCCGACTTCGAGCATCTGAAGTCCTTGGCCATTCATGCGCAGATAGGCCTGAGCCAGGTTGATCTTGCTCTCGTCGGTGTGGTGGAAGACGAAGCTATGCGTCACCTCCATCGAGCCCAGTAGCGCCACGTTGATGCTGCTGCTCGACCAGAGGTTCAGGTTCCCCTCCACCCTCAATGTACTGGCCATGTCGTTGACACGGAAGTCGACACGATCCGTCTTGACGAGATCCCCCAGTACCAACTTGCCTCCAGAACTCAGATCGATACGCGAGAGGCCGCTGCCAGCGCTCTGGATTACGCGCAATCCCGACAGGTCCACTTCGCCCCCCGTACCCACCACGATGTCCAGCCGGTCGCCGCTGTTGTAGTACGGAGACGTGATCGTCTTGACCCCCGACAGGTCGATCCGGCCCTCCTCCGTCGCCACGATCCGATGAATGTTTCGGTCCTGGTCGTTGTCGTTGAACCCCGCGTCAATGCTCTGCAAGCTCGACAGGTCCAGCACGCTGCCCGCCCCCGTCGACACGAACAGGTCGTGCGTCCACGTCTGGCCATGGTCAGCGTAGTTGCTGTACGTGTTGTACCGGCCCGTCGAAGAGTATGAGTCCGCCGTCACGTCCCCCGTCACCACCCCCCACACCGCGCCGTCCTGAACTCGCAGCCGGGCATTGTTGAAGTACTGCAAGCCGCCCGTCTCAAACGTTCGCGTGTCCGTCAATGTCACCACGCTCCCGCCGAAGTTGTTCAACTGCGGCATCACCACCGAGCCGCCGTTGCTCAGCGACAGCGTCACGTTCGTCAGGTTCAACGCCGTCTGAGAACTCACGACCGCGCCGGCAGGCACCGTGTATGTGCCCCGGTCATGGCTCAACAGCGAGTCCAGCGTCAGCGTCGAACCCTCGTTCAACTCGAAGTTCACGCGGCTGGCCGTCTCCAACGATGGCAGCGTCACGTTCGCATCGTCAATGTCGAATCGCGTGTACCCCCCGTTGGCGCTGGTGATCGTCTCCAACCCCGACAGGTCCACCTCGCCCCCCGTACCCACCACGATGTCCAGCCGGTCGCCGCTGTTGTAGTACGGAGACGTGATCGTCTTGACCCCCGACAGGTCGATCCGGCCCTCCTCCGTCGCCACGATCCGATGAATGTTTCGGTCCTGGTCGTTGTCGTTGAACCCCGCGTCAATGCTCTGCAAGCTCGACAGGTCCAGCACGCTGCCCGCCCCCGTCGACACGAACAGGTCGTGCGTCCACGTCTGGCCATGGTCAGCGTAGTTGCTGTACGTGTTGTACCGGCCCGTCGAAGAGTATGAGTCCGCGGCTATCGTCGTCATACCGCCATTGCTTACGCTGAAACGAGCCCTGTTCCCTGTGATCTGTGCAGCGCCAGGTTGGGCTGCGACGAACTGGCCGTTACTGGTAGTGATGCGACCGGCGACCGTAGCCTCGTCCAACACGGTCAGCGTCGAGCCCGAGCCCACATTGAGCGTGCTGCTGTCCGGGAGGACAAAGTCCGAGACCTCGAACGCCCCATCCACTGACAGGCCGACAGTGGCGTTGCCAGGAATGACCACCATGTACGTGGTGTTTGCATCGTTGATGGGAACCACCCCGATGTCCCAGTTATTGGGGTCGGTGTACGTGCTCGTTCCAGCCCCACCGGTCCAGGTCGCCGTGACGTCGTCGGCCCTCGACGAGTAACACAACAGCGCAGCCACCAGCAGGGCCCCCAACGCAGCGAGGCTTCGTCGCGTACCTGCCCACTTGCATCTTGTGTCGATCATAGGAATTCTCCCGCAACGACCTGTTGTCTTCTCGTCCGTTCGAGGCCAGCCGCCTCAGATGCCCATCCGCCCCGCCTCGTTCTTCGCCCGGCGTCCCTGCTCGATGTGGCTTCATCGGTCAATAGGATGACTGGGCCTGCCAGCACAGCCTTCCGTTCAGGCTCAGAGCCCTGCAAGCAGCCTTCGAGCAAGCCGCGGGAGATGACGCGCAAAGCGCAGATCCTGCCTTCTGGCGGATCCGGCGTGTGTCCGCGTTTCGCCTCAATCCTGGGCATGCCAAAGCAGTTCATCCTCGTCCCCCACCGCGGATGCGCCGCCCACACAGAAGGACTGCCATTCCGGCAGAAAGCAGTCCAAACGCGCTCGGCTCTGGCGCTTGTGCCTCGCCTTTGCCCCAGTTGGCCTTCAGGGCCAGGTAGTCCAAGTGACCAACGCTTCCATCGCGGTCGAAGTCCCCGACGCCAACGCCTCCTGGAAGCTCCTCACTCCAGCTATCTTCCAGAACCCGCAAATCGCTGGCGTCCACGCAGCCATCCCCCGTCGCATCACCGGGAATCGCCTCCCCCTCGCAGAACACGGACTGTAGCGCCGAATCGAACTCGAGATACTTTCCGCCCATTGGTACGGTCAACGGCGCCATCCCATCCACGAGCCAATCATTCAAGTGCACCCATTGGCCGTCCATCCAGGCGTACGCGTCAAGATAGTCGACGATGAGCTTCGAGCCCTCATGGATAACCAGCCCATCCTCGTTGATCCCCAGCCCATAGAGGTACAGCGTTTCACGTCCCTCCTCGCGGTTGCCGTTGTCCACCATATCGACCAATTCCACCGTCGTCGGTCGGTCGGGATCGCCCACGGTGAGCTGGCCGATCCCGAAGTTGCCGCTGCCCCCAAAGTCCGTAGGCAACCCGTTGTCCTGCCCGCCAATCTCCAGCATCTGGAGGCCCGTGCCGCACATGTGCACGTATGCGTCATCCCACCCGATCTTGCTCTCGTCGGTGTGATGGAACAGCAGGCTGTGCGTGATCTCCACGCGGGAGAGCAGCGCCGCCGCAACGCTGCTGCTGGACCAGAGGTTCAGGTTGCCCTCCACCCGCAGCGAGCTGGCCATGTCATTGACGCGGAAGTCAACACGATCCGTCTTGACGAGGTCGCCCAAGATAACGTGGCCGCCAGTGCTCAAGTCCAATCGCGTCCGGCCATACCCCGCGCTGTTGATCGTCCGAAGGCCCGACAGATCGATCTCCCCGCCCCCCGACACGATAAAGTCCAACCGATCGTCGTCGCTGCTGTCACGCTGAGCGGGAGCCGTGACTGTCTGCACACCTGACAAGTCGATCCGAGCACCGTCCCATGCGCGGATCTGCTGAATGTTGTAGTCCTCGTCCCCGTCGTTGAACCCCGCGGTGAGGCTCTGAAGGCTCGATAGGTCCAGCACACTGTCCGCCCCGCCCGCCGTGAATAGGTCGTGTGTGTACGTCGCATCGCGGTTGTACACCTGACCCGTCCGCGACCAGACGCCCGTAGAGGAGTAGCTGTCTGCCGCGAAGTCACCCGTCACTACGCCCCACGTCGCGCCGTCACGTACGTGGAACCGCGCGTTGTTCACATGCTCCAACCCGCCTGTTGTGAACGTCCGAAGCGGCGTGATCGTCACATAGCTGCTCGATCCGTCGAACTGCGTCAACGCCTCCGCAACAAAAGACGCCCCATCCGCCAACGACAACGGAACCGACGTCAGCCGGACCAGCGACGGCCAGTTCAACGAGACGCCTACCTGCGTGTCAATCGACGAGTTCGTCAACGTCTGAAGACTCGGCGCCTCCACCTGCCCAGGCCCATCCCCATGGTTCAGGTCGAACCAAACCCGATCCGCGCTCACAAGCGAATCCAGGCGAATCGTCGCATTGCGGATGTCCAATCGCGTCCGGCCATACCCCGCGCTGTTGATCGTCCGAAGGCCCGACAGATCGATCTCCCCGCCCCCCGACACGATAAAGTCCAACCGATCGTCGTCGCTGCTGTCACGCTGAGCGGGAGCCGTGACTGTCTGCACACCTGACAAGTCGATCCGAGCACCGTCCCATGCGCGGATCTGCTGAATGTTGTAGTCCTCGTCCCCGTCGTTGAACCCCGCGGTGAGGCTCTGAAGGCTCGATAGGTCCAGCACACTGTCCGCCCCGCCCGCCGTGAATAGGTCGTGTGTGTACGTCGCATCGCGGTTGTACACCTGACCCGTCCGCGACCAGACGCCCGTAGAGGAGTATGTCTGTGCCGCAATCTCGATCATCCCCGCATTGCTCGCGCCGAACCGGGCCCTATTGCCAGTGATCTGCGCAGCATTCGGCTTGGCCGCGACGAAGTGCCCGTTGCTGGCTGTGACCCGGCCGGCAATCGTGGCCTCGTCCAGCACGGTCAGCATCGAGCCGGACCCCACGTTCAGTGTGCTGCTGTCCGGCAGGACAAAGTCCGTGATCTCGAAGGAGCCGTCGGCGGAGAGGTCGACCGTCGTGCTGCCGGGAATGACGACCTTGTACGTGGTGTTGGCCTCGTTGATTGGCACAACGCCGATGCTCCAGTTCGCCGCGTTGTGGTAGTCCCCGTCACCTGCACTACCTGTCCAGGTGGCTATGGTGTCCTCGCCTAAAGCGGTCAGTGACCCCAGCCCAACCAGCAGGGCGGCGACGACAAGCAGAGGATTGGGGGAGATTGAGGCAACGCAGGTGCCTCTATCACCTTCATGCGCCTGCCCGAGCCGGCGAACCGCGACCATTGTGGGACGTTTCAGCAAATATCCGACCAGAAAACGCGGATTCGGTCCACTCAGCATGATGAGTCTCCTCGGCCCCAGAGGTCTCATTTGGAACGGCCATGGCTGCCGGTAATGGGCACGGAGCTTCTCTGAAAGAGAAGTGTTGGCTAGACGGCAGCGGCAGGAGGCCCCAATAGGGCAGGCCCACTCGCCACCTAACCATCACCCTCGCTGGACGACGCCTGCGCATAGGCTGAAGGGAGTGCCGAATGCCATCGCCCCGTATTGGCAGCGACATGACGCCAAGCCGACAGACGATGCAACTTGCCCTGGAGAATGCAAGCGAGCAACGGCACAGACTGTCCATGGGTAACTCCCGACCGATCGAGCCAGAGTAACTCCTTTGTCACGGATCTTGCCGTACGCGCAAGGCAATGAATGGCAAGCAGATGTGCCCAAACGCAGCACTGGGCGGGATGATGGTGTCCAGCACCAGCGCCCGCCCGTCTAACTCCCGACTCTCCGGCCTCGCAATGAAGGAGATTGTAACCTGGATTCGGGGGATGTGTCCATGAAGAACTGGTTAAGCAAGGCGACTTTTCACGCTAACCAGCACGTGGGATGGCTGCTTCGAGGCCAGCCAGCCCCCTGCGTATGGCCCCGCCAGCCGCCCCCCCAAGTGGCTTGGGGACAAGTCGTTGCCGGTTCTCTCACCGCAGACCGCCAACCCATGTTCCGGCTACAGCGACTCCGCCTGAACGCAGTCAGAGGCGCCGAATCGGGCCTTCGTCGCGGGACATCCGTCGCGAGGCCCTGTTAAAGCGACTCGCGGCCCAGAGCTGGCAGATTGGCCTGCACCGAAAACATGGTCATCCCGGCCGATCTGCGTCCGATAGGGCAAATTGGCCGGCAGACCGCCCCTTTGCTCCGGCGTTTCATCGCTGTGGCGTCCATCTGCATCCGGAGGGCGAAGACCTTGTCATTTGGCGCTGTCTGCCCGCAAAGTCAGGCCGGCGGGTATACCGACGAGAAACTGCCGATTCCAACGCAAATCGATAGTCAAGGGCCCATTCTGGGGCCCGATGACGCGCGGGATTCAAAATCCCGTGGCCGCAAGGTCGTGTGGGTTCGAGTCCCACCTCCGGCAGTCAGCGACAAACGGCGACACCCGCCGTCAGTACGCGACACTCGGCGTCACAACGCGACACGTTCGCCCACGTCGCGAGATCTCTCTCGCGGTTGGCCCTGAGCCCAAACCGCCCGATGTGCGTCACCACACGCCACTCAGCGTCATTCAGCGACAGATGGCGTCAGTAAGCGTCCCAAAAGTGTGCGCCAATTTGTGCGCGCTCTTGGGAGCAGGTGTGGCATGTTCGTGCTGGCCAACGCAGGTCGTCAACCGGAGCCCATCCAGGGAATCCCGGGGCAGGAGGCCCCGCGGTAATCAAGTAAGTGCACGGGGCGGCTGTAACCTCTTCCGAACCTCCTGCGTACACTCTCGTGTGGGGGTGGTTGGCCCTGGCTCCTCAAGCGGAAGCCGGCGGCCAGTGCACGGTCCTGGGCCAGAGAGAACGGGATACTGGATACTGGCGCGGACAAGCGTCTATCGGAGCCAAGAGGAACGGATGCGACCGTGAGCACGCCCCACCATCTGGTGACCGTTGCGGCCGTGGCGGAGCCCCGGTGCTTCCCCCGTTCTCGGTATCTGCCCAGACGGATGCCGCTTCCAATCCCGCAGTCGAGCATGTCGCTTCGACTACCTGACCCTCACGTAAGCAGAGGGAAGATATGAGAACCATCGTCGCCTTCGTGAGTCTGACCGCTCTGGTGCCCTGCTTGGCCTTGTCGGCAGGGAAAGCACCCCAACCCGGCTCCGGCGGAGAGCATGCTGGGTGCGCGGCAGACAATGCTTGCGTGGTCGCCATGGAAGACTACGCCTGGAAGGACATCTCGCGCAACCGTGAGGTGCTGGTCCGGGTCTTCGCGCCTGATCTGAAGCACGGCGACGGCCCTTTTCCGGTCGTCGTGTTCTCGCATGGCGGGGGCGAATCGCGGGAGGCGTTCGGATATCTGGGCCGGGCGCTGGCGCAGCACGGTTACGTCATCCTCTTCTTGACCCACAAGGGGAGCGACCGCGAGGCTTGGGACAAGGGCGGCCTCAGAGCGCTGGGCACGGCTGCATTTGAGGATCGCCCGAGGGATGTTCGCTTTGCGATCGACCGATTGATGTCCGCCGACCGCAGCGACAAGTTGCTCGCCGGACGCGTCGATCCCGAACGAGTCGCCGTGGCTGGTCAGTGCGCCGGCTCGACCACGGCGCTGGCCGTGGCCGGACTGACAACGAAGATCGCTGACGGCAAGCTCCGGTCGTACCGAGACGAGCGCGCCAAGGCCGTCGTTGCACTCTCTCCCCAGCCCGGCGCCGGAGGGCCGCGGGGGCGAAGGGAGTCGCTGCACGACACGTCATGGTCGACCGTGGCGGTGCCAGCGTTGGTCGTCACCGGCACGCGCGACTTCTCCTGGATGGCCCCGGTACGGGCCGACCCGCGTCTGTTGCGCCGGGCCTACGACGGCCTGCCGTCGGGTAACCACTACCTGGTGGAGATCTCCGGCGCGGAACATCACGCCTTCACCGAGTCGAAGCCGTACTACCCGGCGGGGAAGAGGGATCCTCGACACCACGACTGGATCGCGCAGGCGGTGCTCGCCTTCCTGGACGGGCACCTCAAGGGCAACGCCGATGCTGTCGAGTGGTTGCACGCAAAGGGACTCGAAGCTGCCACGAAGGGCGAGTGCAAGCAGAGGCACAAGACCGTGGGGGATGCGCCGGCGGCGCCGGCCACTGGCGCAACGCAGACTGCGCATGGGGCGGCCGCGGCGGGCCGCTACGACTTCAGCGCGCTCGACTGGTTCCTCGAGAAGTCGCTCCCGCGAGTGGGAGGCGGCTGTTCGCTCATCCTGATCCAGGGCAACCGTGTGATCTACCGGAAGGGCTACGGCACGTTCACGCCCGACAAGGTCGTCCCTATCGCCTCGTCCTCTAAGTGGATCTCTGGTGGCGTCATCATGGCGTTGGTCGATGCTGGGAAGATCAGCCTCGACGACAAGGCCTCCGAGTATCTCCCGTATTTCACCGGCAAGAAGGCCGGCATCACGATCCGACAGATGTTCACGCACACCCACGGGCTCAGCGGGAACGCCCGCGACCACTTGTGGAATACGTCCCTGACCATGGACGAGGCCGTCCGCAAGATCGCCGAGTGCGAGTTGAAGGCCGACCCCGGGACGGCGCTCTACTACGGCGGCCTGGGCATGCAGGCCGCCGGCCGCATCGCCGAGATTGCGGCCGGAAAGCCTTGGGTGGAGGTCTTCAGGGAGAAACTCGGCGACCCGTTGGGCATGAAGAACACTTCCTACTACGCCTTCGGCAAGACGAAGAACCCCAATGTGGCAGGCGGTGTCAGCACCTGCGTTGACGACTATGGCAACTATCTGATGATGCTGCTCAATGGTGGCGTCTTCAAGGGCAAGCGGGTCCTTTCCGAGAAGGCGGTCGCCACCATGCTGGCAAACCAGAGCGGCAAGGTGCCCATCCTGCGGCACGCGTACACGGTTCTCGATTGCATCAATCCGGCGCTCGCCAAGGCGCCCTATGGCATCGGGTGCTGGCTGGAAGACTTCGACCCCAAGACCGGGGAAACGACTGCGATCACTTCCGGGGGTGGGTTTGGCTGCATGCCGTTCCTGGATCGGAAACGCAACGTAGCCGGCGTCCTCCTGCCGCACAACCTGAAGTGGAAGAGGGACGGCAAGGGCCGCCCCTATAACGACGCACACCGCGTCTATTACGAAGCCAAGGCGATTATCAACAAGGTCTTCGACGCTGGCGCACAGCCGCAAGCCAGCACTCCTGGAAGAACGCCAGGCGCCGCGGTCCGTCAACCCGGCCCGTCGGAAACCGCGGCGAGGGCCTCTCTCAAGGTGCATGGCGACCTGGCCGCGGACTACTCGGCTCTGAATGGCGGCCGCGCAGTGCTGGTCATGATCGACGGCAGAATCGTCTTTGAGCGGTACGACAACGGCTCTGGCCCCGAAACGGCAACGCATCTTCACAGCGCTACCAAGGGATTCTGGGGCCCCGTGATCGCGGCGATGATCGAAGACGGGCTGATCGAGTCCTTTGACGAACTCGCCGCAAAGACCCTCCCCGAATGGAAGGACCACCCCCGCAAGAGCCGGATCACGCTGCGCCACCTCCTCACCCTCAGCGCCGGGCTGGTGCAGGACGTGGTCAACCTTCAGGGCCACGACCGGTCGACGCTCGCGCCGGACCTATACAGGCACGCGATCGGGGTGTTCGCTGCGCGGGAGCCGGGCGCCGTGTTCCAGTACGGACCCAGTTGCTACTACGTGCTGGGCGAGATCATGAAGCGCAAGCTGGCGTCGCGCAAGCAGACGCCCCTCGACTACCTCAAGCAGCGCATCCTCGAGCCGATCGGCGTGACGGTCGGCAAATGGGTGCACGACGCCTCGGGCAACCCGCACATCCCCAACGGCGCCTACCTGACCGCCCGCAACTGGGTCAAGTACGGCCAGTGGCTGCTCCAAGGCGGCCGGTGGAACGGCAAGCAGATCGTCAGGAAGGACCTGCTGGACGAACTGGTCAAGCCCAGCAAGGCCAACCCAGGCCACGGCCTGGCGCTCTGGCTGAACCGGCCCGGTGGACGGGGCGCCGTGGGTGTCGCCGGCCAGAAATCGGGGCCGGAAGATAAGGCCGGGTGGATCTGCCGTGACGGCTGTGCCGGCCTTTTCGCTGCGCTCGGTGCGGGCAAGTGCCGCATGTACGTCGTTCCCTCGCTCAACATGGTCGCCGTCCGCCAGGGCGACTCGAAGGACGACCGTTACGATGACAACACTTTCCTCGGCATGTTGCTGACCGGCCGGGCGACGGGTGCTGTACCGGGACGGGAGTCGGGTCCGTCCGGGCCAGACGCAGAAGCGATCCTTCGCCATTTCGACCGCAACGGCGACGGCTTGCTTTCGCCCAACGAGGCGCCGCCTCGAATCGCCCAGGCTTTCAAGGGCATCGACCGGAACAACGATGGGAAGATCTCCCGGCGGGAACTGGAGACCGTCCTTCGGCGCCTGGGCGCCCGCGCCCGTTCGGGCCGGGATCGCTCTGAGGCCACTGCCCCTGACAACCCCGGCACACGAGGCAAGCCCGCCGGCCCTGCCAGTCCCCCGGAGTCCCCGGAAGATCCCGCGGGGAAAGGAAAGCCCGAACCTGCTCCCCGCAAGCCGCTCTACAAGGAATCCAACGGGCCACTGCCGGTCCGGTCGGTGGAACTAGTCGAGATCCCCCACAAAAGGCGAGCGGCGCCACTCCAGGTACGGGTCACCTACCCCGAAGGCAGGGACGCGAGCCCTGTGGTGGTCTTCTCCCACTACGCGGGCGGGTCCAAGGACGAGTACGCCCCGCTGGTGGATCACTGGGCGAGCCACGGCTACGTGTGCATCCTCCCGAACCACCCGGACTCACCCGCGATGCGCAGCGACCGCGGGAACCGCGCCAGCGACAACTGGCGAAGGCGGCCAGAAGAGGCAGCCATGGTCCTGGACAACCTCGGGCTCCTCGAGCAGAAGGTCCCCGCCCTGCGCGGCAGGCTGGATCGGGAGCGCATCGGTGTTGGCGGCCACTACATCGGCTCGCTGGCCGCCGGCCTGCTGACGGGCATGACCGGCTTCTCCGCGCGTGAGGACAAGGCCGTCTACAAGGACGGTCGGGTGAAGGCCGCGCTGATGATCTCACCGGTGGGACGCGGACAGGGCCTTACCGAGAGAACGTGGTCCGGAATGGACGTTCCGACGTTGTTCCTCACAGGGTCACAGGACTTCAGCCGCCGGACGGGGAATCCCCCGGAGTGGCGGACAGAACCGTTCAGGTTCTGTCCGCCGGGCGACAAGTACCTGGTCTGGATCGAGGGGCTGCGGCCTGCCGGGGGCGGGGCGCGCAAGGGCAAGCGCAACGAGCCCATCTGGGTCGGCGGGGACACGAATGCCTGTGTCCGCTGCTACACGCTGGCCTTCTGGGACGCTTACCTGAAGGGGGACAAGGCGGCGTTCGACTACTTGAACGCCGAGCAGAGCGACGGGCGGATCAAGGTGACGACGAAGCACGTCCGCTAGTCGCAAGCTGAAGCGGGCGCAAAGTAGAGCCGCACTAGCCAGGCACCACTGCGGGCCAGGGGGGTGGCGAAAATGTGGCGGAGGTCCGGCGAGGCGGAATGGCACAGCCAACCGTGACAGACCAGACGCAGGGCTACTCCTTGGCCAGAGCAGCGATCGCGGAACGCAGTTGTCGGGCAGGTCGCTCCATGGTGAGATGAGCTTGGCGAGTTCATCAGGCGCGTCGACGGATGTGGCGTTCGCGGCGATCTCCCCGGTCTCGGTTTCCTCGGGCTCGGCGCTGCCGTTGGCCGTCAAAGCCGGCAGCGACTCAACGTCGTCATGCAGGTCGCCCATCGCCACGTGCGTGTAGACGTTCATCGTCAAATCGATCGTGCTGTGTCGAGCGAGAGCCTGGGCGTTGCGGGGATGCACGCCGGCGCGGGCCAGGTTGGAGATGAACGTGTGGCGCAGGGCGTGGAAGTCCGCGACGCGCCCCTCGTCGTCCTCGTAGTCGATGTCGGCCGCGGTCAAGTCGATGCGGATCATCTCCGCGCCGTGTCGCTGGCTGGCCCACTCGCCCGGCCAGAGCCGTTCGTTCGGGGGCCTTCCGGTCAACTTGCGTCTTATGTTCTTGCCAGACTAGCACATGCGATGTAGTATCAGAGCCAGCTTCGCTCTGGATTGACGCGTTTGGCCGGAGAGGGCCAGGTGCTGGCATTGGTGCAAGAAAGGAGGCACCCGAGATGAAGGGCTCCATTGGGCGCGGGCTTTGTCTGGCCGGCTTGGTAGGGGCGATGACGGGGTTCTGCCCGCGGGCGCGGGCGCTGACGATCATCCCGACGTTCAACTGGAGCGCCACGGACCAGTACATCGACCCTGACGGAGTGAACCGGACGGCCGATCTGATCCCGATCATGGAATACGCCGCGTCCTACTGGGAGAGCATCATCCTGGATGAGCACACGATCCAGGTTGACTTCTACTGGAAGGACATCATCCACCTGGGCGACACCGCCCAGAACGCCTACGACGCCGCCGACCGCGTCACGGATTGCACCATCCGGATCGACACCGGGATCGAGTACCCCAGCGGCGAGTGGTGCGCGTTGCCGCTCTACCTCGACCCGGTCCCTTCGGACAGCGTTGAGTACGACATGCGGCCGACGGTGTACCATACGCTTGCGCCGCAACGACAACTGGATTGGTTCGACGGCAGCCCCCCCGCTGGCCTGGAGGCATCGTACCACGGCCACCCGCTGGCGGCGTCCGGGCCGGAGGTCGACAGGACGGACGTGCTCAGCGTGCTGCTCCACGAGATCGGGCACGTACTTGGCGTCGGTGGAAGGCTGTGGCAGCCGGAAACGGGAGACGGAGACTACGACTTCAACCCGGCATGGATCGGCGGCGCCTCCGCGGCGGTCAACTGCTACGATGCGGTCGACAACCGCATCCATCTGGCGCCTACTCAGGCGCTCATGCATCCCTTCATTGCCAGTAGGGAGAGGCGGTTGCCCGGCACGGCTGACATTCTGGCCGAGGCGGCCAGCGCCGGCTGGACGCAACTGAACATCCCCCGGAGGCACTTCCTCGGGGGCAGCGACTACAACACGCCGAGCAACTGGATTCTGGGGCAGATGCCGGACGGCGATGATGATGTCTTCGTCTGCGCTGGGGGAACAAGTGCCGTCTCCATGTCGGACGACGCCACGGCCCGGAGCCTCTATGTCGCCGAAGGCTCGTGGCTCAACACCGGTCCGCATCGCCTCGATGTGGCCGAAACCGTCACCTTGGCCTCAGCGTACGGCGACCCCCAAAAACTCACCGTCGGCGCGGCGGGACGGGTCGTCTCGCCCCACCTGCTGCTGCGCTCCGGCACGGTTGAGGTCGACGGGGGAATCCTCGACGTACCCAACACGCTCCAATGCTGGGACCCCGACGGCAAATCGGGCGCCATTCGTGTCGATGGCGGGCTCCTGCGGACCGGCATCCTCGCGCTGGGCGGGAGTGGATATGACGTCACGCTGACGGTGGCCGAGGACGCCGGCCTGCGGGTCAATCAACTCCACGACATTCCGGACGCCCTGGTGCTGGATGGGGCCTTCGAGTTCGGACATGCCGATAGCGCCCACGGAAGTCGCGAGCACACCGTGTCGGCCGGCCAGGTGATGACCGTCGGTGGATGGTTCACCGTCGGCTACGACGCCGAAGCGACAGTCACTGTTTCCGGCGGCGGGCGGATCGAGTCCGGCCAGCTCGACGTTGGTGTCTACGACGTGCCCGGACATGTCGTCGTCACCGGTCCGGATTCGCGGTGGGAGAACACCGCGGATGTCACCGTGGGCCTGTGGGGTGCGGGAGAAGCGACGGTTTCCAGCGAAGGCTATCTGGGCTGCGAGGATGGCTACATCGGCCTTGAGACGATTGGCGACGGCTCGGCGACGGTGAGCGGGCCGTACTCGCTATGGAACTGCACCGCTGGAATGCACGTAGGCTTCCACGGTATCGGGACGCTCGATATCGCCAACGGCGGGAACGTGCGGAGCACTCACGGGGTGATCAGTTACTGGCCTGACGGCGAGGGCGAAGTCGTCGTCGGCGGCCTTGGGGCCACCTGGACGAACCACACGAGCCTCTACGTTGGCGGGCGCCCGACGGCGCCAGGCGGGCCGGGCACGCTGGAGGTCAACCCGGGCGGCGTGGTGGAAGTCGCCGGGATGCTGAAGGTCTGGGGGCCTGGCATCGTGGATGTCACTGGCGCCGATGCCCTGTTGATTGCCGACGAAGTGAACGTGGAGACCTCGGCCGGGGCTTCGCTGACGATCGGGACCGGCGGAACATTCCGAACGAACGGCCTGACGGGCCTGGGCATCAGCACGTTGTTGGGAGGCAATCTCCAGATCGGACATTCCGGCGGGAGCGGGTCGGGCAGCTACGACGTGCTCCCGGAGAACACGCTGACGGTCGCCAAGGAGTTCAGCGTCGGCTACAACGCGCCCGGAGTGCTCACGATCTCGGCAGGCGGATCAGCCTACAGCGGCGGCACGGGCGCGACGTCCTACGTGGGACACGAGAGCGGCGCCGAAGGCGAGGCGATCGTCTCCGGCTCGTGGGTCTGTGGCGGGGCGATCCGCGTCGGACACCGAGGCACGGGAACGCTGGAGGTACGGCCCGGTGGGCGTGTGACGAGCCAGGACGCCACCGTCGGCCACGGGGCCAACGGCAAGGGAACCGTCCACGTCGATGGTGCCAGTGCGACGTGGGAGAACGCCGGTGGACTCCAGTTGGGCAACAACGGAGTCGGCACGATGGCGGTCACCTCGGGCGGGAAGGTCACGACGGCCTGGGCGAACATCGGGCGCTATCCCGACGCGAACGGCCAGGCGATCATTGACGGCGAGGGTTCAGATTGGACCAGCACGGGGGGGACGTTCTACATCGGCCATGAGGGCTTCGGCGCGCTGACCGTGATGGCCGGCGGCAGCGTCCATGGAGACCTCGCCCACGTCGCCCACATCCCGACCTCAACCGCCATTCTCACCGTGCAGGACCCCAACTCGCAGGCCGTCTTCACGGGCGACTTCCACGTGGGGCACGCCGGGACCGGCTACACGACCGTCTCCGGCGGGGGCACGCTTACGACACCAGTTGCCACGCTAGGAGACCAACCCGCCGGCTACGGGGCTGTCGTCGTCCGCGGCCGGGAGTCGAGTTGGGTCAACGCCGGCGGGCTCCAGGTGGCGCGCTACGGAACGGGTGAGCTGTCGATCCACAGCCAGGGCCGCGTCGAGACGGCATGGGTGAACATCGGCCGCAATGCCGATGCCAACGGCTCGGCCGCCGTGAAGGGGGCGGGGTCGGTGTGGACGTCGACGGGGACGTTCCACGTCGGATATGACGGCGCCGGCTCGGTCACGGCCCGCGACGGCGGGCGGCTGGAGACGACCGCCGGCTACATCGCCCGGAACCCCGGTTCATCGGGCGAGGCCATCGTCGAAGGGGCGGGGTCGAAGTGGGTCAACTCCGGCTCGCTCTGGGTCGGCGGCGATGAACTGGCAGCCGGTGGGACCGGCCGACTGACCGTGCGTGACGGAGCCGAGGTTGACATTGCGGGCAACCTATACCTCTGGGCCGGCGGAGAGGCGGAGTTCTCCGGCGGCCTGGTCCGGGTCGATCTGCTGGCCATGGACGACAGCCTCGGCGGGGAATTCCATTGGACCGGCGGCACCCTCTATGCCCAACGCGTACGGGGCTACCTGGTAAACAACGGCGGCACGTTTGCGCCGGGCGGATCGGTCGGGTTCACCGACGTGGACGGCTCCTACACTCAGGCCGCTACGGGCACGCTACAGATCGAGATCAGCGGCTCGGACAACACCGATCCACTCGCGCCGGACTATGACGCGGTACGGATAACCGATGGCGCGTCGCTGGCAGGCACGCTGGAGCTGAACTGGCTTCCGCTGATCGGCGACCCCAACTCGAAGTTCGGCGGAGCGTACGACGTGCTTACCTACACGAGCCACTTCGCGGGCGGATTCGACGCCTTTGCCGGCACGATCGACGAGAGCTACGTCGCTGATATCAACTACGTTCATCCCCTGGACGACGGGAACTACGCCGTGCGGGTCATCCTGCACGATGTGCTCCCGGGCGACTGCGACGTTGATGGCGACGTAGACGGCGATGACCTGGACGTCATCGAGGCCGGGATGGCCGGGTTCGAGCCCGTCTGCGAATGGTCCAGCGGCGACGTGAGCCTGGACGGCGCGGTGGATCACATCGACTATCTGCTCTGGAAGGCGCACGCCGGCGAGTCAACTCCCGGGGGGGGGCTCCCCGAGCCGGCCACTGCGCTGCTGCTTGCCATGGGTGGGCTTGCGGTAATACGATGGCGAAGGTAGAGTTCCCGGAGCCTTCATGACGCCGCTAGCGTCGCGATGGCGGAACGGACGTTCCCGGGCAAGTCGCCCCAGGCGGAGATGAGGCCAGCCAGATCCGAAGGCAAGTTTGCTCCGGTGCCATCGCCCTCGGCCGCCTGTGATTCTGCCGCGAGCACCGACAGCGATTCCACGTCATCGTGCAGGTCGGCCATGGTCACGTGCGTGTAGACGCCCATCGTCAAGTCGATCGTGCTGTGCCGCGCCAGAGCCTGGGCGTTGCGGGGATGCACACCGGCGCGGGCCAGGTTGGAGATGAACGTGTGCCGCAGGGCATGGAAGTCCGCCACGCGCCCTTCGTCGTCTTCGTAGTCGATGTCCGCCGCGGTCAGGTCGATGCGGATCATCTCCGCGCCATGCCGCTGGCTGGCCCACTCGCCGGGCCAGAGTCGTTCGCCCGCAGGCTTCTCAGCCAGCCACTCGCGAACCATGGCTGCTACTTCGGATCGCAGCGGCAACACGGCCTCCTCGCCGTTCTTGGTGTATCCGGCCAGGCAGCGGACGGTCGCCCGGCTCCCGTCGAGGTCGAATGACTTCGGCGTCAGCGACGCCAACTCGCTGGCCCGGAGGCCCGTGTTGGCGGCGACGATATAGAGCATCGCCCGGTCTGGCCCAGGTAGCCCCGCATACGGCTCGGGCGAGCGCTTCGCCGCCGCGACGAGGGCGGCCATCTCCTCGTCTGGCAGGTTACGTCGCCGTCGCTTCTTGTCGGCGGTCGTGACCTTCAGCAGCCTCAGGCCCACCAGCGGGTCTTGTCGCACGCGCCGGTTCCGAATCATCCACCGCATGAAGTTGCGGAGGGCCCGCATGTAGTGGTTCGACGTGGACGGGCTCATCCCGCTGCGGCGCAGCGTTGCCAGGCAGTCATCGACGGCGCTGGCGGTCACGTCC
>Ga0272441_10001016_pt1 | contig 60646 bp, 55 predicted proteins | sample SSMProp6N_FD_193582 | JGI IMG/M metagenome (GOLD analysis project Ga0272441, IMG submission 193582) | Marine sediment archaeal communities from Little Sippewissett salt marsh, Falmouth, MA, United States - SSM-Prop-6N | ecosystem: Environmental > Aquatic > Marine > Wetlands > Sediment ...
CATTTTCAGAGAAAAGATGTAGTCGAAAACCAAAACAATCGAATATTTACCCTTGACGAAGGTCGTTCCATATCAGGGTGGGGCTTGCCCCACCGAAGAGAGGATGGTGGGGCAAGCCCCACCCACCAGTGCCGCGACGCTCGGTGCGCTTTCCGCCAGGGTCCTGTTCTCCAGAGCAGCGGTTCCCCCAGCGTGCCGGGGCCACGACCGCTCGCGCCAAGGGGCAGACCAGGGACGTTCTTCATGCCATTGGTCCAAAGCGGCAAATGCCGGGGGTTTGGGGGCAGAGCCCCCAAGAGGCACGGAAGTACCAAAAAAACCGGATGAGCCGGATTTCCTGGCTTTCGGGTCGCCGCAGAGCCCGTCGGCTGCGATGGCGGTACCGGGGCGGGCGCAAATGCGGCTTGCCTGCCCGCGCCGCGCTGCTATAATGCGGTCTCTGACGGGAAAATACGGTTATGAGGTGTCGTTTTGGTAGGCATTACCCTTCTGGAAACCCACAATCTGATAAAGCGTTATTCCGGCCGGGCCGTCGTCAATGAGGTCTCGATCACGATCAATCAGCGCAGTATCGTCGGTCTGCTCGGCCGAAACGGCGCCGGAAAGACAACGACCTTCAGGATGATTATGGGGATGGTCACCCCCGACCGTGGAACGGTGGCCTTCGAGGGCCGGGAAATTACCAAACTGCCCATGTATAAGCGGGCTCGCCTGGGCGTGGGATACCTCTCGCAGGAGCCGAGCATCTTCCAGCGGCTCAGCGTCCGCGACAACCTCCTGGCCATCCTGGAGACGATGTCGCTGACGCGGCGCGAGCGCACCCACAAGGCGGACATGCTGATCGACCGCTTCGGCCTGCGCGAGGTGGCCAAGAGCCAGGGCCGCTTCCTCTCCGGCGGAGAACGACGAAAACTCGAAATCGCCCGGGCCATGGTCACCGATCCGTCGCTGATTCTCCTGGACGAGCCCTTCAGCGGCGTGGACCCGATCGCCGTCGAGGATTTGCAGGAGGAGATTCGCCAGCTCGTGGCCTCCGGTGTGAGCATCCTCATCACCGACCACAACGTCGAGCGCACCCTGGAAGTGGCCAACAAGGCCTACATCATCGACCACGGCAAAGTCATCGCCGCCGGCCCGCCCGCCGAGATCATCCGAGACGAGCTCGTTAAGAAAAGCTACCTCGGAAACACCTTCGCCGGCCACGAATTCGACGAACAGTAAAGGTCCAGCCCATGGCCATCACAAACATAAAGGTCTCCAACTTCAAGAGCTTCAAAGACCTCGACTTGAACCTGGGCCCCTTCAACGTCGTCATAGGCGCCAACGCCGCCGGAAAATCAAACTTCACTCAGATATTCAAGTTCCTGCGCGATGTGGAAAGCAACAAGCTTGACGATGCTGTTTTCATGTATGGAGGCTCAGGTTCGCTCCTCAACCGGAGGATAGGAGTCAAAGATGATCTTAGAATAGGTGTGAAGTCGGACAAGGAGATGGCATGGGGGTTGCGCGGGGGCCGGTTCATCAGAGTGCGTGAAACCACGTACGAGTTTACGTTGAGGTTTGGCTCCAAGGGTAACGGTACGATGATAGTCGCGGATCGTTTGCATCAGAAATTCGAAAGTGGGACTCTCAGTGAAAAGGAGGGCACACTCTTCGAAGATGATGTCACTGATAAGGGCGAGTTCTCCGTTGGCATGGTTAACGGCGAACCGCAGGTTGCCCTTGAACCGCCTGAACTAGCAGAGAGATTCGAAGAGGACAAAATTCTTCCTCCGTTTTTCTTCTTTCCGGAATATCGGTCGCACCCGCCAGACAAGAAAAGGCTGACCGTACAATCGCGCTACCTTATGCTTGCCCCCTGGGCTTTGTTCGCTGATATCGGCGTGTACAATATCGACCCTCATGTTGCCAAGAAACCGTTTCAGATTGGGGGTAAGGCAGAGCTCGAAGAAAACGGAGGTAACCTTGCACTTATTCTCAGGCACATGCTGGAGGATTCGGACAAGAACCGGAGATTCCACAATGTACTTCAGGACTTATTGCCGTTTGTGGTTGAGGTAGGTACGCAGAAGTATCCTGAGAAGTCTGTTCTGATTAATCTACGAGAGAATTACTACGACGGTTCTTTTCCGGCGCACTTGCTCTCTGACGGTACAATCAGTCTCGCGGCTTTGATCATGGCACTCTACTTCGAGGACAAGGAGGTCATCATCATTGAGGAACCTGAGCGGAACATCCATCCACGCCTTATCTCTGGGGTGATGGAGTTGATGAAGGATGCATCGAGAAACAAGCAGATCATTGTCACCACGCACAGTCCTGAAATTGTGAAACACGCTGGTTTAGAGAATCTACTGCTTGTTTCACGGGACAAGGAGGGATTCTCTACCATATCCCGCCCGGCTGAAAAGGAGGCTGTAAAGGTGTTCCTGGAAAATGAGTTAGGGCTTGACGATTTGTTCATTCAGGATCTCCTGGCGGTGCCGTAGGTCATGTATAGCTGCATGTGGATATTGGTTGAGGGCAAGGACGACAAGAGACTCGCGAATGCGATACTGCGGCCGATCGTGGAAAGACAATACGATTATGTCGATATATGGGAATACGCTCAAGAAACACCGAAGAAAACGGCGGACTTCCTGAGGTCCATCAACTGCATGGGTGCTGACTACCTATTCTTCGGAGACATTAACGCTTCTCCTTGCGTGACTGCCAAGAAGGAAGCTATCAGAAGTAAGTATCACTGCATGGTCCAATCACCTAATACCGTGGTGGTAGTCAAGGAAATAGAGAGCTGGTATGCAGCCGGTATGGACGATCACGCTTGTCAAGAGCTTGGAATCGCGAGTTTGTTTTGCACGGATCATTTGACCAAAGAGCAGTTCCGCGAGATGATGCCCAAGCGGTTCAAGGGTTTCGTTGTGGATTTCATGGTCGAGATTCTCAAGCGCTTCTCGCTAGAGACGGCGCGGCAGAAGAACCGGTCATTTTGCTACCTGATGAATGTTCTGGAGAAGTCGAGAGAGGTTTGAATGATGGACCACATTGATGTGGACAAGTGTAAGATTACGCATTATCCGGCGGCGGTTTTGGGTAGGCCGGCCGAGGTGGTGGGGGAGATTGACGAGACGATTCGACGGCTGGTGGCCAAGATGACAGACATCATGCTGGCGAACAAGGGGATGGGTCTGGCGGCTCCGCAGGCCGGCGTGGGTCTGCGGCTGTTCATCATTTCCCTGGACGGTTCGCGCGAGAACGTCCGGGTCTACATCAACCCCACCGTGACCCCGGCCGGCGATCTCGACGAGAAGGAGGAAGGCTGCCTTTCGGTGCCGGGGATATGGCCGAAGGTCCGCCGCCACAAAGGGGCCACGGTCACCGCCACGGACCTCGACGGCAAGGAGTTCACCGAGGCCGCCGAGGGGCTCTACGCCCGCTGCTTGCAGCATGAGAACGACCACCTCGAAGGCCGAACGATTGTCAGCCGTATGGGGCAGGCCGCCAAGATCGCCAACCGGCGGCAATTGAAGAAGCTCGCGCAGGAGCAGCAGGGCAAGTGAGGAATTCCTTGTCGACTTCAAACTGACGATTGCGGATTGTTTTTGCTGGTGGGTCATTTACCATGAACATCGTTTATCTCGGCAGTGGCGAATTTGGTCTTCCCTGCCTCGATGCCCTGGCGGCGTCGCGTCACGATCTGTCGCTTCTGGTGACGCAGCCGGCGCGGGGGTCGGGTCGGGGTCGCAAGAGGTGCGCCACGGCGGTCTGCTGCTGGGCCCAGGCCCGTGGCCTGCCGTTGATCGAGACCGAAAACGTCAACACACCGGATGCAGTCGCCAGGATCGCCGCCTGCCGGCCGGATGTTGTTGTCGTCATCGCATTCGGGCAGAAGATCGGGCCCGAGCTCGTTGCTCTGCCGCCCAAGGGCGCGATCAACGTGCACGCCTCGCTCCTGCCCAAGTACCGCGGCGCCGCTCCGATCAACTGGGCCATTGTCAAAGGCGAGACGCACACCGGCGTCAGCATCATCACCCTGGCCGACAGGATCGACGCCGGGGATATCCTGGGCCAGTCGCAGACCGAAATCGGCACGCATGAGACCGCCGGAGAGCTTCACGACCGTTTGGCCGAGCTGTCGGCCCCGCTGCTGCTCGATACCCTGGAGCAACTCGACGCCGGCACCGCCAGCTATGTCAAGCAAGACGACGCCGAGGCTACCTTCGCCTCGAAGCTGCGCAAGGCCGACGGTGTGCTGGATTGTGACGAGCCGGCGCCGGTTCTATCGCGCAAGGTGCGCGGTTTCTGGCCCTGGCCCGGGGCGTGGGCCTGCCACGTCTCGAAAGAAACGCAGAAATCGACGCGCGTGACGGTGGCGCTGGCCGACGTGATCTGGGGTCCGAACCCGCCCGGCTCGGTCCCCGGGACGTTTGACGAGGACCTGAACCTGATTTGCGGCGAGGGCAAGCTGGGGATCATGAAGATCAAGCCCGCCAACTCGCACCTGATGGAGTTCCGGGACTTCATCAACGGCTGGCGCGTCCGGCCGGGCGACCGCCTGGCGAAAGTGGAGCCGTGACATGGCCGGGGGGGGCTTCAAATCGGCGCGCGCGGTAGCGTCCGACGTCCTGCGCCGCTTTGAGGCAAGCCGGGAGTACGTTGCTCCCGTGCTGAACAGCCTCCTGGAGCAGACCGAAGAGAGACAGCGAGCCACCGATCTGGTCTATGGGACGATCCGCAACCTTCGCGCCATCGACGCGGTGATTCTTCAATTCTCCGGGCGACCGGTCGAACGCATCGCGCCCAACCTGCGGAGCATCATCAGGGTAGGCGTGTACGAGCTCGTGTACAACGCCGCCACGCCGGCCTATTCGATCGTCAACGAGGCGGTGAACAACGCCAGGCGGGCCGGAGGCAGGAAGCAGACGGGTTTCGTCAACGCCGTCTTGCGCCAGATCGTCCGGCACATCGCCGATCGCCAGGCCGAGCTCGCCGGCGCCGCCCCGAGGCGAACGCTCGTGCAGGCCGCGGATCGAGGGTGTGCCTTCGATGTCGATTTCCTGCCCGATCCCGACACGGCGCTGGCCGAGTTTCTAAGCGTTTGCTTCTCCCTGCCGGCCTGGCTGCTCGGCGAGTGGATCGAAACATTCGGCCCCGAAGAATCGCGGCGCATCTGTCTGGGCTCGAACCGCAGGCCGAGCGTCTACGTCCGACCCAACACCCTGCGAACCAGCGCACAGGATCTGTTACAGCGCTTCGAACAAGCCGGCATCAAGGCCGAGATTGTGTCCCAGACCGCAGGCGGGAGGCTTGTAGGGTGGGGCTTGCCCCACCGAAGAGAAGATGGTGGGGCAAGCCCCACCCTACGACTACCGATGCTGAAAATCACGGGCCCGCAGTCGGTGACGCAGCTTCCCGGCTTCGCCGAGGGCTGGTTCGCCGTGCAGGATCTGGCGGCCGCCGGCGCCGTGTGCCGGCTCGATCCGCAGCCCAACTGGACGATCCTGGACCTGTGCGCCGCGCCGGGTACGAAGACCACACAGCTTGCCGAAGCCACGCAAGACGCCGCTCGGATCGTGGCCACCGACATCGACGCCAAACGCCTGGAGAAAGTCCAAGAAAACGTCACCCGCCTCGGCCTAAAGAACGTAACCCTCACCCCCTACACCCAACTCGAATCCCCAATCCCCAATCCCCAATCGCCAATCGCCAATCTCCAATCCCCAATCACGCCGATGCCCGGCGCATTCGACGCCGTCCTCGTCGATGCTCCCTGCTCGAACACGGGTGTTCTGGCCAAGCGCGTCGAGGTCCGCCACAGAATCCGCCCCGAAGCCGTGCGGAAACTGGCGCAGACCCAGAGAGGGCTGTTGGAAAAGGCCGCCGCTTTCGTCAAGCCGGGTGGCAGGATTTGCTACAGCACGTGCAGCATCCAGCGAAGCGAGAACCAGGACGTCGTCGCCGCCTTCCTGGCCGAACACGACGACTTCACCCTGATCGACGAAGACCTCCGCCTGCCCTCAGCCCAACCCTTCGACCACGACGGCGCCTACGCCGCCATCCTCACGCAACAGTAGACCCACCCCGGTTTCCGGCGACGAAGCAACCGAAGCGACAGATTATAGTGGATCTTGTCTGGGAGCTTCGCCGGTGGTATACTAATGTTATGACGAGCAAAGACCTGGCCATCAAAACGATCCAGGAACTGCCGGACTCGGCGACCTGGGAGGAGATTGAGGATCGCATTCGCTTCCTCGCCGGCATCGACAAGGGGCTAGCGGATGTGAAGGCCGGCAGAGTCGTTCCCCACGAGGAAGTGAAGCAAAGTCTCAAAACATGGCTTTCGAGATAATCTGGTCTCAAACAGGCGCCGAAGACCTCAGGCAGATCGTCCAGTTCATCGCGACGGACGACCCGGGCGCCGCCGCCCATCTTGCGGATCGCATCATAGGCCGTATCGAGATTGCATCTGAGTTGCCCTTTTCCAATCGATTCGTCCCCGAGAAGGCGGAACAGTGTCTTCGAGAGATCATCCTGAAGCCGTATCGGATCGTGTACCATGTGGATGACAAGCGAGAGGCCATTCACATCCTCAGAGTGTGGCACGCCGCCCGCGGCGCCCCCGATCTCCCGTAGCCATTCTCTGGCGATTCCTCTCCCACGTGGATTCCTCGTCTCGGCCTGGGTTGAGACGGTGACCGGGAAAGGACGGTTGGCAGGTTTTTGGGCTAAGGCGGATGACGTACCTTTCGTTCCGTGGTATAATTACAGGTGAGAAAGGGCGTTACGATGGTCGCGACGAAACAGAAAAAAGAGCAGATCATGCGAGATCTGGCCGCCTGCCTGAGCGGGGAGAGAGAGGTCTGCAAGGTGGTCGTCTTCGGATCGTTTCTCCGAACGGAGACTCCCAACGATCTGGATGTGGCGGTTTTTCAGGATAGCGACGAGGACTACCTGCCCCTGGCGCTGAAGTACCGGCGGCTCTTGCGACCGATAGCGGATCAGATTCCCATCGACGTAATCCCGGTGCGTCCCGGTGTTGCCGGCGGCGCCTTCCTGACCGAGATACAAAAAGGGGAAGTCGTCTATGAGCGATGAGGCCTCGGTGTGGCTCCAATACGCCCGCGAGAACCTGTAAGTTGCCGTGATGACCTTGCAGGCCGGCCTGCTGAACCCCTGTTTGCAGAATGCCCAGCAAACCGTCGAGAAGGTCCTCAAAGCGATCCGATTTCGGCGGGAGATGCCGCCCAAGCGGACGCACAGCATTCGCGACTTGAACCGTGATCTGGTGGCTACCGGACTTGAGACGGGTTTGACTCAAGAACACTGCGAACTGTTGGATTCGATCTACGTCAGCTCCAAGTATCCGTTGGACTCCGTGTTGCCCGATTCACCGCCCAACGTGGGTCTCTGTCGGCAATGCGTAGAACTGGCGCGCGCCGTTTTGGCCGTGGCCGAGAGTGTCACCAGTGAGTAGGAAAATGTGAGCAGCGCATACTCGGGACAGTCGGTCAATTGTCCCCTTCACCCACCTTGGCGTGTTGAGTGTTCTGCGGCGCCAGGCATGACCCATCGCCCGCTGCGCCATCATCGATTTCGCATATCTCAATTAACCGCTGCTCTATGCTACACCAAACGCGCCCTCCGGTGCAAGGGCTGACGCGATTCCCGCAAGCGTGGGCCCTTGACCGGTGCTGCGGTCAGTTGGTGTTCTGGCTGGTGGCGAGGTGTTTTTCGATGAAGGCGATTTTGGCGGCGGGTCCGCCGGCGTCGAAGGTAGTCCATTGGGTCGGCACGGCGCCGGTGCGCTGGAAGCGCAGGAGCATCTCGATGTTGCGGCGCTCGATGTCGGCCATGCGATCGCGCTTGTGCTGGTAGTAGGCATATTCGGCCCTGGCCTTCTCCGGCCAGGCGCCCGCCTCCAGGTACGAGCCACAATAGGGAACGCCCAGGTCGATCCAGCAGGCGATCCTGTCCAACTCTTCGGGGGCGAGGCGCACGCCCGCGTGTCCGTCGGCCAGCATCTCGAAGAGCCCGCTTTGCGTCGAGCCGACGGCGCGCGGCGGGAGCATCGGCGGCGCCGACTGCGCCGGGACCCAGGAGACGAGACGATTCGGTTGCCCCTGGATGCTGTCCTTCGATCGCTGCGGCCGGCCCGCCCGCGTCAGTGCGACGTAGCTGTCGGACCAGTAGCGCATGGCCCTGGGATCGTGATTCGGATGGCTCAACAAGCTAAAGGCGCGCTCTTCGGCGGGACGGCTCTCGCTCTCGACGAGAGGATGATCCCAATCGAGCTTCTGATCGCGGTCGTCGTGACACGAGATGCAGCGCTTATCGAGGATCGGCTGAATCTCCTTGAGAAAGCTGAATCCGCGCGGCGGCCCGTAAAACCGGTCCAGCTCCTGCGGTCCGCGCTTCATCGCCAGGCTGTGGCTGTCGCGCCCGGGCGCCTCGTGTTTGCCCTCGTGGCAGCCGACGCACGAGAATCTCTCGCCCGGTTGCAGCGTAGACCACGACCGCATCGTCTGGACGGCGCGGTTGCTCCGGTCGAGGGCCTGGAAATAGACGGGCGTTCGGGCGGGGACCTTGAAGCAGGCCGAGCCGTCCTCGTAGACGGGTGCGTCGCCGAGCACGACCTTGACGTCCCAGCACCCGTTGCCGATCGATACCGGCGTGCTCGACAGCGCCCCGCCGCCTTCGCCCGAGTTGAAGTTGCGTCCGAATCCGGCGGCGCGATACTCCAGGGCCACGACGCGCAGCTTCGCGATCGTCCCCCGCGCCACGCCGGCCAATCCCGGGCCGCGATAGATGTCCTGGATGTAGTAGACGCCCTCGGTCTGCGCGTGATCGACGGTGCTGCGCCGCGCGGGGGCAGCGGGACGCGCCGCCAGCGGCACGGGCTGGTTGCACGAGATCTTCGCGTCCCAGGCCAAAAGCTCGCGCCGGCCTTCGATGTCCATGAAGTAGATCCCGTACGGGCGGGGATATCGCCGGTTCGGACTGCCGACGGGATCGCAGGTGACCAGGAATCGCTGCTCGTCCAACGGGTAGGGGTACTGAAACTGGTCGCCATCCTGTCCGTAGGCGTCGACGCGATGGGCAGGTGTCTCACGCGGCGGGCAGATCAGTTGCACGCCGCTGGCTTCCTGCGTGCCGCGTCCGCAATCGATGAGAATGAGCTTGCCGCGCTGGTGGCAGTGGTGTCCCGAGGCCACGGCGATGACCTTGTGGCTGCCGGGGATGCCGCGCGCGTGCAGGATCGTCGTGGGGAACCAGGAATTGTTGCCGTAGAACTCGGTCTGGGCGGTGCCGTCGTGGTTCATGACGAAGAGCGGCTGCGGATAGATCTGGCCCCGGTCGTTGTAGTCCCAGCGCGTGTAGATGACCCGGCCGTCCGGGAGGACCTTCGGATAGTTCGTGTGGACCTGGTCGTAGGTGAGGCGCCGCAGGAACCGGCCTGCGCCGTCGCAGACGTAGAGGTTGGTCACGTCGGTCCACCAGCAATCCACGATCTGGGCGCAGCGCGTCGAGTTGAACAGGATGTTGCCGTCGGGCAGATAGACCGGCTCGACGTCGGCGAAGCCGAGGCCGAAGGTCACTTGGCGGACCTCTCCGGTTTCGACGTTCAGCTCGTAGATGTGGAAATCGTCTTCGTAGGCCGTGTCGCGGCGCGAGAAGCCGATGCGCGTGCCGTCGCAGGAGACGTCGGGATCGCGAATGAGACCGTCGGGTTCCTCAAGCAAGGTGCGGCTGGTGGTCGAGCCGTCCGCTGACACCTCCAGCACGCAAAGCGCTGCGCCCATCCGCCAGTCCGCGTTGCCCCGCTTTCGCTCGGGGTATTGCGAGTCCGTGGGATTCTCCGTGTAGGCGTAATGACTTCCGCCTAAGTTGTAGTGCTTGGTGTAGACGATGCGCCGGTACGTCGCGACAAGCGGACGCAGCCGTCCGATGCGCCGCAGGCGGCATGCCTTCCGGTACAGCGTACGCCACGCGGGACTGTTGCCGGGCACGTTCTGCGTGCGAAGCTGCTCCATCTCCCGTCGAAATTCCCCGGCCGCTTGCCGCCCGCCGCTGCGCTTAAGTTCGAGCAACACCTTCTCCACCATGGCCGACTCGATCGCGGCCCCGTCGTCGCTGCGAAAACAGGCCGAGACATCCAGACCATGGTCCTGCATCATCCAGTCCTTCTCCATCTCGCCAACCGGCACGGCCGCGACGCGCCGGTCGGCGCGATCGGAAAGACGCAATTCCGCCGCGTTGCCGGGCGCAAGGCTCGACGCAATCAGAAGGAGGGCCAAAACGCAAGTGATTGTGCAGATGATATGGTCCTGATTGAACTTTTGCAAAATGGAGATTAGGCTTACTTTAGGGAGGAAAAATCTTCTTCGTGATTTTTCCTCCCGAGAACGTAAGTGCTTTTCGTATAGGTGTACAAGCTTCTTCTTCAAGGAAATCACACCAACGATTTCCTTGAAGAATATAAGCCTAATCTCCATTTTGCAAGACTCTTTGTTCTGACTTCGGTGCATAGGCTCCTGCATCCCCCGGCTAGAAGGTTCATTCGTGACGCCAACGTTCACAACCGAACGAAACCCGCGTCACAGGCGCCTTCCAGCATACCACAATCGCCCCGAAACCTGAATACTCTCGCCAATCCCCCGCCCCCCCGGATACCGTTCTTCGTCGGCCCTCGGGTGGCAGCGTCAAGTCCGCAGGACTTGGCGATGGTCTAACGCTCGGAGAACCTGTATGGTCATATGAACCGGAGAAGTCCGCCATCGCCACGCTACGCGTGACGCTGCCACCGGCCGCACACCATCTTTCGGTCGGACGATAGCGGTGTGCACGGCACACCCTACATCAGGCCAAACCCAATCGTCCGAAAGTAGGGTGGGTTCTTAACCCACGCGTTACCTTCCGTCTCATTCTTCCGCTCTCTGGCCGCTTTGGAGCCAATGGTTCAAGAGGATCGCAACATCCTTGAAGTCGACTCTGCAATCCCCGTTGATATCGCCGGCGATGGGCGTTTCGCAGAGGGGCTGGCCGAAGTACGATTTGCTCGCCTCGGCCGTGCCGCCGTAGGCGCCCATGTTGATGCACCCGCCGTTGGGAAACGGCTCGTAGCCAATGGGACTGTTCGGGTCGCCCGCGTCGATGCAGGGACTGGTGAACGCGTCCTGCACCCAGCTTCCACTGACCGGGTCCCACCGTCCCGCCTGACTCTTGAGATGATAGTCCCCCTCGACGAAGAAGTCGTCGTTCGGATCGGCTGGCGTACCGTTCGAGTCCCAGTAGCCCGGATCGGCGAAACACGGATCAGCGTCAAGCAGACCGGGGCCCCAGACAAGCGTGTTTGCGGGATCGTAAATTGTCGCCGAGTCTCGCTTCATCGCGGAATAAGCGATTGTCACATTGGACATGTTGTTGAAAATCTCTTGCCCGCCGTTCCGAACGATGCAATTGCTCACAAACGCAGGATCAGCGGCTTGGTAGGATATATTGTGGTTCGCCGCCAGGAAAGCACCGTAGGAGGCTCGATTGCCGCAAAACGTGCAATTCCGCACGTCTACGAGCCTCCATTGACTGTTGCACAGAGCCCCGCCATAGCCTTCCGCTTCGTTCCCACAGAAACGACACTCCGACAGCAAGAAACGATCTCCTGAGGCCAGAATGCCCCCGCCGGCCTCCGCTTTGTTCGAAATAAAAACGCTTGCCGTCACTTCCATCCCCCCCCCCCTAAGCATACCCCCTCCCCCTCCTCGGTCGGCGATGCAACCAGCGATTACCGAACGAGAAATCGATGCTGTTCCATCGGAAATCAGGAACCCACCCCCAGCCTGGCCAGCCCTGTTTCCCTGAAAGATACAGCTTGTTACTGCAAGCTCGCAGTTCGTACAGTACAAGCTCCCGCCGTCGGACCTCGCCCAATTATCAAAGAACTGACTCTCTCGTATCGTCACACTGCTTTTCCCGGCATATAGCCCCCCCCGTCAGCGACGAGTACCCCTGTGCCGTTTTCGAAGAACGTACACCCTTCCATGACGATGTTCTCAACTTCGTCGATGAACATACCTCCACCGGCCATGTCAGCGAAATTGCGTCCAAACCGGCAGTGTCTCAGCGTTACATCGCTCCCATTCACAAGAACGCCACCACCGCAAAAACCGGGAGTAGGAAGAATATCCGGGCAATTCGCACGACCCGTGCACTTATAAGGCATGGCGTGGCCGCCCGTGACGACAACCCCGTCCAAAGTGACGAACGCCCCGGCCGTAACCACATTCAAGCTGTTGTCCTCGCGCGTCACGTCGTCGCGGAAATCGCAAGGGTCTACCCCGGTCGCGTCATCACCCAGCAGATCGCCGGTGAGAATCGTTAGATAAGCCTCCCAATCCCGAGCATCGGGATCAGTCGCCCCGACGCCTGCATAGCCACCGGCCAGCGTCAGGCCGCTCAGCAATTCAAAGGAAGCTCTTCGATCCCCCGTCCCGTTAGGATTCGCGCCGTCTCGGTCCGGCCGGTAGGTTCCCCGGGCAACGCGGATTTCGACGGTTTCCTCCGTCGCTGCGGCCTCGGCCAGGGCGTCCTGAAGGAACCTATACGCCGTGGCCCACGAGGAGCCATCGCCACCGGGCACGGCGTCGTCATCGACGTAGATCAGCGTGCTTTGCGCTGGGGTGCTGACGGTTGCGAACAGGGCGCAGAGGACCATCGCGCGGATTGTTTTCTTCGTCGCCATTTTTCGCTTCCCTCCAAGAACGATTGCTCCGCTTGGGTCAGGAACCCACTCTACCGGCCCAGCCCGCAGAGGCGCCGACGGCCGCACGAACATCGCTACAGCGAAGGCAGGCGGATATGATCGGTGCTACGAGAAGTATGATGGCGGCTCAGAATATAATCGTTTCAAAACCGGCCTTCGTTTCGCAATTCAATACGATTATACTATGGGACCAGGGGAATTTTCAAGTTTTTTCCGAAAAAGAACGTCCATGATAGGGCGCAGCGTGGTCCCTTGGCCGCCGGATTTCTTCGTTGCGGCCTGCGGTCGAAATGACAGCCTCCAGGCTCGGGGTCACATAGATCGCGTCGAACGGCGCTCGTAACGCGTTTCATAAGCGTGCGACGATAGATTGCTTCGCTCCGCTGGCAATGACATATTGTGTGTTGCGTTTGTCATTGCGAGGAGAGCAGCGACGAAGCCATCTCCTTTCCGCGGTAGTCGCAAGACTTGCGAAATACGGTACGAGGGGCGATTGGTCAGCGGCCGGGCCATTTGGGGCCTTCGGCGTCGATTTGGGTGTGGAGGGTTTTGAGTGCCTCCTTCATGCGCGCGAGTCGGCGCGGCTGGGCCTGGGACAGGTCGTTTTTTTCGGTCGGGTCTTCTTTGAGGTTGTAGAGCTCGAACTTTGTCAGCGCGGTGTCGGCGATGATCTTCCAGTGGCCCCGGCGCATGGCGACGGTGAACGGTTTGCTGATGGCGCGGTCGTAACGCCAGTACAGCGGGACGCTGCGCTTGAGCTTCTCGCTCCGGAAGATCGGCAGGATGCTGGTCCCGTCGATGGGACGGTCCTTGGGCACCTCGGCGCCGGCGATGTCACAGAGCGTGGGCAGAACGTCGGTCCCGTTGACGGGCTCGCTGGAGACGCTGCCGGGCTTGGCCTTCCCGGGCCAGCGGACGATGCCGGGCACACGGATGCCCCCTTCGTACATGTGCAATTTCATCCCGCGCAGCGGGCCCGGCGAGCCGAACGAGCGGTGCGACCCGCGGTAGCGGTTGAGCGTCTCGGGCCCGTTGTCGCTGGTGAACATGACGAAGGTCTCGTCGCGCAGGCCCATGTCGTCGAGATTCTGCATGAGCCGGCCGAACTCGTGGTCCATCTGCGTGACGTTTCCGTAGTAGATCGCTTCCTTGTGCCCTTCGTACCTCTCCATGAACTCAGGGCCCGTGGCGATGGGCTCGTGCGGCGCGTGGAACCACACGAACAGGCAGAACGGCTTGCTGCGGTCCCACTCGTTTTCGAGCCAGTCGATGGCTTCCCGCGCGATCAGCGTGGAGGAGAAGCCTTGCAGCGGGCCGACGCGTTGGCCGTTGCGAACGAAGTTGTTCGGGTTCTGATGTGTCGGAAGCGCGTTGTTCTGCGTGGCGAACCAGTATTCGAAGCCGTGATCGCCGGGCTGGGGCTGCTCGGCCGAGTTGAATTTGCCGTTGCAGTGCCATTTCCCGCAGTGACAGGTGGCGTAGCCGCGATCGCGCAGCAGCGTCGCGACGGTGACCTCCTTGCGGGACAGGTGCATGGGATTGTTGGCGGGGATCCAGTCGTAGATACCGCAGCGATAGGGCGTGCGTCCGGTCAACATCCCGGCCCGCGCCGGCGAGCACACCGGGGCGGCTGCATAGCAATCCGTCAAACGCATCCCCTCGGCGGCCAGCCGGTCCAGGTTCGGTGTCTGGATGTGCGGATGCCCGTAGCAGGCCAGATCGCCGTACCCCAAATCGTCGCATAAGGCGATGACAATGTTCGTTCTTGCGCGGGGATCGCGTGACGCTGCCAATGAGGCTGTGTCGTTGTATGCCGCAACAGCGAGCGATGCGCCGCCGAGACCGATGATCCTGAGGAAATCGCGCCGAGTCACATGTGTCCCCATATTTGTCCTCTCGTTTGAAAGATGTTGGCAATTCCGTTGTGGATTGCCGTGGGCCAGCGCACAATATATGCGCATAGCGCGGCATTTGCAAGGTCGCATGCTTTGCGTTGTCGCCGTTACCAGTACTGGAAAGCGGCAAAACACGCGCGATCCCAATGCACAGGTTTTCCACAAACCCAACTTGCGACGTGCAAAACTTGTTAGCAACAAATTTTTTTCGTGCGCAAAGCCAGTGCTTTCAAGTCACTCTATGACGTGGAAAAGAAACGAGGCAAATACGTGTTGATTTGCGGCGGCTCTTCCAAATAATAGCAGCAGTAGTATTTGGTTTTTGTTAGAGGCCCGAGACGTTTCTTGGGAATGATATTTTTGGTAGCGATAACAGTGCCGTTATTGGTACTGTCAGGGAGATCTTGATGCAGGGTACAATCACGGATGATGCTTCCCGGGCAACGGGGTCCGAGGTGACCGCGATCACGGAGGCGCTGGCCGAGCGAATCGGCCGGCAGAAGTACAAGATTTGGTTTCAGAGTTGTGCGCGTTTTTCGCTGGAGGAGGGATACCTCAAGATAGGCGTTCCGAATCCGTTTCTGGCCGGCTGGCTGGAGGGGCATTTCGCCCGGGAGATCCGCCTGGCCGCCCAGTCGGTCATGGGGAGACCGCCGGAGTTGTCTTTCGTGATCGACCCGGAGCTTTCGGGAAACCGGCGGCGCAGCGCCGTGGATACGAAAGCAAACGTCGGGAAAGAAGCGCCGCGCGAAGCGCGCAGCGCCAAGCCCGGTGCCTCGGCGCGGCGGAATATGAACCTGAAGCTGAGTTTGGATACCTTTGTCGTCGGCCCGTCGAACGAGCTGGCGCACAGCGCCGCACGGGCGGTGGTCCGGGAGCAGCAAAGCCCGTTCAATCCTTTGTTTATTCACGGCGGATACGGCGTCGGCAAGACCCATCTGTTGCAGGGAATCTGCAACGGCGTGGCCGAAACCAGGCCTCGCACGAAAGGGCTCTATCTGTCGGCCGAAGATTTCGCCAATCAATTCGTGCTGGCCTTGAAGACGAAAAAGCTGGAGGCTTTTCGACGTCGCATGAGGCAAACGGATTTGCTGGCGATTGACGACGTACACTTCCTGGCCAGCAAGCCGTCGACCCAGGAGGAGTTCCTGCACACGTTCAACACGATCAACCTGGCAGGAAAGCAGGTGGTCCTGGTTTCGGATGCCCATCCCAAGATGATCGGGCAGTTGTCGGAGAAACTGGTCAATCGTTTCGTCTCGGGTATGGTGGTGAAGATCGAAGCGCCGGATTTCCAGACGCGTTGCGAGATCTGCCGGCAGTATTCGCGCCGGATGATGACCGGGGCGCTCTCGCGACGCCGCAAGAAGACGGCGTCGGAACTGCCCGAGGAGATCGTCCGCTACGTGGCCGAGCGGGTGCGGACGAACGTGCGCGAGCTGGAAGGGGCGCTGACCCGGCTGATCGCCTACGCGGCGCTGCAGAACGAGAAGCTGACGCTGGCGACGGCCGAGGCGGTCCTGGCCGAGCACATCGAACGGTGCGACCCGATCGTCCACGTCTCCGATATCGAGGCGGCCGTGGGCGGGTATTTCGGCGTCACGCCCGCCAGTCTCCACTCTTCCAGGAAGAGCCGCAAAATCTCGCTGGCCCGGCACTTTAGCATGTACCTCACGCGGAAGCACACCAACATGTCGTCCTCGGAGGTCGGCCGGCACATGGGCAACAAGAACCACGCCACCGTCCTGGTCGCCTGCAAGAAGATCGAGGGCCTGCTCAAAGACAACGCGGAAATCAACTGGCCCGGCCCCCACGGAAACAAGATCGCCAAGGCCCGGACCATCCTGTCCCAACTGGAAGACAACGTCGCCCGCTAAGCCGCAGGATGGGCTTGGGCCCATGCGGACGATGACCCATCGGAACAAGCCGTGAGCGTAACTGCGCCCTGATACGGATTCTGAGTGATTCGCGAGCAGCATGTCATCCTGAACGTAGCGCAGCGAAGTGAAGGATCTGGGCTGCGGGCTTGAAGTACTTGTCGTTCGAAGGCCGTCCCGGCGCGCCGGGATTCGCCTGCGGCTCAGGATGACACCGTCTTATCCCACAAGGATTATGTCTCATTCGGGTAACGGGAAGGGCGGTCACGCGGTTCTTTGTGGCGTTTGTGGCGCGGGGGTTGTAAAATCAATTGCATGCGGCACGTTCCGCAATGACAAGTGCGAGGGGAGCTTTCGGGGGGAACGGGAGTGCTGGAAGAAGCGTTGAACGAACCAGGAGGCGCTCGGCTTGAGCCAGTCAGGAGAGACCCAATGGGACATGAGGCAATCTCGAAGGTAAGATCGCATCGCAGCATCGTTTCGGCAGGGCCGGTGGCAATCGCGCTGGTCCTCGTCCTCGCCGGCGCCGTCGTGGCGGATTTCGAGCGCGTGGTCATCGACGAGAACATCGGCGGCAGGACCGCGATCGGGGATATCGACGGCGACGGCTTCAACGACATCGTCGTGCATACCTGGTCGAGCGACAGAGGCAAACAGAACGACGGCAAGGTCGGCTGGTACAAGTATCCCGATTGGCGGCGGTACAGCATCGTCGACAGCGGCCACATCTTCGGCGACGGCGTGCTGGCCGTCGATCTCGATCAGGACGGGGACAACGACGTCGTCACCGCCAAGGGCAGCGACAACGAAGCCAGCGTCGTGTGGTACGAGAACCCGGGTGGCGCCGCCGCCTCGGGCTGGAAAGAGCACAAACTGGCCACCGTCGAGACAAACAGCGAAGTCAAGGACGTGGAAGTGCACGACATGGATCACGACGGCAAGCCCGACGTGGTCGTCCGCACGAAGCACAAGTTCGCCGTCTATTTCCAGCAGTCGCCCGATTCCTGGCTCGAAGTAAAAGCCGACAACGCCGAACGCGAGGGAATGACGCTCGGCGACGTCGATGGTGACGGCGACTACGACGCGGTGATGAACGGGTTCTGGCTGGAGAATCCGCAGCGTCCCCGCAAAGACGCCTGGCAGCGGCATGATATCGACCCGACGTGGTACCGGGACGTCACGGGCGGATGGCAGGACCACAGCGTCATGGCCGAGGTCAAGGATATCAACAACGACGGCAGGGCCGATGTGGTCTTCTCGCATTCGGAAAAGACCGGCTTTGCCGTGGCGTGGTACGAATCGGCGAACCCCAAAGGCGGACCCGATGCCTGGACGAAACACGAAGTCGGCGTGGTCGATTACTGCCACACCCTGCGCTGCGACGATATCGATCTGGATGGAGACAGGGACATCGTCGCCGCGACCCTGATCCGGACGCAGCGTCCGGAGATCTGCGTGTTCGTCAACGAAGGCAAGGGACTCTCCTGGCGGAAGCAGCGCGTCGCCGCCGCGAGCGCCTACAAGGCCAAGACCGGGGACATCGACAACGACGGCGACGTCGACATCATCACTGCCCGAAGCTGGGACAGGGGGCCTTTGCAACTGTGGCGCAATGTCTTTTCCGCCACGACCGGAGAGATCGGCGTGGGAGCGCCGCCGCCGCCCGGCGCCGACGTGCTGATCGACGGAACGCGCGAGACGCTCGACGAGAAATGGACGTACTGGGAAGGTCCGCGATTCGATTCGTCTTTGCCGATCAAGTGGAAGATCGTCGACGACCCTATGGATCCGGGCACGGTTGTCGTCAGCTCCGATCCCGCCGGCGCCGGGGGCAAATACGGCGCCGCCGACATTGTCACGAAGAAGAAGTACCGGGACTTCCGCCTGCACATCGAGTTTCTGGTTCCGCACAAGGGAGGCAACAGCGGCGTCTACCTCCAGAATCGGTACGAGATCCAGGTCCTCGACGGCGATGGCGGAAAGCACGGCCTGGCCGCGGTGATCAACGAGGCCGCCGGCCCCTACCACGCCTATAACGGCACCGGACGATGGAACGCCTACGACATCAAGTTCCGCGCCGCCCGCTTCCGGAACGGCAAGCTCACCGAAAAAGCCATGGTCACCATGTTCTTCAACGGCGTCAGGGCACACACGAACCATAAGATCCAGAAGGTCTGGGGCGGAAAGAACTCCGGCATCGACGGCGGCAACCAGGGCGGAACCGGCATCACCGACGTGCCGGGAGGACTCAAGCTCCAGTGCGAGGGCCATGACGTGCTGTATCGCAACGCCTGGATCAAAGAGCTCGACATCAAAGAACCCGACACCGACTGGGGCCCCTGATTCCACGCGTGGGAGGGGCCAAGGGTAGATGAGTAGATGGGTAGATGGGTAGATGAGGGGGGCCGCGCCGGGTGACATGGGCGTCTCTGAACTTCGGAGGCAGTTGCCTCATCGACGCGGCCCACGCCCGGGTCACGGGCCACGACTATGAAACCGCCGACGACGTGGAGGTGCTTATGTGGCCGAGCATTGGACCGGTACGACTGTATGGAGTCCTCCAGCTTGTCGGGATCATCCTGCACTTTGTCGTCAGTTGGCGGATCGCACGGTGCTACGGACTGAGGCGCCGGGTGTGGATCGCCGCGAGTGTTTGCTATCTGCTCGCGATGATCGTGGGCGCCAAAGTGCTCTTCGATTTGCGCCACAACATCCTGTCGCTCTCGGCGCTGCTGGATGCGAAGCACTGGATGCGCGGCGGCATGTGGGGCGGCCTGCTGGCCTATCTGATCCTGGCGGTCCCGGTCGTGCTGCTGCTTTCGCGGAAAAGGCGCGCCGCCCTGGACCTGGTCGCGCTGGCGATCCCGATCCCCTGGATCGCGGCCAAGCTGGGCTGCTTTCTCAACGGCTGCTGTCACGGGCGGCCCTGCTCGCTTCCCTGGGCCGTGACCTTCCCGCCGGGCGCCCGCGGCGCCCCGCCGGGAGTGCCGCTGCACCCGAGCCAGCTCTACGAAGTCGGCATCATGCTGATCCTGCTGCTGGTCTTTACGCGGCTGAAGTCCGATCGCTGGCGCGGGACCCGGCTGCTGTGCTTCTTCGCGATCTACGGTTTCGGCCGGGCCGCGACTGACTTCCTCCGGGGCGACGTCGAAAGCTATCTCTACCCCGGCTTGCTGACGCTCACGCAACTGTTGTGCATCATCCCGGCCGTCGCTGCCTTGCTGGCAATCGCCTTCCTGCTCCACAGGCAACACCGCCTGATGCCGCCTTGAGCAGACGAAAGCTCTCAGATATCAGGAAGCCGGCGGTAGTAGCAGGACGGGCCTTAGCCCATGCGCATGATTACGGAACCGCCAGCGACGCCGAGAAACAGAAGGACGGGTCACGGGGCACGAGCCACGGACGACGGCCTTCAAGGCCAATGTGGAGTATGTCATGACCATCGTAAGAGTAGGCGATTGCACGTACATCAACGTTGACCGGATGACGCACGTCGAGCCGGGGCGCAGGGGGAAAATGGTCGTCCATTTCGCCGTCGGAGGCGGTGACGTCGCCGGCCCGTCCTGCCGCGTCACCCTGGAGCAGGACGAGGCGACGCGTTTCAAACAATGGCTCGACGCCCACAGCCAAACCGCTTCCGGCTGACGCCCAAAGTGCTTCGCTGGTGACGATCTGCTCGCAATCTCTTCGTTCGGCGAAGCGGTCAGCCGGTGGCCGCGAACGCTTCGTGGTGTGCCGCGGTGCCTTGCGGAAGTTTGGGGCCGAACGCCAGCGCGAGACAGAATTCCTGCGGGACATGTTCCATTGTCAGGCCCGGGACGCTTTGGAACCCAAACCGGTTGTAGTACTCGGGGGGACCGACGAGCATGCAACCCTCAGCGCCCAGCGATTTCAGTTGCGACAATCCCTTACGAACGAGCGCCTTGCCGATTCCCTGCCGTTGAAAGGCGGGCAACACCGAAATAGGACCGAGCCCATACCAGTTGCCGCTGCCGTCGGAAACAGTCAGAGGCGAGAAGGCGATGTGGCCCACGACGGTTCCGTCGATCTCAGCGACCAGCGAAATTGTCAGGGCGCCGGCGGCTCGCAGCGCATTGACGATGAACTGTTCCGTCTGCCGGCTGATCGGATGATTCTCAAAAGCCAGTCGGGTAACTTCGAATATCGCCTCAATATCCGAATCTTTCTCGTTTCGGATAATCATATTCAGGTCCCTTTCTCACGTGTTGCTGCGTGCAACCGACAGGTAGTATTGGCCATCATACGAACGTCTATCCTATTCTGACGTTCCCCCGGTACGCAAAGGGAAAACAAACGCAAGAAATCGCATCTTACATGTTACCTTTTCGCATCGGCAACGGGAATCCGCATGGGCTGAAGCTCATTCTGTGTTTTCAGAGTGCTCGCTCTGGCGGGGCAGCGGCGTTCGATCCGCGCATCGGCGGGCGCCGTGTCTGTGAAAACATTCTGGCATGCGGGTGGCAGCGTCAAGCGCCAGCTTGGCGATGGGGAACTTGTCTGCCGCGTGCGGTGCTATACGAGCCCGGGGCGTTACGCCATCGCCAAGTCCTTCGGACTTGACGCTGCCACCCATAGCTGGCCGGGGTCCAAAACAATTATGCCCAAAAGCTTGCACAGACACCGGGCGCCGCAGGTCGCCCTTTTCGCTTGACATCCGTATGCGTTTTGTTGTAACATCACAGTGTGATGACACACTGGGTATGCTGTTAACGGAGCAGTTCCCGTTGATTCGTGGCAAGGAATCCCGGGGTTCACGACACGTCATCTGCGCGGCCCAACGGCAGCGCCGGACCAGGGGACGGAGAAAATGACAAGGAAGATGAGGGAAGGATCAGTGACTCTGGAAGCGCCTCAGGAAGCAGCACGTCTATTGGCTGAGCCTCCCGGCGAGAGTTTCGACTGGGTGGACTTCCGTTGCCGCTGTCCGAAATGCGGTGCGGCGGTAGATGGTTTTCAGACGAAAGATTTCTGCAACCAGTTCGATACGGTGGACTATCGCACGGCGTACCATTTTTACGCCACGTGCGAGTGTGGCCACTGGATCGATTTCATCCGCAGGAACGCCCGGGGCATCGGAGACTTCGAGATGCGTCCGGAACCGATGTGAGTGATACAGCGCCGCGTTTACGGCAGGCCGACTGAATGCGAGATTGCCCCCGGCATCATGGTGGGGCGGTGCTTTCGATAGGGCTTGGCCAGGGGCAAGACGCATCGTTGTCGTCGCCGGCATGCGCCGGGCAAACGATCGTCGTTGACAGACAGCAAATCGTGACCAACTGCAACGTGACCACCTCAAGAAAGACGCAGAAGGTAAACCGCCTGAGGGTCTTCGTTCCGTCGTCCGGGTCCATCTTGTCGGGCTTTACCTCATGAGACGCTGCATTTGCATCTCGAGCCTGTAGCGGTCCCGCTGCGTCAGGTTCTTGTTCTGCGACCCCCGGCGATAGACGCTGAGAGCGTCGCCCGGTTTGCCCTGTTGTTCAAGAAGCTCGCCGAGCAGCAGGTAGGCGTTGGGATAAGCCGTCGCGGCGTTGACCATCTTGCGCAGGACGCGAATGGCCTGTTCCACTTGCCCATTTTGCTTCAGGAAGAAGGCGTAGGTGTAGCCGTACCTTCCCTCGTCGGGCCGCAGTTCGTAGGCCTTGCGGCACCAGTCGAGACACTCCTTCGGCTTGGATGCAGAGAGCAGAACGCCGAGGTTGTAGGCGGCGGCCGCCGCATTCGGATCGGCTTTCAGCGCATCGCGAAAGGCCCCTTCCGCCTCCCGCGGGCGCTTCAACTCGCCCAGGAGCATGCCAAGGTTCAGGTGAACGACCGCGTTGTTCGGATCGAGAGTGAGAGCCTTGCGGAACGACGTCTCGGCCTTGTCATTTTGCCCGCGGGCATTGTAGGCGAACGCCGCATTGACATAAGGCGGCACGAAATCCGGACGCAGCTTGATGGCCGTTTCGTATGAGGCCAGCGCTTTGGCGTGGTCCTGTCGCTGCATGTGGACGTTGCCCAGGTTGAAGTGGGAGGTGTAGTCGTCGGGTGAGGCGGTCAGCGACTCCATGAGCTCGACGGTGGCGCGTCGGATTGGGCGTTGATGTTCCTCTCTCAGTTGTTCGAGAGGGATGGCTGCCAGAGCCGCCGCCGCTCGCACGCGGACGAGACGATACTCGTCGGCGGTTGCCGCCAGCAGCGCCGGGAAAGTCTCGGCCGTGAGGTATCCGTGCAGGGTCTGGGCCGCGGCGGCCCGCACCAGCGGGGAGCGATCCTCTTCGAGTGCTTTGACGACCGCCGGCCATTTCTTCTCCGATTCACAGCCGGCCAGCAGGCGGAGCAGCGATGCGGCGAAGACTTCGTCACGATCCTTCGAGCCGATGTACGTCAAGATGGCGTCCAGGCGGCTCCAATCGCCCCGGCGCGCGGCATCGACAAGGCTCGCTCGCTCCAGGACGGGTTTCTGGTAGTCCTGTTCGTGCCACTGCCGAACGTACTCGTCGGCCCAGTTCGGGTCCTGGTCGTCGTGACAGATGTTGCATGCATTGGGAGATTTGAACTTGAGGGTCGCCGCCGGTGTGGGCGGGCGCATGGAGTGGTCGCTGCGCGTCATGCGGGCGAATTCCGTCATCGGCATGTGACAGGCGATGCACCGGCTGCCCGTGCCGTCGGCCTCGTGGTGCGAGTGGGCCGCGACGTTCTCTACCCGCTGGCGGTGGCAGGGCAGGCAGGCGCCGTTCGGTTGTTCTACGTTCTTGAAGCGATAGCGTCCGCTGGAAGTGTGGCAGTGGGCGCAGTCGAGCTTGCCGCTCTTGCCGCATGGGCTCATTTGCCACGTGGTCATCGTGTAGTTCTCGCCCAGGTCGCGTCCGTCCGGATAGAAATCGGAATGGTCCAGGGTGATCAGATCGAAATGGTCGAAGAATCTCTGTCCCGGCTCGAACGAATCCGTGATCGGGCTCAGCTTGGCGTGACAGGCGTTGCACATCGAGTTGATCTGATCGGCCGAGAAGGTCCGGGTGACGATGATCTTCAGATCGTTGGGCTCCTGCCCCTCGGGCGTCGCCTCGCACACGCGCACGTGCTCGGCGCCGGAGTTGTGACAGGCCTCGCAGTTGATCCCCGGTTCGGCCCACGTCGTGTGGTAGGTGTCGCTGCCCAGGTCGTAGTTGCTGGTCAACTGGCTGACGTGGCAGCCGTAGCAGGCCGTATTGAACGTGTACATCGGGTCGGTCCAGTGTACGGGCTCGTCGGTCTCGGTCCCCGGAAAATGGCGCACCCCGCTGGCGGCCGTATCGAACCACTCGCTGGTGCGGACGTCGTAGGCCACGGGAAGGGTCTGAAGGCGCCCCCCCTGCATCGGCGTCAGGAAATAGTATACGTTCTTGCCCCCCAGGACGTGGACGATTGGATAATGTTTGGGACCCTTCGGCCCCTTCTCCCGGACGCATCCGTTCTTTTCGTCGATGATGGCGCGGTACTCGTAGGCCCCGATGCGTATGGCTTCGGTCTGGGCCGTGAGATTCGCACGCGCGAATTCGGTCGTGTACGGCTGCATCGCCAGGCCGTGATGCGAGGACGCCCACAACTCGTAGAATCGCTCGTGGCACCGACGGCAACTGACCGACCCCACGTAGTCAGCCCCATTCACTGCGGCCGGACCCACTTCGTCGGCTCCACACGGACGAACCAACAGCAACGCCGCGCCCGCCGCCGACCACAACAACGCCACGGCCAAACCGACAACCACCACTTGGCCCCATCTTCTCATACGCACAACCTTTCTTCCCTCCCCCTCCAGAAAGCATCCGACCCCACCCTCCGATTTTACACAACACCTCCCCCCGCGCCGAGAACATCAACCGAATTTAACGCAGCGCTTGTCCTCCTCGCTGACCCAAGAGAAAACCGTCAGAAGCACCGCTTTCACTCAACTTGGTTCCCCCAGGTGTCATCCTGAGCCGCAGGCGAATCCCGGCGCGCCGGGGTGGCCTGAGAATGAGGAGTTTCTTCCGTCCGCAGGCGAGATCCTTCACTGCGCTACGCTTCGTTCAGGATGACAAAGCGCGCAAACAGTAATCACAATTCGCATCACTCGTACCACTCCTTGCTGAGATCATCCCACTGCGGATTGACAGATGCGATAAGGTCCAGCTTCTTGCGGCGAACCCATCCTTTGATTTCCTTCTCGCGAGCGATCGCCGAGGAGATCTCGCCAAAAGATTCGTAGTAAATCAGCCGTGTAATGCAATATTTCTTCGTGAAGCCCTCGACCAGCCCGTTCTTGTGCTGCCAGACTCTTGCCTTGATATTGCCCGTGACACCCGTATAGAGCGTCCCCGATTTGTTGGTCATGATGTAAATGTAATACGTCTTGGCCCTCGCCATGTGAAGTAGCCTACGATAATTTTCATTCTGTGGCCAGATCCTTCGCTGGCGCTCAGGATGACAACCCTACGTTTGTTCGGTTGATTCGTGCATACCTGCCGGATTCACTACTTTGTCGTCGTGGACACGCCCGCCACTGGGCACCAACCAAGCTGGAGCGCCTTGCCCCCGTCATGCCGGACAAAACACCCGCCTGCTGTCATCCTGAACGAAGCGCAGCGAAGTGAAGGATCTGGCCCGCGAACGGGAAATCGTCACCGCGAACAAAGGCCACGTTCAATTCGATAGCCAGATCCTTCGCTGCCGCTCAGGATGACAGACTCGCACTGGCTGTGCTGATCTCATCGCACGATCCGCGGATCTCGAAGACAGTGTACCCAGCCAAGACCCGGTTCGAAGGAGGATGTTTTCGGCTTTCCCAAGGGCGCGGAAGCGATACCTCTCGTTCCACCCGCTCAAGTATCGTTTGCCCGAGAGGTTTGTGTTGGGGGGGGGATTTTGGTATGGTGTGGGTTTTGGATTGGGTTAGGAGTGACCGAGTTGGGTACGACGCTGGCTTACAAGATATTGGGATCGCATCTGGTCGAGGGGCGGCTCTCGGCGGGGGAGGCGATTGCGATACGGATCGACCAGACGCTAACGCAGGACGCCACGGGCACGACGGCGTTTCTGCTGTACGAGTCGATGGGGGTTGGCGCGGTCAAGACCGATCTTTCGGTCAGCTACATCGACCACAACATGGCGGGCTTCGGCCCCGAGAACCACAACGACCATCTGTACCTCCAGACGGTCGCGGCCAAGAGCGGCGTTTGCCACTCGCGGGCGGGCAACGGGATCTGCCACCAGGTGCATCTGGAGCGGTTCGGCAAGCCCGGCGCGACGCTCTTAGGCAGCGACTCGCACACGCCCACCGGCGGCGGTATCGGGATGATCGCCATCGGCGCCGGCGGGCTCGACGTGGCGGTGGCCATGGCGGGCGGGCCGTTCTACCTGCAATGTCCCAAGGTCCTCGGCGTCAAGCTTACGGGCAAGCTGCCCGATTGGGTCGCGGCCAAGGACGCCATCCTCAAGCTGCTTAGCATTCTCACCACCAAGGGCAACGTCGGCTGGGTGGTCGAGTATTTCGGCGACGGCGTCGAGACATTGACCGTTCCCCAGCGGGCGACGATCACCAACATGGGCGCCGAGTTGGGCGTGACGACGAGTTTGTTCCCCAGCGACGAGCAGACGCGTCTGTTCTTAGCCGCTCAGCAGCGGGAGGCGGATTACCAGCCGCTGGCCGCAGACGCAGACGCGGAGTACGCCCGGGTCATCGAGATCGATCTGTCGCAGCTCGAGCCGATGGCGGCCTGTCCCTCCTCGCCCGACAACGTCAAGACCATCGGCGAAATCGCGGGCACAAAGACGAATCAGATCGCCGTCGGCAGTTGCACGAACTCCAGCTACGCCGACCTGATGATGGTCGCACGGGTGCTCAAAGGCCGCCGGATCGACCCGATGGTGGAATTCGCCATCGCGCCGGGCAGCCGGGAAGTGCTCAACATGCTGGCCGCCAACGGGGCCTTGGCCGATCTGATCTCGGCCGGGGCGCGGATCCTCGAATCGGGCTGCGGCCCGTGCATCGGGCAGGGATTCTCGCCCGCCAACGGGACCGTGAGCCTGCGCACGTTCAATCGCAACTTCGCCGGTCGCAGCGGCGTCAAAGGCGATCAGGTCTACCTGGTCAGCCCGGAAACGGCGGTCGCCGCCGGCCTGACCGGCTGCATCACCGACCCGCGCGATCTTTCAGCAAACCAGGGCATCGACTACCCGCACATCGAGATGCCCGCGCAGTTCCACATCGATGACAGCATGATCGAAGTGCCGTTGGCGGAGGAAGAAGCCGCAAAGACCGAGGTCCTCCGCGGGCCGACCATCGTGGTTCCCGAGACGCCGCCGGCGCTGCCCGGGAAGCTTGCCGGGAAGGTCTTGCTCAAGTGCGGTGATAAGATCACGACCGATCACATCATGCCGGCCGGGACGTTCTTGAAACTCCGCTCGAATGTCCCCGAGTACGCCAAGGTGGTGTTCAACTGCTTCAACGAGCCGGGCGAGCCGACGTTCGCCGAGCGGGCCCTCGAGCTCAAAGCCGCCAACGTCGCGGGCATCATCGTCGCCTCCGAGAGCTACGGGCAGGGCTCCTCGCGCGAGCATGCGGCCCTGTGCCCGATGTACCTCGGCATCCGCGCCGTGATCGCCAAGACCATCGAGCGTATCCACCGGGCGAACCTGATCAACTTCTGTATCGTGCCCATCCAGTTCGCCGACCCGTCCGACTACGACAAGATCGAGGCCGGCGACGAGCTGGTCATCGACGGCCTGCTCGAAGCGATCCGAAGCAGCGACCGCGTCACGATCCGCAAGGCCGACGGCTCGCTCGAATTGGCTGGCAAGCTGGAGCTGTCGAAGCGGGACCGCGACATCCTGCTCTCGGCGGGCCTGTTGAACTACACGCGCAGGAAGGCCCATGAATAAGAAAATGGTAAGCGTATTCGGAACGGGCCGGGCCCGGGCGGGCGAGCCTGCCTATGTCCTGGCTGAAGGCGTGGGCCGCGCGCTGGCAGGGGCCGGCTTTATCATCGCCAACGGGGGCTACGGCGGCACCATGCGGGCCAGCGCCAAAGGCGCCGCCAAGGCCGGCGGAACCGTCGTCGGCGTGACGTGTGCGGCCTTCGGCGGCAGTGCCAACGAGTACGTAACCCGCGAGGTCAGAACCGACTCGCTCGAAGAACGGCTCAAGAACCTCATCAAGGCCGGAGACGCCTACGTCGTCCTGCCCGGCGGGACCGGCACGCTGCTGGAATTGGCGACGGTCTGGGAGCTGGAAAACAAAGGCTTCCTCGACCGGGGCAAACCGATTATCTTAGTGGGTACTTTTTGGAGGCCGCTGGTCGATCTGATTGCGACCGACGATCCGCGGTGTTCCGAGAGCGTTGTCTGGGCCGAGGGGCCGGAACAGGTGGTCCAGCGAATCAAAGAGAATTTGGAAATGTGAGTTGGGGCGGCCCACGTGAAAACGAAACCGATTCGACTGGTGATTGGCGCAACGATGGCAGTGCTGCTGCTCGTTGCCACCGGCGTTGCCGCGAGGCGAAACGAGCCGAAGGTTCTGCGCGAAGGAATCGTGCTGGAAAGCGTCGACGGGAACCTCATCGGTCCGGACGCCAGCGACGCCTGGCATTTTGAGCTGAGTGCAGACGCCAACAGCGTAGAAGGCAAGGTCGCCGCGGGAACGCGATTCGAGTTGCTGCCGTCGGTACGCCTGGAGACTCTGATCGCCGACGTCAACGACCGGCTGGATTCGACCTACCGGCTCACCGCCACGGTGACGCGCTTCAAGGGGCAGAATTTTCTGTTTCCCTCGTACTATCTGCCGTTGAGCAAGCTCACGAGCGATCAGGCGGAGCCGAATCGCCCCGAATCGCCCGAGCAGATCCAGGGCGCCGAGCGCTCCGGCGCCGAACTGGCGATCCCGCCGGAGGTCCTGGAAAAGCTCCAGGGCCGAACTGCCCCGGCGGTGCGGCGCGGGACGCCGACGGACCCCAACGCCGCGCCGCAGCGAAAGAAACTCGGCCACGTCATGGTGAACTGGGTCGGCGTGATCACGGCCTCCAATCACCGTCCCGTGTTCCTTCCCTACGGCTTCGGCTGGAACGTCGGCGAGGTCTACTACAAGCTGCTTCCCTGCAAGACGCTGGAGCAGGTGTTGCAGAAGCAGGAGGCCGCCGTCGAGCCCATCCGCTTCAACATCGTCGGGCTGGTCACCGAATTCAAAGGCAAGAAATACCTCCTGTTGCAAAGGGCCATCCGTGTGTACAGCTACGGGAATTTCAGCCCGTAGACGCCGCGCCCGCCGCTGCCGCCATTTTGTGTCCTGATAGTGAGTGTCTGATTTTGCGATGAGCGCCGAACTGAACAATCTTGTCTTACTCTCGTCGGAACCTGATTTCGAGGCCGATCTCGCGAAGCTGCGGTCGGAGATGCTGTTGGCGGCGCGCATGGCGGGCTACGACAGCGAGCAAAATCGCACGGTCGCAGCGATTCTCTGCGACGTCGCCGAGCGGGGCGATGCGGCTGTTGCCGAATACACGCGTAAGTTCGACAGCGTCGATATCGAGGCGGGACAGTTCCGCATCGGCGCCGAAGAGCTGGCCCGCGCCCACGAGGCGATGGACGCCGAGTTGCTCGCCGCGCTGCGGAAGGCAATCGAGAACGTCCGCTCGTATCAATCGAAGATCTTCATCGGCAATCAATCGCAGTTTTCGGCGGGGACGGGGATCAGGTACACACCGATTCGCCGCGCCGGTGTCTGCGTGCCCGGTGCGGCCGCGCCGCTGCCGTCGACGGTGATTATGACCGTGGTTCCGGCGCAAGTTGCCGGTGTGAAGGAAATTGCGGTCGTTTCGCCCCCGCGTTGCCAAGGGAGCATCCATCCGGTGATCCTGGGCGTCTGTCACGAGCTGGGCGTGGAGGAGGTTTACCGCATCGGTGGCGTGCAGGCCGTCGGGGCGCTTGCCTACGGAACGCAGAGCATCGCCAAAGTGGATAAGATCGTGGGGCCCGGAAACTCCTGGGTCCAGGCGGCCAAGAACAACGTGGCGGGCGATTGCGTGGGAATCGATTCGATCGCCGGTCCGAGCGAGGTCTTTATCATCGCCGGCGCCGAGGCGAATCCAGCGTGGGTGGCCGCCGATATGCTCAGCCAGGCCGAGCACGCCGCCGACAGCAGTGCGGTCGTGGCGACCGATTCGGCGCCGCTGGCCCGCGCCATTCTGGAACAGTTGACGGCGCAGTTGAACGTGCTGCCGCGTGGTGCCGAGGCGGGCGAATCTCTGCGGCGGTTCAGCCGCATCATCGTCGTGGAGGACATGCAAGCCGCCATCGAATTAGCCGACGAGTTCGCCTCGGAACATCTGGAGGTTCAGTGCGGCGACAGGAGCCGGGAAGTGGCCGAGCAGATCCGTAACGCCGGCGCGATTTTCATCGGGCCGCACACGCCTGTGGCGGTCGGAGATTACTGGGCCGGCCCCAGTCATACCCTGCCGACCGGCGCCCGCGCGACCTTCTCCAGCGCGCTGACCAGCAACGACTTCGTCAAATCCATCAGCCTGATCGAATACAGCGCCGAGCAGCTCGCCGCCGCGGCCGACGACATCGTTCGTCTGGCACAAACCGAAGGCCTCGACGCCCACGCCCGCAGCGTCGATATCCGCCGACAGAAGTAGACCCGCATTTCATAAATCGTGCGACTGTAGATTGCTTCGCTTCGCACGCAATGACAGGGGCAACCGGCATATGTCATTGCCAGCAGTCCCGGCGCGCCGGGAAGGCAATCTCCTCCCGCATAGTTGCGGAACTTGCGAAATGCGGTAATAGACGGGCTACAGTCCCCAATCGAGTCGGTCTGCCTGGCGCCAGTAGAAGCGACCCAGGACGTGCGCGAAGACGAAGGTGACGTACGTCGTGGTTGCGAAACCCGGGAGCACCAGCCAGAGAGGAGCGGGTTGTCCTTCCTCGGGGCGCGCGAGGTAGCCGGGGATGATCCAGAACAGACCCGCCAGGATCGCCGTGAGGACCAGCAGGCCCAGGTAGCCGAAGAACGTGCGGAAGATCGAGACCAGCAGGAGGAAGGGATTGAGGGCAGAGACCGAATCGAGGATCACCATTGCCAGCAGGCCTATGGGGAAGAAGACAATCGCCCACGCGAGCAGACCCCAGAAGATCGCATCGATCCTTCCCAGGATGCCGCCGTAGATGACGGCGGGTAGAACGTAGATGATGTAGACGGCCAGGAGATAGATTACGCGGGACCACATCTCGCCCAAACCGACGAGCCCGCCGAAAGCGACCGGCGCGCGGGTGCCGCCCCTGGCGCTGTCGTAGACGCACTCGGCGAAGTACCAGCCGGCATAGAGCCCGATTGCGATGTTGACAAGAAGGCATGGCAGGCCCAGGAGCGCGCCGGCGAAGGGAATGAGCTGAACGGCCAGACCCAGCAGCAACGGAAGACCGCCAATGACGGCGATGGCCACCAGGCCGGCGCCGCTGGTTGGATACAGGAGGATATCCAGGGGCGCGGAAAACCGCCGCTCGCCCGTGTGCTCGGGCGGCGTCTCGATGCCGAGCGATGTAAGCAGGGTCCGCTCCTGCTCGTGCGCGTCGGTCTCCCCGGGCGCCGTCCGGCGGTGGGCGGGAAGATCCAGCAGCGCGCCTTCCAGCGGTTTGGGTGGGTCGATCAGCCTGAGCTGCTCTTCCTCACCGCCGACGGGCTCGGGGGTCGCGGCCTGCGGGATCGTGATCGTGCCCTTGCAGCGGGGACAGCGGCTCTGCCGGCCCGCGTGACTCTCAGCGATCCTGAGCTTCTGGCTGCAATGCTGGCAACGGAACTCGATCATGAACGTACCGCGTTTCCCATTTCGTATGTTGCCTCCGCGCATGACGCACGGCGCATCACACGCAAGGATCAGGACGTTTCGAGCTTCGCCTTGATCAATTCGGTGGCCTTGCTGAGGGCCTCGTCGATTTTGGCGGGGTTCTTGCCGCCGGCCTGGGCCATCTGGGGTCGGCCGCCGCCACCGCCGTCGACGATCGGCGCGATCTGCTTGACGATGTCACCGGCCTTGAGGCCCTTCTTGACCAGATCGTCGGTGACGCCTGTCAGAAGGACCACCTTGCCGTCATCGTCAAAACCCAGGGCGACCGCCGCCGAGCCGGCCTTCTTCTTGAGCATGTCCACCGCTTCGCGGGCGCGCTCTATAGAAGTAGAGGACAGCCGGCCGACGATAATCGACGATTCTCCGATTTTTTCGCCGGCTTCCAGCAAGTCTCTCGCCTCGCCCATGGTATCCGGTCCGCCCGTTTTGGCGGCGTTTTTGAGGTCCTTGGCCAGCTTCTTGTTGTCCTCCAGGAGTTGGGAGACGCGTTCGAGAAGCTTCTCGGTCGGCGTCTGGAGCAGGGCCGAGAGCTGATCGGTGACGTCACTGGCCTTTTCGAGATAGGCGTTCAGTCCGGCGCCCGTCAGGGCGGTGATGCGCCGCACACCGGCCGAGATGCTCTCTTCCTTGAGGATCTTGAAGCTACCGATGGAGCCGAGGCGATCCACGTGCGTGCCCCCGCAGAACTCCCGGCTGAAGGCTTCGTTGATCTCGCTCTCGCCGGCGGCGCCGACCGCGACGACGCGCACCTCGTCGCCGTATTTCTCGCCGAACAGGGCCATCGCCCCGAGCTTCTGGGCCTCGTCCTTGGGCATGACCTTCCAGGTCACCGGCGCATCGGAGGCGATTCTTTCGCGCACGAGCGTTTCGACCCGGGCCAGCTCTTTTTGCGTGGGGGCCTTGGGATAGGTGAAATCGAACCGGAGATACTCAGGGCCGACGTAGCTGCCCTGCTGCGAGACGGATTTGCCCAGCACTTCCTGAAGCGCCCACTGGAGCAGGTGCGTGGCGGTATGGTTTTTCTTGGTCGCGCTACGGTCCCGGCTCACGACGACCTTCACCGGCTGGGCGGCGCGGAACGAGCCTTCGGCGATCCTGCCCCGATGGACGACGCAGTTGGCGATTCGCATGGTGGTCTCGACGACGAACTCGCTGCCGTCGGCTGTGATTGTGCCGCAGTCGCCGACCTGACCGCCCGCCTCGGCGTAGAAGCAGGTCTTGTCGAGGATCAAGCCGACCTCGATGTCGCCTGGCACTTGGCCCTGTTTTTTGAAGCCATCCGGATCGATCCAACCCAGCAGCGTGCTCTCGCAGGTGTCGGCCTCGTACTTGGGCTGATCGTCGGTCGTTGGCAGATCGCTGTCGGTGAGGTTGGCCAGCAAGGCGTCGCTCTTCTTGGCGGCTCGCGCCCGCTCGCGCTGCTGGTCCATCAGCTCGGCGAACCGGTCGGTATCGACGGTCAGGCCGCGCTCCTGGGTCATCAGTTGCGTCAGGTCGAGCGGGAAGCCGTACGTGTCGTAGAGCTGGAACGCGTCGTCGCCGGGGATGGTCTTGTTTTTGGCTTTGCCCGCCCGGTCTGCGGCGCCGCGGAAGATCTCCAGCCCCCGGTCCAGCGTTCGACCGAAGCTGGCCTCCTCGGCCTCCACGACGGTCGAAACGTGCTGGGCCCGGTCCTTGATCTCTGGGAAAGCCTCGCCCAGGACCTCGATCACCGTGGGGATCAGCTTGTACAGGAAGGGCTCGCGCATATCGAGCTCCCGGCCGAAGCGCGACGCCCGGCGCAGGATGCGGCGGATGACGTAGCCCCGCCCATCGTTCGAGGGCGTGGCCCCGTCGGTGATGGCGAAGACGAGCGTGCGGATGTGGTCGGCGATGACGCGAAAGGCGTTGTCGGTCTTGTTGCCGAGTTGGGCGCTGTACGGGTGTCCGGTCAACTCGCTCGTGCGCCGGATGATCGGCATGAACAGGTCGGTGTCATAGTTGCTGTGCTTGTTTTGCAGGACCGCCACGATGCGTTCCAGCCCGGCGCCGGTGTCCACGCCATGCGCCGCCAGCGGAACGAGCTGGCCCGAGGGCTGGCGGTTGTACTGGATGAACACCAGGTTCCACAGCTCGATATAACGGGCGCAGTCGCCGTTGACGCGGCACTCGTGCCCGGGCACGCCCTTCATGTCGCAGGCTTCGGGGCCGAGGTCGATGTGGATCTCGCTGCACGGCCCGCATGGACCGACCTCGCCCATCTCCCAGAAGTTGTCCTTCTTGCCGAATCCCAGCACGCGCTCGGGCGCGATGGGCGTGACCTTCGTCCAGAGCTCGGCGGCCTCGTCGTCACGCGGCAGCCCGTCCTTCTCGTCGCCGGCGAAGACCGACGCCCAGAGCTGGTCGGGATTGATGCCCCAGACCTTCGTGAACAGCTCCCAGGCCCACTCAATCGCTTCGGCCTTGAAGTAGTCGCCGAACGACCAGTTGCCCAGCATTTCGAAGAAGGTGTGGTGGTACGTGTCCTTGCCGACTTCTTCGAGGTCGTTGTGCTTGCCGCTGACGCGGAGGCATTTCTGGCTGTTGACGGCGCGGGGCCACTGCGGCGGCGTCAATCCCACGAAGATGTCCTTGAACTGGTTCATCCCGGCGTTGGTGAACAGCAGCGTCTCGTCGCCGTGCGGGACGATCGGGGAGCTGGGGACAAACGTATGACCTTTTCCCAGGAAGAAGTCGATGAAGCTCTGTCGAATTTCAAGGGCGGTTAACACGATCTCTGTACCTCTTGTCAGGTTCTCTGTAGTGTATCGATCCTTGGGTAACGAAAAGCCATCCGTGTTGCAAAAGCGTTTTCTTACAGTTGATTCTCATCGTTTGACGAGTTCTCTCATTCCTGTTTCGCGCCTGCGGGCGCTTCGGCTTCGAGCAGTCCTTTGGCCACGAGAACCTTGGTCTTGATCTCATTGCAGAGTTCCGGATTCTCCAGCAGGTACGTCTTGGCGTTTTCGCGGCCCTGGCCGAGGCGGATATCCCCGTAGTTGATCCAGGCGCCGCTGCGATCGACGACCTCGGCGTCCAGACCCAGATCGAGCAGGTCGCCCTCGTAGCTGATGCCGCTGTCGAACATGATATCGAATTCCGTGTCGCGGAAGGGCGGGGCGATCTTGTTCTTGACCACGCGGGCCCGCACGCGCGAGCCGATGGCTCCCTTGGCGTCTTTCAGGGTGCTGATGCGGCGCAGGTCGACGCGGACGGAGCTGTAGAATTTCAAAGCCCTTCCGCCCGGCGTCGTTTCGGGGTTGCCGAACATGACGCCGATCTTCATGCGGATCTGATTGATGAAGATCAGGGCCGTCTTGCTCCTGTTGATAATGCCGGTGAGCTTTCGCATCGCCTGGCTCATGAGCCGGGCTTGCAAGCCCACGTGCGTATCGCCCATCTCCCCTTCGAGTTCCGCTCTGGGCGTCAGTGCGGCCACCGAATCGACCACGATCACGTCCACGGAGTTGGAGGCGATCAGCATCTCGGCGATATCCAGCGCCTGCTCGCCGGTATCGGGCTGGCTGATCAGCAGGCCGCTGACGTCTACGCCCAGGCGCTTGGCCCAAGTCGGATCGAGCGCGTGCTCGGCGTCGATGAACGCCGCGACGCCGCCGGCTTTCTGGGCGCTGGCGATGACGTGCAGGGCCAGCGTCGTCTTGCCGGAGGATTCCGGTCCGTACAGTTCGGTGATGCGGCCGCGCGGAATGCCCACGCCGCCCAGCGCGATGTCGAGCGAAAGCGAGCCCGTGCTGACGCCCTCGATCTTCGCGTACAAGTGCTCGTCCATCTGCATGATCGAGCCGCTGCCATACTGCTTCTCGATCTGGGCGATGACCCGCTGCAAAGCGGTGTCCTTGCCGTCGGCGCCGGTACCGGAGTCTGTTCTCTTCTTCTTCTTTGTCTTTGCCATCCCACTGATCTCCAAAAAATGTCTCGCCTGTACTTTCGAGCTGCGCGCTACAGCAGCTTGTAATTACCCAAACAAGTATAGATCGGACCCTGTGGTGTCAACTTGCTTTCGTAGACGGAAACCGAATCGGCCCGCACGACACCGAGGTCGAAATTCCGAAATTGCCCGGTCACCTCCGCCAGTTTGGCGCCGGCTTTGGTGTTGCGGACGCGGCACAGCGTCAGGTGCGCCGAGAACTTGCGGGCTTCCTTCGGCCAGCCCGCCTGGTCCAGTTGCTCTTCCAGGTCCTGTTGCAACGCCGACAGCGGTTCGCTTTCCTGCCCCGCGCCCACCCAGAGCACGCGGGCGCTGCGACCGCCGAAGTGCCCCACCTCTTTGACGGCGAAATCGAAGGCCCGGTGCCGTCCGGCCACCTTCTTGACGAGGCGGCAAATCTCCACCACGTCGGCATCCCTGATCTCGCCCAGAAACTTGAGCGTCAGGTGCATCGCCTCGGCGCGGACCCATTTCACGTCGCCCTTGCCGATGTCCACCCTGCCGGCCAGCTCGTGCTGGACCTTGGCGAGTTGGGCCTTGATCTCTTCGCGGATGTCAATGGCAATGAAGCAACGCATGTCGTTTTCGGCTCGGCGTTTAGAACCTCGTGAAGTTCCTCAGCGATTCCAGTCGGCTGTCGATATCGGCGCGGGTAATACTCGTCAGTCCGTCGAGCGAGAAGTCCGCGATCGTGAACGAGGCGACCACGGTGCCATAGGCGACCGCGCGGGCCAGCGTCTCGAAATCCGTATTCCCGGCCTGCGCCAGGTAACCCATCATCCCGCCGGCGAAACTGTCGCCGGCGCCGGTGGGGTCGTTGACATCCGCGGCCGGATAGGCCGGCAGAACGAACATGTCGCCGTCGGCGCCGCACACGAGCGAGCCCGACTCTCCCTTCTTGACGATCACCAGCGAAGGGCCCATCGCCAGCACCGCCCGGGCCGCCTCAATCAGGCTCGATTTGCCGGCCAATTGCCGAACCTCTTCGTCGTTGAGCACCAGGCAGTCGATTTGGCCCAGCAGCTTCTTTAGATCGTCGAGCTGTCCCTCAATCCACAGATTCATCGTATCGGCGGCCACGAAGGCCGGCGCCGAGATCTGCTGGAGCAGTTCGCTCTGAAGCGCCGGGGCCGTGTTGGCCAGGAAGACGTACTTGCTGTCGCGAAACGCCTCGGGCACCGTCGGCGGGGCTTCCTGAAGGACGTTGAGCTCGACGTAATCGGTCGTCCGCTCGTTCATGTCTTCGTGGTACGTCCCGTGCCAGACGAAGGTCTTGCTGCCCGGTCGCACTTCCAAGCCGCTCAGATCGACGTCGCGATCCCGAAAGACCGCCGGCAGATCGAACGGGCAATCCTCGCCCACCACGCCGACGAAACGCACCGGCCCAAAGAAGCTCGCGGCCATGCTGAAATAGACCGACGAACCGCCCAGGCACCTCTCACTGGCGCCGTGCGGCGTCTTGATCGTATCGATCCCAATCGAACCGGTTACCAGTAGGGACATCGTTATTGTTTCTCCGTTTGACTCTCGGCGGTGAATTTCTTCAGCGTTGCATCGACGCGGGCCAGCGTTCGCTCCCGGCCCAGCAGATTGACCGAATCGAAGATCGGCAGGCTGATCGTCGTCCCGCACAGCGCCACGCGCAGCGGCTGGGCCACTTTGCCCAGCCCGACCTGTCGTTCCTCCGCCAGGCCCCGCAGCATGGCCTCCAGGGCCTGCTCGGTGTATTCGTTCATCTCCGCCAGTTTGTCCCGGACGATTTGCAGCACGTCCAGCGCGCCGGCCTTGAGCAGCACTTTCTTGACCGCTTTGGCGTCGAACTCGATCTTGTCGTCGTCGATGTAGAGGAAACGGCTCTTTTCATCGATCTGTGCCAGCGTCCGCGCCCCTTCGCAAAGCGTGATGATCCGCACGAGCGTCTCGTCGTTGGCCTTGAGCAGGGGCGAGCCAGCCTCGGTCAGGTAGGCCTTGAGGTGAGCCAGCACCTTCTCTTTCGGCTGCGAGCGAAGATGCTCGGTGTTGAACGAGACGAGCTTCTGCCGGTCGAACAGGCTGTTGCTCTTGGTTAGTCGCGTCAGGTCGAAGGCCTCGATCAGTTCTTCGACGCCCATCACTTCGCGCTGATCGCCCGGGTTCCAGCCCAGCAGCGCCAGGAAGTTGACCATCGTCTCGGGCAGGTATCCGCTCTTGCAGAAATCGACGATGTTGATCTCGGGCAGATGCACGCCGACATGCTGCGCCATCGCGTCGATGGCGGGCATATCGGGGACGCTCTTACCTTTGAGGAACGAGGCGATTTCGTCGGCGTCGATACCAGCGACCTCGGCCAGCTTGGCCGGGTCCAGGTCCGCCTTCGCTTTCAGCGCCGACCGCAGGGCCTTGGGCCGCTCTCGCTTGGAGAGCTTGCCACCGCTGTCGCTGACCGTGACCGACATGTGGGCGTAGGCCGGCAGGGGCTTGTCGGCAAACAGCGCCTGCCACAGGGCTTGCTGTCCCGGCGTGTTCATCAGGTGCTCCTGGCCCCGGATGATGTGCGTGACCTCCATCAGGCAGTCATCGACCACGCACGCGAAATTGTACGTGGGGAACCCGTCGCTCTTCTGGATGATGAAATCCGCCAACTCGGCGGGATTGAAGCTAATCTCGCCCCGGACGACGTCGCGAACCACGATGGGCTTGTCCTGCGGGATCGCGAAGCGCACCGTGACCGGGCGGCCTTCGTCGCGCGCCTTTTGCGCGTCGGCCTCAGACGGCACCCGTTCCGGGCGGCGGAAGATGAAGCCCTTCTTCTGCGCCTCGGCCTCCTTCCGCAGCGCGTCCAATTCCTCGGGCGTCTCGAAGCAGTAATAGGCCTTGCCCTCGTCGAGCAGTTGCCGGATGTAGTTATTGTAGCTCTCGAGGCGCTGGGATTGCAGGTACGGCCCGTTCGGACCGCCGACTTCGGGGCCCTCGTCCCATTGGATCCCCAGCCAGCGCAGGTCGGTCATCACCTGCTTGGCCGCGGTGGGCGTGTTGCGCTTCTGATCCGTATCCTCGATCCGCAGGATGAACGTGCCGCCCATCCGGCGGGCCCACAGCCAGTTAAACAGCGCGGTCCGAGCCCCGCCGACGTGTAAGTATCCCGTCGGAGACGGCGCAAATCGCGTTACGACTTTCTCAGGCACAGCGTATGACTCCTCATCTGCCGTAAATTCATGGAAATCATCACATTACGGCGTATAATGCCCCCTGTCAAGCGCCATGCGTCCGCTTTGACGTCCCGGAACCAACGGCCCGGAGGCCATCATGGCTCGGGGAAAACCGTTTTGTGCCTGAGCGAGCGACCCAATGAAACGCCCCGTCGATTCTTCGTGCAGAGGCTCACCCTGTTTGGCTCGACGCTCCGGGACCAGCATGGCCGAGGCCAAAGGGTTCTTCCAGCGGCTTTTCCAGCGTCGGCATGAGAAATGGCAAGGTGTTCACGATGGCGACGATCTGCTTGTCGCGGGGTGTAGTGATTCTCTCAAGAGGCGAGAGCCGGTGGTTCGCCCAGGACCTTCGCGGTGGCCTCGGGCATGGCTTCGTACAGCCGCAACAGGTTCATCGCGGGTCCCGTCGGCGTTCGACGGCCTTGTTCCCAATCTTGAAGCGTCCTGTTGCTGACCCCGAGCATGGTGGCGAAGGCTCGTTGGGAGACGCCCGCTCTCTCGCGAAGGGCCTTGATGTCTGCGCTGGTGAAGACGCGATGGAGACAGACGGGCTCTTTCTCGCCCTTCTCAATGGCGACCATTTCTTCAAGCCCCTCCTTGAGTTCTGAATACAGATTGGGTTTCTTCGTCCTACTCATCGTCGCACCTCTACAGCCTTTCGATGATCCCGGCGAGACTCTTGATCTGGGCCCGGGTCAAATCTTCACACTGGCTCTTACGATACCCGAAGATCAAGAACAGTCTGTTCGTCTTCGAGCGAAAGTAATAGATTACACGCACACCACCCCGCTTGCCCCGGCCTGAGCTCGACCAGCGGATCTTCCGCAAGCCTCCTCCGCCAGGAATGAGAACGCCAGCGGTAGGATTCAACGCCAGATGCTCTTGGAGTCCGCGGAATTGCTCGTCGTCGAACAACTCATCGCGACATCTGGCAAACGGTGCCGTTTCGATAATCTCCATGCCAAACTAAGTATACGGCAATGCCGTACACGATGCAAGTAAAAAAGTCGTCCGATAGGCGGACTTCTTGTGGTTTTGTACTGTCTTCAGTGACCGCGCCTGAGGTTGGTTGTGCTGACGCCGTAACGCGTTATCTTCTTGCGGGGGGAGATATTCCCTTATGGGCACACTACGAACAGAGGGGCGCGGAGAAACGGTCCGCGCGCAAAACATCGGGGTGCGCTAATGCTTTAGCGCACCCCGGTTTATGTTTCATCAGTTCCGCCGCCGCAGAATGGTCAGACCAACGGTGTTTTTCCAGGCATGGCCATGGGTTTGATGGGCAGGTCCATGTCCCAGGTCAGGTTGTCGGGGACGAGCTTCAACTGGGAGTTCATCGCCTGGTCCCAAGAGACCTCCTGTCCAGTGTAGGCGGCCATGCGTCCCATGATGGCCATGAGTGTGCTGTGGGCCATCCAGACGCCGTCGTTCATGGGCTTGCCTTTGCGGATCGAGTCGAATAATTCGTTGTGCTCGACCTGGTACATGCTGGCCTTGGGCCCGCGATAGCGCCACGATTTCTCGCCCTTGATGACGGGATCGTTCCAGCCCTTGATGGTGCCGACGCCGTCGGCGCCCATGAGGTAGTCGGAGTTCTCGCCGTAGCAGCCTCTGATCTGCCGCTGGGCCATGAACGCGCGAGCGCCGTTGGGGAATTCGTAGAAGATGTCGATATGGTCGAAGATATTGCCTTCGTTGTTGGGGAATTGGCGACCGCCGGTGGCCACCGCTTTGAGCGGCAGGACGCCGTTAAAGGCCCAGGCGATCTTGTCGACGCTGTGACAGGCCTGCTCGACCAGGCCGTCGCCGGAGAGCCAGACGAAGTTGTACCAGTTGCGGAGCTGCCATTCGACGTCGCCCATGCCGGCGGGACGCGTGTTGGCCGGGGGCATGGGTTTCACCGGTCCGGTCAGATACGTGGCGTAGACGGCGCGAATATCGCCGATGGCGCCCTGGTGTACCTGCTCGTAAAAGGCGCGACGCGCCAGGTCATACCGCCAGCAGAAGCCGGCGACCAGAGACAGGTTTTTCTCTTTGGCCATGGCGGCGGACTTCAGGACCGAGCGCACGCCCGCCGGGTCGGTGGCCATCGGCTTCTCGCAAAAGACGTGTTTGCCGGCCTCGATTGCCGCACGGAGATGCTGCGGCCGGAACCCCGGGGGGGTGCCCAGGACCACGACGTCCACGCCGCTGTTGATCACTTTCTCGAACCCGTCCAGGCCCACAAAGCACGCATCATCAGAAACCTTGACGCGTTGCCCGAATTTTTCGTTGGCCTGAAGGTTCTTGCGGCTCCTTTGCAAACGATCCTCAAAGACGTCGGCCATGGCCGTCAGGACTACGTCCTCACCGGTGGACAGGGCCTGCGCAGTGGCGCCGGTGCCCCGTCCCCCACAGCCGATGAGCCCGACCTTCAGCGTATCGCTCGAAGAATAGGCCCCGGAGGCTTTCTGAGTGAAGGCCAGGGGGCTTGCCAGAGCACTGCCAAGGGCGGCGGCACCAGAGGTCTTGAGAAACTGTCGACGAGACGAACTGACAACGGATTGGGATTTTATCTTTTTCATAGCAATCCTTATACCAACAAATGCAATACGAGTCAAGGGAAGTCCCCGACGGGAATTTTTGATTTTTCCGGAGAACCCGGGTTTTGCGCCAACAACGGGAATCTATACAGTGCTGCTCTGACGCCACATTTCGCGTCACGGCAGTCGATCGCGCCAGGGGGCGTATTACGTTGGAACCACCCTCAAAGCCACCTTGTTGGCGCCGTCGATGAAGAGGATTTTGGTCTCGGGCTGCTCGGCGAGCCAGCCGTCGACCACCGCCTGAGGGTCGGGCGCGGGATGAAGGTGGGCCGCTTCGACGAGGTGGTCGGGGATCTGCGTGTGCATCCAGATCCGCCGCAGCCGCCGGATCAGCAGGGCGAACTTGTAGGGCTTGTGGCTGTAAAGGACGTAGTCCTGCCGGATCGATTGGAGGACCTCCTCGAGCGGGGCCGTCAGGCGGTTGTAGAAACTCTCCAGGGTGTGCGACTCGCCGATGCCGTTGGGACAGGCGGCCAGGAAAAGGACCTCTCCGCCGTCGGTGACGGCGGCCCGGGTTAACTCCAGGGCTCGTTGGGCCGTGTACAGATCCTCGTCGTTGCTCAAGCCGCCCGGCGAGACGATCACCCGCGCCGTCGGAGCGGCCGTGCGGATGTTCCTCTCGTCGGTGACCAGAAAGGACGCGGCGCTTGCCTCCCGGACCGGCCCGAATCGCACCCAGATCAGCCGCTGCCCGGTGCTGATCATCGCCAGCGCGTAGATCGGCCGGCCCCTGGCGATCAGCTCCATGCCCTCGACCATATCGGCAGCCAGGGGATTGTCCCTGCGATCGGGATTCGGATGCCACGGGTGCATTCCGTGCGTGGACTCATCGAGCAGGGCCAGGCTGTGGTTCTGCTCGACCGTGCGATAGGCCGTGATGCCGGGCACGAAGTTCTTCACGGGATTCGAATAGCCCGCGAAGTAATGGACCTTCACATCCGCGACCACGAGAAAGACCTCCGCCTCAGTCGCGAACGCATTTGCCAGTACTTGCGTTCCCCGCGAGGTACGGCCGACGTCGGTGAATTCGTCCGCTCGGCAGTCATGGGCGTGGATGCGCGTAACGGTCAGGCCGGCGTCCCGGCTCGCTGTTTCGATCTCGCGGCGGATTGCGCGATTCTTCGGCGCCTCGGCGTTATGGGTCCCCGTGCAGATCAGGAACTGCACCGAGGCGGCCCCCTGCAGGAGGGGGCACAGGTGCCCCAGCACATCGGTGCGGGGTTCGTCACGCGTGCCGTCGTCGACGAGAACGCACACGCGTTTGCCGGCGACCTCGTCCCGAAACGCTCCGGCCCGGCTGTCCACGGTGTCCCGGAGGCTCGCCGCCGGATCGTCGGTCTGGTCCCCCTGCCAGGGTCGGATGATCTCCTGTACGTTTTGATCCGGAACCCGGACCGAGACAACGCCCGTTCCGTAATGCAGGTCTACTTCCATAGCAGCCCTCAAACTTCGTATTGCCTGGTACCCGTGCGCACACCGGCTACGTATCCTATCGGCTGACAGCGGGGGGCAATACACGAAAAATGCACCATCAGAGGCGCCCGGCCGGGCAAACGGGGGTCGCACCCGTACATGTCACCTTCCTGGAACTTGGGGGCCACTTCGGATCGATGATGAGGTCGGATCCGTATTCGGGTCTTCCGGCCCGGTCCCTACTTCGCCGGCCAAACGTCGTTGTAGCGGACCAACTGTATGCCGCGTTTCTTGACGACCGCTTTGGCCTTCTCGCTCGTAAAGGCTTTGGTCACGGCGTCGCGGTGCGCCGCCACGTTCCAGTAGCCCTCGTGTCCGATCGCGCGCATCTCTTCGGTGTCCAGACCCGGATGCTCGACGAGGATCCAGATGCCGGGCGTGAGTTCTTCCAGCCCTTCTACCAGGGCGGCCTCGCGCTGGGCGGCGGTCGCGTCGCTGCCGGCCGACCAGCGAAAATGCTTCGCGCCCGGTGTTTCGAAGGTCAACTTGTATTCGCGCGCCAGCTTCTGCACCAGCGCCCGCAGCTCGGGCGTGCAGGTCGGCGTGCCCATGTGGCTGCTCAGGTGCGAGACCTGCGGAATCTCCTTTTTCGCCAGCTCGATCTGGGCCCGAAGCTCCTTCTCGACCTCATCGATCTTCCAGCCGCACTGGAGGAATCCGGTGTGGGGCGGGAAGCCCTTTCGCTGGCTCGTCGTCGGGAAGAAATGCCCGTTCTTGTCGACGAGGCTCGGCGCCTGCGTCAGCGGGCCCCACTTGTAGGTCTCCCACTCGCTGGTCAGCGTCAGGTGCACGCCAACGTCGTAGCCGGGATTCTCCCGCAGCATCTTGGCCGCCTCCCCGAACCACGGGCACGGCGCCATCACCTCCACGCTCCGCGCAATCCCTTCGCGATAGCTCCGGATGCAGGCCACATTGGCCGCATGGCACGACCCAATATCATCCGCCCGCACGATCAGCCTGATCCCCCCCCGCTCCTGGCCCGCCGCCGCGCCGCTGGCAACCGCCAAAACAGCCACCGCCACGCACACGATACGCAACCAAAGATGTCCACCGTCCATCGCAAACCCGCCTGAAAAAACACGTCTGCAAAAATCCGAAACCCCGACAGTACAACAACCGCAAGCCATTATACCCACACCCCCCCACCCGGCAACCCATTTGCCCGCAAGCGACCCGCCTCCGTTAAACCCCGAGAAACGCGAGCGGCGGGGGCGCGGCGTCCTTGTGCCATGCGCCTCAAATCCGATGCACATCTTGACGGCGCCGCGGTAATCGTATCTACTGGATGGGTTGACGAGTTTCGTGGAATCTGGATTCAGGACAGGGCTTGCAGGCTGCGGCAGGTGTACAGCTATGGGACAACCCATCGATAAGATCACGTTAAAAGGTTTTAAGTCAATCCGAAGTCTGGAGGACTTCCCCCTGCGAAACCTCAACATCCTCATCGGCGCCAACGGAGCCGGCAAGAGCAATTTCGTCAGTTTCTTCACATTCTTGCGGGAAGCCGCACAAGGGAGGCTTCAAGTCTTCGTCGAGAAGAAGGGGGGGGCAGACGATCATCTGTTCATGGGGCCGAAAGTTACGGATCAGATCTACGCCTATTTGCACTTTGGACTAAACGGCTATCAATTTTCTTTGGAGTCCACATCCGACAACAGTTTGGTTTACGCTGACGAGCGGATACAATTCGATGGGAATCCGCCATCCACAGTCCCGGTTAATCGGTCCATTGGAAAGGGGCATAGGGAATCCAGCTTGAAGGAACAACTCGAAGGGGGTCAGAACAGGAATATCTCCGAGTACATCTACGATTCGATCTCGAATTGGATTGTATATCACGTTCACGACACCAGTGATACAGCAGCCATGCGTCGATCCTGTTCCATACGCGACAACGAATATTTGCGCCCGGATGCAGGGAATTTGGCGGCTTTCCTGCTCATTCTGCATGATGAGCATCCGAGCGTCTACAGGAAGATCAGAGACATGATTTGCCTAGCGACGCCGTTCTTCGATGATTTCAAGTTCAGGCCGAAAGCGTCCAAAGGGGATGTGTTGATTCAGCTTGAGTGGACGCAGAGAGGCAGCGATTATCCGTTTCTTGTTAGTCAGTTGTCGGACGGGACGTTGCGATTCATTGCGCTGACGACGGCGCTGCTGCAGCCGGACCCGCCAGCTACGGTGCTTTTCGATGAGCCCGAGTTGGGACTGCATCCTTATGCGTTGAATCTGTTTGCGGGACTGGTCAAGAAAGCGGCTGCCAGGACGCAGGTGATCGTCTCGACGCAATCGGCGCCGCTGTTAGACAATTTCGAGGCCGAGGACATCATCGTGGTCGAGCGTGAGGAAGGCGCGTCTACTTTCAAGCGACTGTCTTCGGCGGATCTCAAGGACTGGCTCAAGGACTATTCTCTCGGCGAACTGTGGCAGAAGAACGTCATCGGCGGGAAGCCGTCCGATGGTTAGGGTCCACGTCCTGGTCGAGGGCCAGACGGAGGAGATGTTCGTCAAAGAAGTACTGTTGCCACATTTCAACGGTCTTGAACTCTATCTGACGCCTTGGCTGGCGGGAAAGCACGGCGGGATCGGGCGTTATGAAAGGGACAGGGGAGATCTTCTCAAGAGACTGAAGCAGGATCGCAGTGCCTTCTGTACAATGATGGTCGACTACTATGGCATGCCTACCAGTTGGCCGGAAAGGGAAACAGCAGCAGGGGACCCTGAGGTAATTGAGCAGGCGATTCTGGCCGACATTTCCAATGCCATGGGGCGAGGGTTCGATCCGGCTCGTTTCATCCCATACGTGCAGATGCACGAGTTCGAGGCGCTGCTGTTCAGCGACCCCAAGGCGTTGGCTGATGGTCTGGCATCGGTGGACGAGGCAACTGTCCGCGCGATCAGGGATCAGGTCGCGACTCCTGAAGAAATCGACGACGACCCGCAGACGGCCCCGTCCAAGAGAATCGAGCGCCTGGATTCCAGCTATCAGAAAGTAAACGATGGAATCTTGATCGCCCAGAGAATCGGTCTCAACGTTATGCGCGAGGAATGTCCACACTTTCACGAGTGGATTCAGAGGCTGGAGACTCTGGCGAACGATTGAGCGGCGTGCTTGGCGCATTAGGAACAGAGGGAGTTTACGTCGGTGGAGGGGTGGATTTCTGGCCGGTGGTGGGTTTGGGCAGGGATTGGAGGGTTAGGCCGGGGGGGAGGTTGGTTTGGGCCGGGAGGAGGCGGGCGGCGAGGTATCCTACGGTCAGGCAGGTGGCTACGCCGATGGCTCCGTAGAGCAGGCCGCTGAGGTTGGTGGCGAGCTTGACGTAGAGCAGGACGCCCAGGCTGGCGGCGGCGCCGAGCCAGGCGTGCAGCGTGCGGACCCTCTGCGTGAAGACGCCGAGCACGAACAGACCCGCCAGCGTCCCGCCCAACAGTCCCATGATCCCCAGGAAGAAGTCCCAGAGGTACTTGATTTCGAGGCTGGCCATGAGCATGGCGGCGGCGGTGCCCGCGACGCCCAGAACCACCGTCGCAGCCCGCGCGAAGGCCAGGTAGGTCTCTTCGCCCAGTCTCGGGCGGAAGCGCCGGACGAAGTCGGTCGTGATGGCCGTGGCGATCGAGTGCATGCTGCTGTCGAGGCTGGACATGGCGGCGGCGAACACGCCGGCGATCACGAGCCCCGCCAGGCCGGCCGGCATCTCCCGGGCGATGAACAGCGCGAAGATCTGGTCGGCCTTTTCCAGCGGCGCCAGGTAGCCCGGGTTGAGCTTGTAGAACACGAAGAGTCCCGTCCCGACCGTCAGGAACAGGACGCCGGCGAAGACCGCCAGCAGGCCGTTGGTCCAGATCGCTTTGGCCGCCTGCTTCTCGTCCGGCGTCGTCAGGTACCGCTGGATGACCGCCTGGTCCGTCGTATACGGGACCAGTGCGTTGGTGAACAGCGCCCCGAGGATGATAACGGCCAGTGCATCCCCGGCCCAGTCCCAGTCCAATTGCACGAGGTTGAATTTCCCGTCGGTCGCCCCGACCGCGAGCAGCTCGCGCCAGCCTCCGTCCAATGTCGCGACAATGATTCCCAGCGCCGCCAGCGCGCCGCCGATGAGGACGACCGCCTGCAAGACGTCCGTCCAGATCACCGCCTCGATGCCGCCGAGGACGGTATAGATCGTGCTGAGCACGCCCATCAGGACGATGCACACGTAGACGTCGATCCCCGTGACGGCCGAGAGAGCCAGCGCCGGCAGCAGCACCACGACGCCCATGCGTCCCAACTGGAACGCGATGAAGGAGAAGCTGCCGAACAACCGGATGCTAACGTGGAAGCGCTTCTCCAGGTACTCGTAGGCGGTGGTGACATCGAGCCGGCGAAAGAGCGGCAGATAGATGTACACGACGAACGGCGCGACAACCAGGATGCCCACGTTCAGCAGCAGCAGGCCCCAGTCGGTCGCGAAGGCTCGCGCGGGCATAGCCAGGTAGGTGATGGCGCTGAGCTGGGTGCCGAAGATGCTCAGGCCCGCCGCCCACCACGGGATGCGCCGGCCCGCTAAGAAGAAATCGTCCGTGGACTTCTCGCGTTTGGCGAAGTAGAACCCCATGGCGACCAGGGCGGCCAGGTAGGTGCACAGGACCGTCCAGTTGAGCCAGCCGAAGGTTCCCTTCGACGCAGTCGGGGCAGCACAAAGCACCTTCGGCGTGCGCACGCCCGGGCGGACCTCGCCGCTGGCAATGACGTAGGCGCCGCGCCACGGTGTCACAGTCGTCGTCACCGGGGGCCAGGTCCCGGCGTTGCGGTACGGTCCGCCGTCGTCCGGCACGTCTTTGGGAAACTCGCCTGCCGGTGCCCATGTGTCGCCGACCGTGTGATACAGCATCAGGTCCGCGAGAAAGCCCGGGTGGCGGTCCTTGAGCTGGGCGGCCTCGAAGAAATGCGCGCCGTCGTCGCCACTGAGAAACAGCAGGTGTGCATGTCCCAGCGCGACGCCGGGATTCGGTGCGGCCACCAGCGGACGCGGCGCATCGGCGATCTTGCGCCAGTGCTTCTCGCGCGGATTGTATCGGTAGCCGTCCGTCAGGAACCGGCGCGTGACGGCGCCGTCGGCGTCGCGGTACAACTCGGCGCCGCTGACGAGAAAGACATCTCCCTGCTGAGCGGCCATCACGGGCAGGATTCGGGCGGGCCCGGGCCACGGATCGAGTTGCTGCCACTGTCTCTCTCCGGCGGGAAGGGACAAATCCAGCGCCCAAAAATTCTTCAGCGCCGCCTCGGCCTTCGGCGCGTCCTGACCGCCCGCGAGATAGACCGTATCGCCGAGAAGCACACCGGCCCCGAAAGCGCAAGGCTGCGGCAGCGCGGGCAGGGCCTCCGTATCGAGACCATCGCCCGTCCAGCGCAGGAGGAACGCGTCGGCGTAGTGTCGATCCGCGTCGCCGCCGCCGACACAAACGATGCAGTCGTTCCACGTCACCGAGACGCCGTAGGCGAGCGGTCGAGGCAGTGTCCCGGCTTGCTTCCACGCTCCGTCCGGTGCGGTCAGCACGTAGGCGGTATCGTGCCAGCGCTTCGGGTGGCCTTCCCAGGGCGGTCCTTCGGGGAAGTTGGCGCCGCCGGCGACGATCAGGGCGTCGGCAGAAACACCGGCGAAGGGGCCGGCCACGCCGTGCGCATCAGGCAACGGCGCCAGCTCGGACCATTCCAGAACGCCGGAGCCTCCGCAGGCAGTTCCGCACAACAACGCCAGAACGAGCAGCGCGACGCAACGGCAGCCCGCACGCGCGGTTCGGTTCGGGCACCTGTTTCCGGGACTGGGTTCATTCATGACTGCGCATCCCCTGTGACTTTGTTGACCACGTTTTGAGGCGTTCCTCGCAGGAAGGCGGCGACGTTCTCGATTGTCGTTTGCAGCAATCGCTCGCGGGCCGCACGCGTCGCCCAGGCGATGTGCGGCGTGACGTAGCAGTTCTTCGCGCCCAGCAGCGGATGGTCGGCGGCGGGCGGCTCGTCGCAAAGCACGTCCAGGCCCGCCCCCGCGATCCGGCCGGAATTCAGCGCCTCGGCCAGCGCGGCCTCATCGACCAGGGGCCCGCGACTGGTGTTAATCAGAACAGCGCTGCGTTTCATCAGGTTCAATCGTCGCTCGTTCACCAGTCTCCGATTGGCCTCGGTCAGCGGACAGTGCAGGCTGACGACATCGCTCTCGCCAAACAGCGTGTCCAGATCGACGGCGCGGGCCTCCGCTGCGGAAGCGTGTTCCCGAATATCGTAGTAGATGACCTTCATGCCGAAGGCGCGGGCGAGCCTGGCGGTGGCCTGGCCGATGCGTCCGAAGCCGACGATGCCGAGGGTCAGGCCGTTGAGTTCCACGAGGGGATAGTCCCAGTAGCAGAAATCCGGATTCGCGTTCCAGCGTCCCGCGGTTGCCGAGCGGGCGTGCTCGGCGACGTGCTGCGCGAGATTCAACAGGTGCGCGAAGACCATCTGCGCCACCGAATCGGTCCCGTAAGTGGGGACGTTGCTGACGGGGATCCCGCGCTGGCGGGCGGCGGCGACGTCGACGACGTTGTAGCCCGTGGCGAGCACCGCGATGTACCGCAATTGCGGAAGAGCCGCGATGACGCTCGCCGAGAGGACCGTCTTGTTCGTCAGAACGATCTCCGCGTCGTGGGCCCGCGAGACCACGAGATCCTCGGGCGTGCGGTCGTGGATCGCGCACGGCCCGAGGGCCTCTAAGTCCTTCCAGCTCAGGTCTCCTGGATTGAGCGTGTAACCGTCCAGCACCACGATGTTCATAGCGCCTTGTCTCCCGGCGACGGTGGTCATTGGCCCTGGCGTCCGAATTGGTCCTCGGCGTTCTTGCCGAACTGCTCGCAGGCGGCGTCGAAGGCGTCGAGCATCTGCTCGGTGCCCATGCCCGAGGCGTGACGGGCCGCGGCGATCATCGTTTGGCACTCGTTCGTATCCATGAAGCGCGCCGCCTCCAGCAGGCGTGGCTCGTCCTCGCGCGGGACGACGAGGAACCCGTGCTTGTCGGCGTGGATGAGCTGTCCGGGCCGGACTTTGCGCCCGAAGACCTCCACCTCGCAGTCCCAGCGGACCGGCTGGCTGTAGGCGTGCCCCACGCAGAGCCGCCGGGCCAGCGCCTTGAAGCCCACGCATTTCATCTCGTCCAGGTCGCGGATCGCGCCGTCGATGATCGTCCCGACGCAGCCCAGGGCCCGGTGCATCCCGCTGTTGACCTCGCCCCAGAAGGCCCCGACGATGTTCGGCTTGTCGAGGTCCTGAACGACCACGATCTTGGGCCCGGGGACCGACCCGATATAGCGGCGGTATTGGTTCCAGCCGTCGGGGTTCTGCTGCGGATGCTCCGGATTGCTCGGCTCGATCGCCACGGTGATGGCGTACCCGACCATGGGACCCATCTCGGGCATGAAGTCGTGACTCGGCTCGGGATTGAAGCCGTCCCGCCCCGCGTTGTGCGAGGTGATCTGCTCCCAACCGTTATAAATCGTAGGCGTGTTCCACCGTCTCAGCTCCAACAACTCGGCGTTTGAAAGCCGGTTGTCACATGATTTGCTCATAACGTTGCTCCTGTTTCTGTCGAATTTCCATGTGTTACTTCTGAACTTTTGCAAAATGGAGATTAGGCTTGCTTTAGGGAGGAAAAATCTTCTTCGTGATTTTTCCTCCCGAGAACGCAAGTGCTTTTCGTATAGGTATATAAGCCCCTTCTTCAAGGAAATCACACCAACGATTTCCTTGAAGAATATAAGCCTAATCTCCATTTTGCAAAAGTTCAATTGCTCGTTACGTCTCCATTAGCCAATCACCTCTGCCGGCCGAGCGCGAGGCGGGCCATGAGGGGGAAGTGGTCGGAGGGGTACCGGCCGTCGTTGTTGTCGCGGAGGATCTCGGCGGCGACGACCTTCGCGCCGGGCAGGGTGAATACGTAGTCGATTTTCTCCCCCGAGCGGGTGCCTTTGAAGCGGTTGAATGTCCCGACGTCCGTCGCCTCGGGATACAGCACGCGAAAGGTATCGACCAGCGGGACGGGGTTCTCTGCGACGACGGCGCCTTCGGCGCGAAGCTTTCCCTTGAGATATCGCACCGCCGGGTTGCTCTCTCCGGCGTTGAAATCGCCCGTGACGATGACGGGGTCGTTGTGCTTGCGGTCGCGGATCCGCCGGGCCAGCAGGACCGCGCTCTTTTCACGCGAGGGCTGCGACCGGTGATCCAGGTGGACGTTGAAGTGGTAGAAGGCTTGCCCTGAGCCTTTGCGGACGAATCGTCCCCAGGTGCAGATGCGAGTGCAGGCGTTGCCCCAGGTGATCGAGCCGGGGACCTCGGGAGTGTCGGAGAGCCAGAACGTGCCCGAGTCGGTGACCTTGAGCCGGTCGGTGCGGTAGAGGATGCCGCTGTACTCGCCGCGGGTCTTGCCGTCGTCGCGGCCCACGCCGATCTCGCCGTATAGCGGCACCGCTTCGCGCATCTCGTCGATCTGAAAACGCAGCGCTTCCTGCAGGCCCACCACGTCGCAGTCATGCTCGCGCAGCACGTCGAAGACCAGCTCGCGCCGATTCTTCCAGCGGTTGGCGCCGTCGTTGGCGGTGCCGTAACGAATGTTGAAACTCATCACGCGCAGCTCGTCGCCGTCGGTCTCCCGCGCGCCCGAGGGCACACAAAGACCGAGGACCACGGCCAGCAACAGAAAGGCCTTCAGCGTTTGCAACAAAGCGCGATGTCTCATGGCATCCTCCCGGAAAGGTTTGAACTATGATTCGAGGGTGGTTTTCTTCTGCTCTTCGGAAAGGGCCTCGTTCAGCGACCCGGAACGGAAGCCCTGCAAGTCCAGCGTGACGAACTTGAAGCCCAGCAACTGGAGCTTCTCGATGACCTTGGTCCGGACCGGATCGGCCACGAGCTTGGGGACGTCCTGGGGGCGCACCTCGATCCGCGCGATGGTGTCGTGATGGCGAACGCGGACCTCGACGAAGCCCAACCGGCGCAGCAGGCGTTCGGCCTCGTCGACCTGGCGCAGCCGCTCTTCGGTGATCGGCAGATCGTACTGAAGCCGCGAGACTAAGCACGGGTTGGCGGGCATGTCGGCGGTTTGCAGCCCCAGTCGCCGGCTTAGTTCCCTGATCTCGCTCTTGGTCAGCTCCGCCTCGGCCAGCGGGGAGCGAATGCCGAACGTCTCCAGCGCCTTGTTGCCTGGGCGAAAGTCGATCTTGTCGTCGGCGTTGGTCCCGAAGACGACGTGCTCGAACCCGCGCTGCTTCGCCAGCGCCGTCAGCGATTTGCAGATGTTCGATTTGCAGTGGAAGCATCGCTGCGGCGTGTTCGCAACGAACTCCGGATCGGCCAGATCGTTGGGCTCGACCGCGATCAACTCGACGCCGATCTGCCCGGCGGTCTTCCGCGCGTGCTCGAACTGCCCCTGCGGCTGCACGATACCGACGGAGATGCACGCCAGCACACGCTCGGCGCCGAGCGTATCGACCGCCGCCTTCAGCAGCAGCGTGCTGTCCACGCCCCCCGAATACGCCACCAGCACCGAGCCCAAATCCCTGAGCACTGCCTCAAGCGAATTGTATTTTTCCTGCAAAGTCATCCGTTTCTCTGTGAGTGCTCTCCCGCCATAGCGGAAGTGTTCTTAGGTTGCAGAAGGATTAGAATCACCCAGCCGATGATCGAAGTGACCGCCAAAACGGACCATGCGGGGCTTCGACCTTTGGATTTCGCGTAAAACGCAAAGCCGACCAGTGCCAGCAGCGTTCCGACGGACAGGGTAAGCCAGCCAAGCAAGGCCAGAAGCGGACGAGCGCCGGTACGCGGGATGAGACCGCCGAGGCATTGGAAGGTAATGCCCCAGATGACGCACCAATGAAAGTTGCCTTCAAGCGTATCTCGAATCATGCAAACGCTCCTCCCCCCAGCAGTAAACACGCTGCATTGCTATGGCCGGCTCCCCCTCGGGGCCCGGATGCTTCAATTCGTTCAGCATGGCATGCGTCCTGTGATTCGCGAACGGACATCAAGTGTACGTCGCCACTTCGGCGAGCGCCCTTTCCAGAAGTTCCTCTACGGCCAGCCCTTGGGCACGGCGGGCCAGGTAGTCGAGATCCAGGGCCTTTCCCTGCACCGCCAGCACGCCCACGATGTCGGTCCAGTGCCGGTCGGAGGCACGGTCGTCGTCGACAATGCGGCGCAGCTTGAGCAGGATGACGTCTTCGGGCGAGACGAAGCAGAGGTCGCCCTCGGCCGACTCGCCCAGGCGCACGATCCGGCTGCGCAGAAGCAACTGCTGCTCGAACTCGCTCGGACCCAGCAGGAAGATATCGATTTTGAAAGCGGTCTCGAAATGCACGATGCTGAAGCTGCCGCAACAGCTAAGCGCCCGCTGCATCGCCTCTTCGCTGATGTAGAACTCGTCCTTGAGCATCTCGCAGAAGCGGTCCGCCACGATCGGAAACGGATAAAGCGCCATGTCCGCATCGCGGGTGAAGCGCACGGTCCCGTAGAGGCTGCTGGCGATGGAGCCGCCGATCGCGTAGGGAATGCCGAGCGCATCGAGCGCATCGGCCAGCCGCTCCAGGACTTCGATCTCTCGCTGCTGGCTCACTGTGTCGGCGCCCCGTATGCCGCTTCGAAAAGCTCGGTCCCCAAATGCTGGCGGGCCCAGAGTCGCCAGAGCTGCTCGTCGGTGGCGTCGGGGTGGCGCATTTTCAGTCCGGCCAGCGCCAGCTCCCGGCCGGCACGGCACGTTTGGAAAACCAGCTCGAGCTTCCGACCCGGCGACATCTTGCGGTAGATCTCATACTGCGCCCGCAGCGCATCCGGCGCCGTATCGTCCCGCTGGCTTGTCAACTGCGACTCCATCATCGGCCCTTTCACCCGTACCGGCCCCGTGCAAAACGTCAACTCTATAGAATACACCATGACCCCGCCCAAGGGTAGAAAGGATTCCCCGTTTCCATGCGAAACTCTTCGCCGCACGCCGGCAACGGCGCCGCTGACTGCGCCCGCTATCTTCTTTCGGCCGCCAAGGTTAGCAACTCCGTGTTGTCCACCCACATCACGAAGAACGGGTGTTGCGCGCCGCGCTTCTGCATGTAAACGAGAAAGGGCCGGTCGAAGGCAAAACACCTTGGGATCGCAGCGAGGACCATAATCGTCTGGCTTTCCAGCATCGCGCCGGACCGGTCGAGCCGAAATTCTATCGTCTGGAGCGCCTCGACGATGGGATTGGCCGGCTCTGCATTGGCGACGACCTTGCCTATCAACTCGCGGAAACGGTGGTCGATCCGCCAAAACACCTCGGGCACGCGCAGGATATCCGTCCTGCGAAACCTTCGCGCAGTCTCATAATCGCTGCGTGTCTTGAATTGCTCGGCCTGAAGGCGGATGTACTCGATCGTCTCGGCCAGGGTGCCCTTCGGCTCAACCGCCGCGACAACCACCTGGTAGGGCTCGCTGTGTCGGCACAAATCCAGGGCACACTCCTGGAGTTCCCAGGGGCGCTCCTCGGACTCACGGCAGTACATTATCTCCACTTGCTCCCGTATGTTCCTGTACTGCGGCCGGTGAGCTTCCCACAAACCAAAGCCGGCGACCCGCGTCTCGACGCCGTGAGAATCGACGAAGGCCAGTCCCGCGTCGAGCTGGCGATAGGGATGCTCGAAGGGCACGTTGGCCTTGAGATAAGAATAGGCCAGGATATCCCGGCCACCAAGGGGGTAGTCTTTGAAATCAGGAAGCGCGTGCGACGGGAACTTCGCGGCCATCTCCCTTTCGATTCTCTCGATGATCCCGTCTTCTCCCCGTCCGCCGGCGGCGTAGAACGACTCGGGCTCCAGGTCGGCGGTCGATTGTTCGGCTGTATTGAGACGAGCCGCGACCTCCTCGGCCCCGATTACCTCCAGCGGCGCGCCGATCACGCGGTCTCTGACCTCATTCCAGGCCAACTGGAACGAGGAGCACCAGATGACGTTCAGGCCCTCGCCAAACGGCGTATCAAGCGTTGGCACGACGACGGTCCGCGCAAGCGACTGAGAGTCGGCAGAGAACGTCGGCGCCTTCCCGGAATAGGTCACGTTCTGCACGAAATACGACACCAGGCCGGTGGTGCCGAGAACAGCGGCTATCAGGACCAGCGCGACGGCCACCGCAACGGCTACACCCGCACGCGGCACGCCTGGCCTGGCGGCCTTGACCAGTCGGAAAGCGATTCGCCCCATCGTGAGACCAAGCCAGAGGATTCCGACGCACCAGAGACCCAGCAACGGCGCCCATCCTCGGCAAGCAAGGATGGGAATCAGAGGCAACGCGCCGACCAGAACAAAAAGCGGTGCAGCGATCGAGAACCTGCGTGCCGCCCGGCGTGCTCGCATTCCATCCCACGAGGCGCTGTCGGGAAACGTGCCAAGAATGCGAAACATACTCCACGCCGCTGCGACGCCCAGCAGCGGAGCAACGAAATACACCAGTGCCACAGAAGCGAAGAAGGTGCACGCCGACAGCGTTCCACCGCCATCGCCATGCAGCTGTGTGGCAGGGAAGTCCCAGGCCAGGTAGCCGACGAACAGTACGAGCCCCCCAAGGATGCAGACCGAGCCGGCCAGCGCGAATCTCTCGGGATAGGATCTCCATGCCGTCTCCGCTGCCTCGCGGTCTTTCATAGCCGCTTCTCCGCGCATTCACGCGTTCCAGTCCCCCGCTTTCGATCTCCGCCCGATTTCGTCGCGCGGTGCCGACCGACATCCGGGACGAAGAAAAGCCGATGGAGAGATTTGAACTCTCAACCTCAGCTTTACGAAAGCTGTGCTCTACCATTGAGCTACATCGGCATCTAAACCGTGTATCATACCGTCCGGCGGACAATCTGTAAAGAGGGAAAATCCGCCACCGTAAAGGCGGGCATGCAGATTTTCGGGCAGCGCCCTTTTGGATCAGACGGGGCCGTGTGCGTCCGGATGCGAAACGCAGTGGGTCGCGCTTGCAACCGGGGGCGAATCCTGATACAAGGCTGCCAGTGAACGGCGTCGAGCCGTTGGCAACAGGTCCATGGGGAAACTGACCACCAGTGAGGAGCCGCTGCCATGTTCGCATCACCGACCGCCATCCGTCGGCACATATCCATCCTGTTGATTGCGGGCTTCGTCACAGCGAGCACCGCCTGGGCCGACGCGGAGGAGGCGTTCTGGCCGCAGTTTCACGGGCCAAACCGGGATAATCATTCCACCGAGACGGGCCTTCCCAAGCAGTGGCCCGAGGGCGGCCCCGCGTTGCTCTGGACGGCGGAGGGGATCGGGCAAGGATATTCGGGCGTCTCGATCGCGGCGGGCATGATCTACACCGCCGGCAGCATCGAGAAGGGCACCGTCATCACCGCCCTGGATATGGACGGCAAGATCCTCTGGCAATTCGAGAACGGCCCGGGATGGACGGGCGACCGCCCCGGCACGCGCAGCACCCCGACCGTCGACGGCGACCGGCTCTACCACCAGAGCCCCGTGGGCAATCTCGTCTGCCTCGACGCCAGGACGGGCCGCAAGCAGTGGCAGATCAACACGCTGGAGAAGTTCCAGAGCAAGACGAGCACCTGGGCTTTGGCCGAATCCCTGCTGATTGACGGGGATCGTGTGATCTGCTGCCCCGGCGGGCCGCAAACGTGCATGGTGGCGCTGGACAAGAGGACGGGGTCGGTCGTCTGGACGGCGCCCAGCACGGGCGAGCTGGCCGGCTACGGCTCCCCCTTTCTGTTCGAGCTCGACGGCCTGCGTATCATCACCACCTCGACTGCCAAGGCGGTGATCGGCGTCAATGCCGATACCGGCGCGCTGCTCTGGCACGTCAAGCACGAATCGTACGCCGACGAGAACGTCATGATCCCCATCGTCGGCGACGGCTATCTCTTCTTCAGCAGCTTGAAGGCCGGCTCGGTCAAGTGGAAGCTCGACGTCCGCGACGGCAAGGTCTCGCTCACCGAGATCTGGCGCACGGAGGAGCTGGACAACCACCATGGCGGGATCGTGCTGATCGGCGGCAATCTCTACGGCAACAGCACCTTTCGCAACAGCAAGCGGTGGGTCTGCCTGGACTGGGAGACCGGCGCCCGCAAGCACATGGATAAGGGCGTGGGCAAGGGCTCGCTCACCTGCGCCGACGGCATGCTCTACACGCTCAGCGAGGACGGCCGCATGGGCCTGGTCCGCCCCACGCCGGAGGGCCACGAACTCGTCAGCGCATTTGACATCCCCCAAGGAGGCAAAGGCAAAAGCTGGGCCCACCCCGTCGTCAGCGCCGCCCGACTCTACATCCGCCACGGAAACTTCCTCTACGCCTACGCCCTGCGCTAGACAGTCCGGCCAATACCCAGGAAACCTTCGCTGTCGCGGCCGCAAAGTCTGGAAACCACGACTTGGCATACAGGGGTCGGAGTTCTGTGTCTCTGGAGATTCATTCCCAAAGAGAGCCACCGTTTATTCGCCGAGGGCTTCGACATCGGCGGCGTCTTTGAGTCGTCCGGTTGCCTTTTTGTTGGCGACGAAATCCTCGCGGCTGATGAAGTAGACCGCCGTGTTGCCGTAGCGGCCGGAGACTTTGCCAGCGTTCGCCTTCTCCCAGGAGACCCCAGTAACTCTCGTGATGAGGTCGATTCGGAAGGGGGCCACGCCAAGCTGCACGACCATGCCGGGCTTGGTGAGTTCGTCCACGGATAGCTCCAGCGACCCGAAGCCGAATTCGTCGAGAGCCATGAGAATTCGTTCGGCGTTCTGCGACGTGGGCCTGATGAACAGGTCGATATCACCTGTCACGCGCGGCGCGCCGTGGAAGGCCAGGGCGTAACCGCCAACGATGAGGTATTCAACCTTGTGTTTGTTGAACAACTCGAGCAACTCTTTGAAGTCGTTGGGGATGTCCATAAAACTGTTGTCGGAGTTCGTCTACTGCGGCGAGGCGTTCTTCAGGCGGGCGGCTGAGCCAATGGCGCAGGTTGTCCTTCACCTCATCGTATTCATCCATCCGGTGTATGCGTACGGTCGTGCGATCCATGCTCTCATTATACCGAGCGGACACGCGGGATGCTAATCAAACCATTCGTCGGCGGGGTCGAAGGGGGGGATGGATACGTTTACGATTCGGAATCGTCCGACGGCGCGGTGGCGGCAGCCCGGCTTGATCAGGACCGTATTGTAGGGTCGGATCGGGACCTTCTCGCCGTCGAGCTCCATGTGCCCGGTGCCGGCCAGGAAGAAGTAGATCTCCGTGTGCTCCTTGTGGTAGTGCACGCGGGCCTCGGCATGGATGTCCACCATGTGCAGCGTCGCCGGAGAATCGCCCACCTCGGCAAACGCCCGCCGCGCCAGCCCACAAGGACACTTCACCCCCTGAATCTCGTCAAAATGAGCCACTTCGAAATTAGCCATAAACACTCCTTCACAGTCCCGCCGGTCTACATCGCGCCTATATTGTGCCAAAGCACCGCCTTCGCAGCAACCGCGACGTGCTGAGGAACGTCGGACCCGTCTGCCCGTTGGGACCAGGACATTCGACGGGGCGGACGACATCTGCGCGCCGTGATAAAGAACACCCGGTGCACAATCGCGCTCGGCTGCCTGAACAACACAAGTATCCTCCCTCCAGATATGTCCTCGCTCGTCACTGGCGGAAGGAACATCGCATCCTTTCTCGCTCGGATGAGCGAACGAAATTTGAATCTGGTACCCCGTACATGGTAAGATAGTATACACGGCTTTAGGAGTGTTGCTATGGAATCGCTGGACCGAATTACGTTCGACACGCAAATCATGGGAGGGCGGGCCTGCATCCGTGGGATGCGCATCCCGGTTTCGGTCATCGTAGGCCAGATTGCCCACGGCGCGACACAGGAAGAGATCCTCGCCGACTATCCGGACCTCGAACCTGACGATGTGTGGCAGGCGCTGGCGTATGCGGCCTGGCTGGCCCAGGAAGAAGTACACACCGGATAGAGGTGACCGATGCGATTTCTTGCAGACATGGGAGTGGCCGGGAGGATCGTGGAATGGCTGCGTGGGGAAGGGCACGATGCGCCTGCCTCCGGGAATGCAGCAGGAGCAATAGCAGCAGAGACCGGACGCATTTGGGCAGGGCAGCGCGAGTCATAATCCCAAGACCGTAGAACGCCCGCAGTGTCATGCCGGGAAAGGGGGAAGGCTTTGACAAGACTCGATGTCAAGTGGGTCGCGAGTTGTTGTTGCGGCGTTGCTGGAAGAAGGTTTGGAGGAGGGTGGCGCAGTCGTCGGCGAGGACGCCTGGGGTGACTTCGAGGCGGTGGTTGAGGCGCTGGTCTCGGACGATGTCGTAGAGGCTTCCGCAGGCGCCGGTCTTGGGATCGGGGCAGCCGTAAACGAGCCGGTCGAGCCGGCCCAGCACCAGGGCGCCGGCACACATCGGGCAGGGCTCCAGCGTGACGTAGATGGTGCATCCGTGGAGGCGCCAGCTCCCGACGAAGCTGGCCGCCTGCGTCAGGGCGATGATCTCGGCGTGGGCGGTCGGGTCCTTGAGCTGCTCGCGTTGGTTGTAGGCCCGCCCGATGACCTGGCTCTGGTACACGATCACCGCGCCGATGGGCACGTCGCCGTTTTCCTCTGCCACCTGCGCCGCGTCGATGGCCATGCGCATGTACCGCTCGTCGATTTGTTCCTGCCTTTGCTCCATGGGAGAATCCATCATAGTATCTTCTGCATCCAGACGACATCGAAGGCACGGCCGTTCTTGACGCCGACTTCCTTAAAACGCCCAACCTCCGCGAAACCGTGCTTGCGGTGAAACGCGATGCTCCCTTCGTTCAGCGACGAAATGGGAGCGAGGATCGTGCGAATCCCCTGCTCGCCGGCGCGGCGCTCCAGCTCGCCCAGCATGCGCGAGCCGATTCCCTGTCCCGTGGACCCCGGGGCGACGAAGTACGTGATCTCGGCGGTCCGGGCGAAGGCCGGCATGGGATTGTGGCGGCGCAGCAGACCGAAACCCAGGAGCTTGCCGTCTGCGTCCCTGGCCGCCACCGTCGGGTAGCCCCGCGTGGACTCCAGCATGGCGTCGAAGAACGCGTAGGGAACCTTGTCCTGCGGAAACGCCGCGAAGCTGTTCTCCACGTAGTGGTTGAACAAATCCACCACGGCCTCGCGGTCGTCCGGGCTGATCGGCTTGAGTACCGCGCCCAAAGCGTCCGAGGCAGATTCGCTATTGTGGTCGATCATGGGGGAAGGGGCCAAACCAATGCCAAATCATCAATGGTAAATAGAAAATAAAAAAGTACCCCCTAGGGGAGTCGAACCCCTGTCTCCAGGATGAGAACCTGATATCCTAGGCCACTAGACGAAGGGGGCACTAAATAGCGGCGGTAGGATTCGAACCTACGACCCTGGGCTTATGAATCCCATGCTCTAACCAGCTGAGCTACGCCGCCAGGCAATGTAAACTTCTGCAAGCAAAAGGTTTACAAAAAACAGCATTTCACGTCCGGTCGAGCGGGCGAGGCTTCGTCATCCGTCTTGCCGCTTCGAACCGGCGAAAACGTCGCATTTTGCAGTACTGGCTACGATTCGTCAAGAGGTTAGTGTAATTGATTTTGCCAATATGTGCGAGGAATAATCCTGGCATGGTCAGGCGTGTGTGCGAGGAATAATCCTGGCATGGTCAGGCTGCCGTTCGTTGTGTTTTCCAGTAATCGGGCCACAGGCCGCTATGATACAGACTGGCCAAAGCCATGACCGATTCGGCGTTGTCCTTATCCCAGCGCATTCCCGCACCTTTGAGCCGGTCCGTCAACGTGCCGCACAGCGACTCGGTTGGACCCGATCCGCAATCGTAGCCCCGTTTTCGGAAGGCCGGATAGTCCGTCATCAACACCCGCTTGCCCACATACTTCCGAAGTAATTCCAACGCCTTACGCTTTTCACCCTGGTGGCGTCGCAGATACGGGTCCAGCCGATGCAGCAGCACCAGCGAGCCCTGTTCCCAGACCACGCCCATCATCTCTTCGCACCAGGCCCGCGCCTTGGG
>Ga0272441_10001017_pt1 | contig 60636 bp, 57 predicted proteins | sample SSMProp6N_FD_193582 | JGI IMG/M metagenome (GOLD analysis project Ga0272441, IMG submission 193582) | Marine sediment archaeal communities from Little Sippewissett salt marsh, Falmouth, MA, United States - SSM-Prop-6N | ecosystem: Environmental > Aquatic > Marine > Wetlands > Sediment ...
TATTTGGGGGCGCAACGACTATTTTAACCGAAAGAGCCTGAATGTTTTTATAACCCGCCTGCGGAAACTGCTGGAAAATGATCCGAATTTGAAGATCGAAAATGTGCATGGACAGGGCTTTATTCTCAGGGTGCCGGAATAGTCAAATGTATTTCTGGTGTAAGTTTCGTATTTTTACCGCAAAAATATCATGAAAAGATTTTTGATTTACAGCCTGTTCCTGGGGCTCTTTATGACAGGTTGCAGTTCGGATTCCGACTCCGATGACAATGAAGTCGATCCTACTCCTGAGCGGCGCACTACAATCCCCGACAATGCTTTTGAAGAGGCCCTCGTTGCCCGTAACCTGGATGACGTGGTCGACGGTTCTGTTCTCACCTCCCGCATCGATAATATTGACCGGTTGGATGTCAGTAATGAGGGAATTACCGATCTCACGGGTATAGCGGACTTCACAGAGCTCACGGACCTGAACGTAAGGGAGAACGCTTTGCAGATTTTGAATCTTTCCTCAAACAGAAACCTTCTGTTTGTTTGGGCCGAAGATAATGCACTGACCAGTTTACAGCTCGGGAGTAATCAGAACATCGAAAAGGTCGGGGCTTCGGGGAACCAACTTACCGTCCTAAATGTAAGCGAATACACCACCTTACAGCTCTTAAATCTGGCCGATAATAACTTGGGGAGTATAGATGTTTCAACCCTGCCCCTCCCCACTTTCAATGAGTTTAATATTGAGGGCAATCCATTGACATGTATTTTGGTAAGTCCGGAACAATTGGAAGACATCCCTGCTTCCTGGTCTAAAGACGAGGAGGACAGCTATGCGCTGGATTGCGAATGATTTGAAAAAGAGACCGGGGAACCATTGAGTAATCCTGGACTTACGCGTGAAGGTTTTCGCATACGTAAAAAAGCTACCTGAACAAAACAAGTAGCTTTTTTTTGATCCAATCGTTTTACAAAGGAGGAATTTTGTTTTCTCGCTTCTGATATTCTTTTTTTTACTCCTTTTCTACAACTATTATTTGGGGGAATACCAAATTGGTGAGGTGTAGGCGCGTTCCTGAGTAATCATCTCTGCTTCTTTGGGCATGGTAATCCCATATTTCTTTGCATCGAATGCTGTCCACCGGGGTGTGGGGATTTCAATAACCCGGGCATAGTAAACCGCCGGAAGAGCAGGATCAAAATCAGGATCCTTCCAAACCCCTATGAGTTCGGGATCCCCAATAGTATTTGTCCAGTTGGCTTCCTTTACATCTACGGTGTTTCCGACTGCGGGGAGTTTCCCGTTGCGTCCAGGCTTGCGTTTATCTGCATCGCCCCAAACCACATCGTAGACCTTCTCATTTCTTTCGCCATCCTGGCCCACCCATCCTTTAACGATCTGAATGCGGTCGAGATTTCCGGAGAGCGGATCTTTACGGGCGGCTACCAGGAATGAGGGTGCTGAATTGGCGTCTGGTGCTGCCGTCAGGTCTGCCCCCATGGGTACTCCTTTCACATAGCCCACATCTGCCGGGAGCCGGTTGGTGGCATCGCTGGCCACAAAATCCCATCCGCCAAAGAATCTTACCGTCATGCGTGGACCGGTTGTGGCATAGGTTTCCTTTCGCATCATGGCATCGAAAATGGCTTCACGGGTGTTCTCTTTAGCCCATACGGCTGCGAGGCCTGAGGCAACCATATCCCAGCTCTCATAATTGCCATTTTCAGTCGAAGCCATCGGGTGCTCATAGCGCAGTGCGCTGGGCTCAGTACCTGCATGCTTTCCGAAGAAATTATCTTCCTGGGTAGTGGCCAGTCCCGTATGGCTGTCCGTGGAGCCAATCATCCCGAATTTATACGGATTTGTCCCGAGTTTCTTTTCCAGTTGCAGCCCCGTCTGTAGAGCGGTTCTCGCGTATTCGTATTGCAGCATTTCATCCGTTTTTTTAACGGAAAGATCCAGGTTCCCCTGATCCCATGTCTCGTAATCTGCGAACTCATCGTTTGGCGAGAGAAATGCATGGGTCTCGCCATCTCCTTTTATTTGGGTGGCTTCGTAGAGGGGCTCCCATTTAGCCCTGTTGTCTGCATAGGTTTTGTCCAGTGCCCGTCCCGTAAAGGAATCGACGATCGGAAACATGATACCGTTGCTCAGGTTGCCGTTATGGGCAATGGCCAAAACATTTCCGCCCGACTTGTTTTCGTATTGTTCCATCCATTTCCACAAATCCACGGGGTTATCGCTTCCTTCTGGTTTAAGGGTGGTGTATGGCAGGGCCATACTCGCTTTGTCACTGCCATCCCTGTATACAACTACCCTGTGCAGGTTGTTGCCCGCTGTATTAGAGGTCCATTCATATCCGATAAATGCCGTAAATATCCCGGGGTTATTATTCTTTTCGGCGGCGTCCATGGTAAGTTCCCATGCAGATTGATAAGCCGGGTCACCCGGCCTTGATTCCAAGGCAGGCGGAAACGTGTTCTGCGAGAACCCTTCAATGACTTCCACAGCCACCTGAACACCTTCCTGACCGCCTTTTTGTATCATATCGTACCATCTTTTACCTGTGGGATCTTTGAGCATTTCTGCCTCGCCACTATAAAGCCTTGGGAAAAACCCCATATTATCCGAATGATCGGCAACGACCAGAAAATCAAGTGGCCTTGAGAGTTTTACGGGTAGCCCCGTAGAGGAAACCAATTCCTGTCCTGCAGCGAATCGGAATGCATCATCAGGTTTTAGACGCGCCCCGAACGCGCCTGCGTCCATAGACATACCGGTGTGCAGGTGGGTATCTCCCCAGAAGACATTTGTCGGGAAATTTCTCCCCGCGTAAGGGGAATAATTGTCAGTCTTTGTTTGAGGAATGTCATCTTTGTCTGGTGTCGGCAACCCTGGCGATTGCTGGGCCATCATACCGGCTGTGACGAGAAGAGAAAAAGCGAAGAGAAATGAACTTTTCATGTGTAGATATTTTGACATAAATTACAAAATATTAAGCAGAATAGAGCCTTTTATCCCTTCAACATTCAGAGGCTCATTCGTTAGCCATATCAAAAACACTTTTCATATTTTTGGTATTTTAAGGCCCTATGGAAACGTACGCAACAGCCCTCTTATTCGCCATTCCTTTCTTTATCCTGCTGATGGGGATCGAAATTGGCTATGGATACTACAGAAAGAACCAGAAGTACAAAGTAATGGATACACTGAGTTCTATCAGCTCCGGCCTTACGAATATTGTCAAAGATTCCCTGGGCTTAGGTGTTATTCTGGTGAGTTATCCATACCTGGTGGACCACCTTGCTGTTTTCCATATAGAGGCGACCTGGCTCGTTTGGGTAGTTGCCTTCTTTGCCATTGATTTTGCAGGCTACTGGAACCATCGGCTTAGCCATCACGTCAATATATTCTGGAACCAACATGTGATACACCACAGCAGTGAAGAGTTTAACCTGGCCTGTGCCCTTAGACAATCCATTTCCAACCTGATCGGGTATTTTCCACTTATGTTGCTGCCAGCAGCCATTGTCGGAGTTCCGGCGGAGGTCATTGGCATACTGGCTCCCGCCCATTTGTTCGCTCAATTCTGGTATCACACTCAACATATCGGTAAAATGGGCTGGTTGGAATACGTTATTGTAACCCCTTCCCAGCATCGGGTGCATCACGCGATCAATCCGGAATACATCGATAAGAACCTCGGGCAGGTACTCTGTATCTGGGATCGGCTCTTTGGCACCTACCAGGAAGAACTGGAATCGGTACCCCCCCAATACGGGGTGTTAAAACCGGCACATACCTGGAATCCGATTCATATTAATTTCCAGCACCTGTGGGGGATTGCCCAGGACGCCTGGCGCACACGGAGCCTTTGGGATAAGATCCGCATATGGTTTATGCCGACGGGTTGGCGCCCGGCCGATGTTGCTTTGGATTATCCCAGATCGGTTATCTCAGATGTCTATCACTTCAAGCGATACGAACCCCAGGTCTCCGGGTATCTTAAAGGATATGCCATTTTTCAGACCTTGGCTACCCTGGGATTGCTACTGTTTATGTTTTACAACTATTCCGCGATTGGGTTTGAGGGGCTTTTGCTTTTCGGGGCATTCATCTTCGTGGGCATCTACGGATATACAACCCTTATGGACGGAAACCGATACGGGGCCTGGATTGAAGTGGCCCGCGCGCTTGCCGGTTGGACGGTTTTATCCCTTACAGGGGATTGGTTTGGAATTGAAAGTTTTTGGACCAGCGGACCCTTTGTGGTTGCTAGTTACTTCGGAATAACGCTTGCCGGTGCTTTATTTTTTGGTTTTATCGAAAAGAACCCCCAGCGCCACACCGTACGATCCTGAAGATATTCAGGTGAGTTTGCGAACGTGGTTTTCCACCAGTTCAATATAAGTTTGCATGGCCACTTCCGGGGAAACATCCTGAGCCTGGATAAGGGCGTTGGCTTTAAAGGCATTAATAAGCGGGGTTTTACTCCCGGGATTGCTGTAATTGTTATGCGCTATTTTGTAGTATGCGTAGAGTTTCAATAGCAAATCAGCGGGGAGCAGGCGGTTGTAGTTGTTGATATAGGCTACCGCTTCCTCGAATTCCTTATGTAATTTTTCATTCTTCATCCTGGGGTGCCAGGGCAGCGATACATGTTTTGGCACCTACCACTTTTTGGTTGAGCTTTACAGTTATCACGCTATCTAAAGGTAGTAACAAATCTACTCTTGAACCAAATTTTATAAAACCCGCGTCTGAACCCTGTTGCACACTTTCGCCCACCTCGGCGTAATTCACAATTCTACGGGCCATGGCCCCCGCAATCTGCCGATAGCCGATTTCCCCGAAAAGCGGGGTTCGAATGACGACGGTGGTCCTTTCGTTTTCGGTGCTGGATTTCGGATGCCATGCCACCAGGTACTTCCCCGGGTGGTATTTGGAATAGGTAATAGCGCCGCTCGCCGGGTAGCGGGTAACATGGACGTTCACAGGGGACATAAAGATGGATACCTGTATCCTCTGATCCTTAAAATATTCGTTTTCCGTCACCTCTTCTATAGCTACCACTTTGCCATCGGCAGGGGCCAGGATCTCGTCAAAGTTTCTCGAAGCTACGCGCCTTGGATTTCTGAAAAATTGCAGGATCAAAACAAGTACCAGAATGGCGGAAACCTGTACGAGGATCTTCAGCCACTCTGGTGTGATGAAGTATTGGGCCACCAGGGTAAGCCCCGCGCAAAGGAAAAAAGCGATCAGAATTATACGTTGGCCCTCCTTATGAAACATATTGGAAAATAATTAACGTTAAATAGGCGAAGGGAGCCGCAAAAACCAGACTGTCGAGGCGGTCGAGCATGCCTCCATGACCTGGTAAAATAGCCCCACTGTCTTTAACTCCGGCTACCCTTTTTAGTTTGGATTCTATAAGATCGCCTAAGCCTCCCGTTACTACGACTACCAGAGCGAGGATGAGCCACTGTGTGGTATTGAGCACAGGGGCGTATTTACCCAGTAAAAAAGCTGCAGTTAACGTAAAGACCATTCCTCCCATACTGCCTTCAATTGTTTTTTTAGGAGATACAGCGGGATACAGCTTGTGTCTGCCCAGGGTCTTTCCGACCAGATAGGCGAAGGAATCATTCACCCAAATCATAATGAAGATACCCATAATCAGGTATTTTGCAAAAAAATCATCCTGGTAGGGGATCATGGTGAGAAAAATACAACCTCCCCCTATATAAAAGAGTCCTATCAGGTACTTCTGAAAGATGTTAAACGGCTTTTGTTTGGGGGTAAACAAATAAACAATCAGCCCGACATTCACGGCAATTGTCAAAAGCAAGAGGGCTTGAATAAGGAGTGGATCACGTGTGAGGTAGATAAAAACCCACCATAGGGCGAGATAGGCAAGGAAGATATAATATCCTTTTAGCAGCACCAGGCGCTTGTACTCGTAAAGACAGGCCAGGCCGAATACCATAAAGAGAAAATCATAGGCATCTGAGCTGAGGAATATTGCCGAAAGGAGGAGCAGTACGTATACAACCCCAGTCAATAATCTTCTCAGGACCTCCTTCATTCCTAAAGATCTTCCAGTAATAAAAGGTACAAGTGTTTGGAACTGCTTCCGTAGGTAAGGAAATCCAGGGAATCCTCTTCTGTAGTAGGTTTGAAGTGCTTTAGCGTAGTGATGTTGGCCGGAATGCGTTGCCGGTACTTCTTTTTGATGATTTTCAGCCCTTCTCCTATGGATTCGACCAATTGACTGGTGGTGGCAAATACCACGATATTCTCCGGGATTTCAGAGAGCTTTTTCTCGAGTAACTGGTTGGAACTTACGAGGATTGAACCATTTTGAGCGATCAGGTGTTCACACGTAGTGAAAAACACTTCACTCTCTGAAGCGGATCGGGTAAAACGAATGTTGTGATTTGCAAATCGCTCTTCAAGTGCCGGGTTCAGAATAAAGAATGCCGATTGTTCCCATTGGTTTTCGGTAATGATATCCTGAAGGCCCGCGAGCACTTCCTCAAAAGCATCGCAATAAATGAATTTACCCCCGTTCTTTTTGAACTGAATGGTGAACTTCTCATCCACCGGTATTTTTAAATCAGGCATGTGGGCACCCCGGGTCTCAACGGTCTCTTTTGAGCCTTTCTTTTTCTTTCCTCCGCCAAAAAGTTTATCAAAAAATCCCATATACCTTAACAGGTCTTTTATCGAGATTCACGAACCGCTCAAACAGATTTGAGGATTCAGAACTTATTTTTTCTTTTCCGTCGGTTCTCCGGATTCTTCCGCAGTCGGAGCCTTTTCAGTTTCAGGAGCCACGACGCTGTCTCCATCTGCCTGAGCCACAACCTCAGCTTCTTCTTCCGACGCTTCTTCCGAATCTGAAGGAATTGCGGATTTCTCCTGACCAAGTTTATCGAAATGCTTCTCGAAGGGTCGCTTTCCGAAAATCCGCTCCAGATCTTCTTTAAAGATAACTTCTTTTTCCAAAAGTAAATCAGCGAGGATTTCCAGTTTATCTTTGTTGTCCTCAAGAACCCGAATGGCACGAACGTACTGCTCTTCGATTAACTTTGAAATTTCCGTGTCGATTTTCTGGGCGGTCTCTTCGCTATACGGCTTGGTAAATCCGTATTCCGACTGTCCGGAATCGTAATAGGTTACATTGCCAATCTCCTCATTCAACCCGTAAATAGTAACCATAGCCCTGGCCTGCTTCGTTACTTTTTCCAGATCGCTGAGTGCACCGGTGGAGATCTTATCAAAGATTACGCGTTCTGCTGCACGACCCCCAAGGGTTGCGCACATCTCATCTTTCATTTGCTCGGGGCGCACCAGAAGGCGTTCCTCCGGAAGGTACCATGCGGCCCCCAGAGACTGACCCCTGGGTACAATGGTCACTTTTACCAGGGGTGCCGCATGTTCGAGCATCCAGCTGACCGTCGCATGTCCTGCTTCGTGATAGGCAATGGTCTTTTTCTCATCAGGAGTGATAATCTTGTTCTTTTTCTCCAGGCCACCCACGATCCGATCCACCGCATCGAGAAAATCCTGTTTGGTCACGGCCTTCTTTTCCTTACGCGCCGCAATCAAAGCCGCTTCGTTACACACATTGGCGATATCCGCTCCGGAGAATCCGGGTGTTTGCCTCGACAGGAAATCCAGATCCAGGGTTTCCGCGGTTTTTATTGGACGCAGGTGGACTTCAAAGATTTCTTTGCGTTCGCGAATATCGGGGAGGTCTACGTATATCAGACGGTCAAAACGACCGGCCCGCATCAGGGCCTTATCCAGGACATCAGCGCGGTTGGTCGCCGCCAGTACAATTACATTGGTGTTACTCCCAAAACCGTCCATCTCGGTCAGCAGCTGGTTCAGGGTGTTTTCCCGTTCGTCATTTGATCCGGTAAAATTATTTTTTCCACGGGCGCGCCCGATGGCATCGATCTCATCGATAAAGATGATAGAAGGAGATTTATCCTTAGCCTGTTTAAAGAGGTCCCGTACCCTGGAGGCACCGACCCCCACGAACATCTCTACAAAATCAGAACCCGAAAGGGAGAAGAACGGTACCTTGGCTTCTCCGGCCACTGCTTTGGCCAGGAGTGTTTTACCGGTTCCGGGAGGGCCTACGAGCAGAGCGCCTTTAGGAATTTTACCCCCCAGGGAAGTGTATTTGTCCGGATGCTTCAGGAATTCTACGATTTCCTCTACTTCTTCTTTTGCGCCTTCCAGGCCGGCAACATCTTTAAATGAAGTCCGGGTGTCTGTTTTTTCGTCGAAGAGTTTTGCTTTGGATTTTCCAATATTGAAAATCTGTCCTCCTGCACCTCCTGCACCCCCGCCAGACATCCGGCGCATGAGGTAGATCCAGATTCCGATAATCAGGACAAAGGGAAGGAGGGTAAAGAGAAGCTCCATAAGTACGTTGGACTCCGTATCGTAATCCACCACAGTATCCAGGTTATTCTCCTGCTTTATAGTCTTTATTTCGTTTTCAAAATTCTGCAAGTCCCCGTAGTCGAGTACGTATTGCGGGACACTTCCTGAGGTCAGTGAAAACGGCTGGTTAGCAACATCTTTATGTACGTCTTTGCCCAGGGCTTCCTGGGTCAGAAAAACTTTCGCCTGACGTGCATTTGTGATGATCAGGATTTTATCGATATCCCCATTCCTGAGGAACTCCTGCAATTCTGAAGTTGTCGTTTTGCTGGTGGGAGAAAAACTCTCGTTTCCGATGAACTGGTAGCCGATTAAGAATAGTATGATTATACCGTAGATCCACCAGGAGCTAAAACGGGGTTTTTTCTGTGGGGTATTGTTATCTTTTGCCATTGGATTTTTTACTAGTTAAAGCTGCTTTCTACGAGGGTTACTTTGGCGTCGCCCCAAAGACCTTCTATATCGTAGAACTCTCGGGTGTGTTTTTGGAAAACGTGAACCACGACATTTACATAGTCCATAAGCACCCATTCGGAGTTCTCTGAGCCCTCCACGTGCCATGGTTTGTCGCTTATAGCTTTGCTTACCGTTTTCTGGATGGAATTTACAACTGCGTTAACGTGGGTATTGGAAGTACCACTACAAATAATGAAGTAGTCACAAACTGTGTTTTCAATTTCCCTTAAGTCAAGTATATTTATGTCTAAACCTTTTACTTCTTCTATTCCGTGTAAGATTAAGGCAATCAACTCATCTGCGCTCGCTTTCCGATTCTGCATTCAAAAAGTTTAGTTTGTGCAAAGTTATTATTTTTTTGTTTTTTGAACCCCCGCTTTTAACATAAGGTTATTAGTACTTAAAAGAACTAAAATGCAGGTGATCAAACTTAATGCCACGGATTCCACAAACGCCCATATAAAGCGGATGAGCAGTGAGGAAACCCTTCCTGATTTCACTGTGGTACAGGCCGTTCGCCAGACCGCCGGGCGGGGCCAGATGGACGCCCGTTGGGAGGCTGAAGGCGGTAAAAATCTTACGTTCAGTCTGTTAAAACGCTTTGGAGCTTTCCCCGCCCAGCAGCATTTCACGCTTAATGCCACGATTTCCTTGAGTATTTATACAGCCCTTCAGGACTTAAATATACCGGAATTGAATTTGAAATGGCCGAACGACATTCTGTCAGGTAAACGCAAACTCTGCGGCATATTGGTGGAAAATCAATTGCAGGGGGCAAATATTTCTCAGAGTATTATTGGAATTGGCCTGAACGTGAATCAGACGACCTTTCCAAATCTACCAGGGGCAACTTCGATGAAACAGCTTACGGGAGGGGATTTCGAATTGGATCAGGTGCTCTCCGTACTGCTCAATCGACTGGAATCAGATCTTAGAACCCCCGGTTCGGGGTACCTGAATAACGTTTTGGAGGAATATGAAAAGCACCTTTATTTAAAGGATATCCCCACCGCCTTTAAAAGGAAGGACGGAAGTCCATTCGAAGGAATAATACGGGGGGTGAGCCCTGTGGGTTTACTTCAGATTGAACATACAGACGGCTCCGTTGAATCTTTTGCCAATAAAGAAGTGCAATTCCCCGGTGGCAATATCTGAAAGGAGCGCAGCTCTGCCCGGCATTCTCCTCAAAGTGTTGGCGGAGGTTCTAAATGCAGCTTAGGTTGGAGCTCAGGGTATTTAGGAAATTGCCGATAGGACCTTTGATCATCATGGCCATCATGGCATTGAATTCTCCTTCAAAGCTCAGGGCAACCTCCGTTAGCTCTGCCGTGACTTCAGTGAGGTCTGCCGTGAGGGTAAAGGGCAATTTGTCGCTTGCGGCCCCAAGTACAATCTTATCATAGGGGGTTTGCTCTTTACGTCTCAGGACGATCTCCGGCATTCCTTTGAGAGCGAAACGAAAGGTATCCTCATCCAGGACTTCAAAAGTCTGTATGGAATCGGGCATTAACTGCTCAAAATTCGAAAGGTCGGTGAGAAAATCGTAAACTTCCTTTTTCGATTTACCGACTTGATTTACCGGTGCTTCTAAATGCATATCAGGGGTTCCATTTTTCAGGGTTTTCTCTCCAGGACTTCAGGGTTTCCAGTTGGTTCTGGTCTACGTATCCTGTTTTTGAAGCCTGGGAGATCAACGATTCGTAATTACTAAGTGTATTGAGCGATAGCCCTCTGGCTTTAAACCGGTCTTCGGCCAGGTCAAAACCATAACTGAAAATAGCGAACATACCTTTAACTCTGAGTTCGGCGGCTTCCAGGGCATCCACCGCTTTAAGGCTGCTCTGACCTGTACTGATAAGGTCTTCCACCACTACAACGGACTGGCCTTTTTCGGCATAACCCTCAATCTGGTTTTGGCGTCCATGTCCTTTGGGTTCCGGGCGCACATAGATAAAGGGAAGTCCCAGCTGTTCGGCCACCAGTATTCCGATTCCGATTGCTCCGGTAGCAACTCCTGCGATCACATCGGGCCGGCCGTAGTGCTTTTCTAACTGTCGGGCCATTTGTTCCCGAACGTAATTTCGAATTGGTGGGTAAGACAGCAGCACACGGTTATCACAATAAATCGGAGATTTCCAGCCAGAAGCCCATGTAAAGGGATTTTCAGGTCTTAATTTTATTGCATTTATTTGTAGCAGTAGCTCGGCTGTTTTAAGCGCAGTATCCGTATCTAAAACCATGGTGTAAATGTATAAAGTTTTTGTGAATGAGCGCCCCCTGATTCTTACAGATAAAATCCGGGATAAGGAAGAAGGACCTTACTTCATGATGAATAAAGCCGAAGTCCTGAGTGCCGTGGAAGGTTTGCGAAAAAAAAAGTTTGATAATGCCTTCGTTTACCACCCCAATCACGAAGAAATCCTCAATAAATTTTCCAGTTATATCCCCCTGGTTGTGGCCGCAGGAGGGGTAGTGACCAACAAAAAGGGGAAGGTCCTTTTTATCTATCGCAACGACAAATGGGATTTGCCCAAGGGGGTTATCAAAAAAAAGGAAAACCTTGAGCAGTGTGCACTTCGGGAGGTGGAAGAAGAGACTGGGGTGCAGGACCTGCACATTGAGAATTTCCTGAGGACGACCTACCATATTTTTAAGCGCAATGGGAAATTACGCCTGAAAGAAGTGCATTGGTTTGCCATGAAAACGAAATACGATGGCATCCTGGTCGGAGAAGAAAAGGAAGGCATTGTGAAAGTTAAGTGGAAAGGGCCCGAAAAAATCCGAAAAGCCCTGGAAAATTCCTATATCAACATTCGGATCCTGTTTGAGCCCCCTAAGGTATAAACCCCGCTATTCAATCCGGTAAACGGGGTACTGCAGATGCGCAGCTTCGTAATTCGGACTTCGTTTAAAAAGCCATTCCAGTTGGGCGTATGCGTTCTCCCTAAAGTCGGCATCCTCGCTTTTTCGTGTTTCAAAAGCCATTCTGAGCCCGGGGTCAGATTGCAACATCCCGTCAGCCGTATCTTCAAAGACGTAAGGTGAAAAACCTTCTTTTTGCTGGAGGATCGGATCGAAAAAATTCCAATTGAAAAAGGAGTCCGGGAGCTGAGGTTCCAGGGCCTCCAGAAGATAGCGTACCCCTTCCTGGTCCGTGGGAATCCAAAGGTCACCGGCTCGGAATTCCAAAGTTTCCATTTCCTTATGGATTTGGGTTTGATAATGTGGGTAATGCCCTTCATAGGGGCGGGAATACGTTTTGTAGTCTTCAATTCGGTACCGGGTTACTTCCAGCGTACTGTCCGCTTCAAACTCCATATACTTAATTCCATTCCAATCCAGTCTTTGGCGGATACGGGTCCAGGCCCGGGGCAGGATATAGGCCCTGGGAATCTTTATGGAATCGAGATTTCTAAACTGATTGTAATAGGGGATTTTAAGATTTACGGACTCCTGCCGGTTATACTTTAGCCTGGGGAGACCGGTGACTGAACTGATAATAGTATCTGCCTGATACCCCATAAAATTGAGGTCCTGGAAGGCTGTGGAATCGATTTGCCAATTAAAGGGATAATATTCCCCGGCCCGGTAGTAGTCCTGAGATACTTCCTTGATTATTTTCAGGGAATCCCCATGTGTTTCCATCAGCCCGATAAGGCCTTGCATGAGTTCGTAGGTCCCCTCAACCCTGGAGGCATAAGGCTTGAGCATATGGGTTTCCACCATAAGCCCCGGGGTGTTCCAGAGGGCCGTGTACCCTGTAGAATACCTCGGATAGTCCATAAACTGACTAAACCCTGCGTCCGGCGGGCGGTTGAAAACATTAACGTAAGGAGTGATCGGCCACCCGTTATCCTTCAGCGCTTTTTCAAGTCCTGGCCGCAAGGTGTTCTCGAGGAAATTTCCCGCAAGACCCCCCAGTTTATTGTGCTGGGTAAAAAGATGGGTAAGCGTATAGATATAGTCTGCACCATTGCTGACATGGGTATCGAGAAACAAATGGGGGCGCACCATCCTGAAAATAGAGGCAAACATACGGGCATTCTCTGTATCCATTTTCAGGAAATCCCTGTTCAGGTCATAGTTTCTCGCATTTCCCCTGAAACCATAAGATTCAGGACCATTCTGGTTCGCCCGGGACCCAGTGTTCCGGTTCAGGGCACCTCCGATATTGTATACAGGGATGGCCGAAATGACGATATTCCCCGGCACCGTTACCTTCCCGCTGGCCAAATCCCGCATCAACAGGCTCGTGGCGTCAATACCGTCCGGTTCCCCGGGATGAATGCCATTGAGAATGAGCAGGATGATCTTTTCCTTATGCAATTTTTGAAAGTCAAATCCGCCCTCGGAGCTATAGGTTATCAGGTGAAGGGGTTCCCCACTATCGGTTTCACCCAGGGTTTGTAAATTGATTTCAGCGTACTCACGGGCCAGGTCCCGGTAAAACTCCATGAGCTCCTCATAGGTAGCCGTAGTGTTCCCATTTCCCCTTTCATAAGGCGTTTGAAGATCCGGCGATACTTTCTCTGTGTTTTCGACACAGGAACTCGACAACACCGCCAAGGAGAAGGTTAAAAAATATGTGGTTAAGGAATGGAAACGCATTGTTTTTTTTAAGGATTTAGAAGGGCTTTGGAATGACTGATGGCGGGCTAAAAGCGTATTTAAAACCGCACGGTATCGGGCACAAGGCTGGTATAATCACCTCCATTCCGTATGACATCCCGGACGATAGAGGAACTGATATAGGATTTTCCGGATGAGGTCAGTAAAAATACAGTTTCAATCTCTGAGAGTTTCCGGTTGGTATGCGCAATAGCTTTTTCGAATTCAAAGTCTGCGGGGTTCCTGAGCCCTCTGAGGATAAAATCAGCATGGACCTTTTTGCAAAAATCAACCGTAAGGCCGCTGTAGGAAGTCACGCGGATTCGCTTTTCATCTTTAAATGCCTCTTTGATAAAGCCCATTCGCTGTTCCATGGTAAACATATAAGATTTCTCTGCATTTTCACCTATGGCGATAATCAATTCGTCAAAAAGGGAGATCCCGCGACGGATGATATCGTAGTGTCCAAGGGTGATCGGATCAAAAGATCCCGGAAAAATGGCGCGTTTCATAAGCGATATTTAAGAACTATTAAAATTTTGATTTCTCTTTCAGAGCTGTTTCAATAGCGCTTTCAAAGAGGTCGGGTAAGGATATCCCGGCCGCCCGGGCTTGCGCGGGTAAAATACTCGCGGCAGTCAACCCCGGGATGGTATTCATCTCCAGAAAGTACGGGGTTTGGTCAACAATAATGAATTCACTGCGGCTGAATCCTTTCATTTTCAGGGTTTTATATATAAACCTGGCGGTATCCTCCACCTTTTTTTGTAAGTCTGCCTCGATTCTGGCAGGTGTGATCTCCCTGGATTTGCCTTCGTATTTAGCCTTGTAGTCAAAAAAGTCGCCCTCAGGGATAATTTCAGTGATGGGCAGCACCCTTACTTTATCCTCATATCGCAATACTCCCACGGATACTTCAGTTCCCTTCAGGGCCGTTTCAATAAGAATTTCATCGTCTTCCATAAAGGCCACCTCTATGGCAGCTCGCAGTTCTTCCGGTTTTTTCACCATCGTAACACCGAAACTACTCCCCGCCCGGTTCGCCTTTACAAAACACGGAAGCCCGACCTGTGCAAGTATTTCATCGGGTCGGATTTCGGCCCCTTTATCGAGCTGGTAAGACTTTGCACAGTAAATCCCCCTGGGTTTGAGTACGCTCAGCAGATCCCGTTTGTTAAAAGTAAGTGCAGCCTGGTAAAAACCGCATGAAGTATAAGGAATATCGAGCAAATCCAGATAGGCCAGTAGCAGCCCATCCTCCCCGGGCGAGCCGTGTATGGCGTTAAAGACGCAATCAAATAAAAGGTGGGTGCCGTCTAATTGAGCACTGAAATCATCCCGATTCACGGGGAACTCGTTCCCCTGATCGTCTAGGAGTATCCAACCTTCACGCCGGATAATTACCCGGTAAGGGCGGTAAAGCTCACGGTTTAGAGACTCAAAAACGGTTTGCCCGCTTTTAAGGGAAATATCGTATTCGCTTGAATACCCTCCCATCACTATTGCGATATTTTTTTTCATCCTGCGCTCGGGGAGATTTAGATCACCATGTGATATCCCCCTCCAAAATAAATAAAAAACAAGGCGGTTTCCTATATTTGTGCGGACAACACCATCCCAATGCGAAACTTTCTGAGTTTTCTGACTTCAAAAACCTTCCTTATACAGCTGGGACTCGCCTTGCTGGTTTCAGGGGTGCTTATTTTTCTTTCCATGCAATGGTTGAAAAGCACTACAGACCACGGAGAATTTGTTCAGGTTCCGGATTTATCTAAAAAATCGGTCACGGAGATGCGCGATGTACTCGCTTTGAAGGATTTGCGATATGAAGTGGTGGATTCTGCGAATTTTGATCCGCAGTACCCGCGATTTTCCATAATTGAACAGAACCCCCCGGCGGGCAGTAAAGTCAAAAAGAATCGAAAGATTTATGTAACCGTAAACCCGTCAGGGTATAAAAAAGTTTCTGTTCCCGACATCATTCAGGTCACCCGCCGAAATGCGACCTCAATGCTGAGGGCTGTAGGTCTGGATGTGGACAAGGTTACGTACATAGATGAACTGGGTAAGGATATGGTGTATCGGATTCGGTTTGAAGGAAAATACATCAAACCCGGTGATAAACTTGCGAGAACTTCATCTATCGAGTTGGTCTGTGGCAATGGCACGGTCCCTGAAGAGGCCCGGATTAAAGCACAGACAGAGAAATGATTCCCGACGGACACGAGGATGAAGATCCGGAGGAAGCGGAACTCTTTGAACACTACAGTTTTGAGGCTGCCTCCGGTCAGGAGCCGTTGCGCATCGATAAATATTTGATGAACCTTATTCGCAACGCCACGCGAAATAAAATTCAGCAAGCTGCCCGAGACGGCAATATCAGGGTCAACGATCAGGTCGTCAAACAGAACTACCGGGTGAAATCCGGAGATATAGTCCGGGTACTTTTTGAGCATCCCCCTTATGAAAACCTTATAAAACCAGAGGCAATTCCGCTGAATATTGTCTATGAAGATGACGCCCTGATGGTCATTGATAAACCTGCAGGCATGGTCGTCCATCCGGGTCATGGGAATTATTCGGGTACCCTGGTCAATGCCCTGGCACATCACCTGGATGATTTGCCGATGAATTCGGATAACCGGCCGGGACTGGTGCACCGTATCGACAAGGATACCACCGGACTCCTGGTTATTGCAAAAACACAGACGGCTATGACGCACCTGGCCCGTCAGTTTTTTGAAAAGACCACGGAACGGGAATATATTGCCCTGGTCTGGGGAAATGTTGAGGAAGATCAGGGGAGTGTGGAAGGCGCTATTGGCAGGAATCCCAAGAACCGCCTGCAAATGCAGGTATTTCCCGAGGGAGAGCAGGGTAAAGAAGCCAAAACAAACTACGAGGTACTGGAGCGTTTCCGCTATGTGACCCTTGTATCCTGTCGTCTGGAAACCGGTCGTACCCACCAGATTCGGGTGCACATGAAATATCTGGGGCACCCCCTCTTCAACGACGCGCGCTATGGAGGCGATCGTATCCTGAAGGGAACAACGTTTACCAAATACCGTCAATTTGTTGAAAATGCCTTTGCGATTTTACCCCGCCAGGCACTTCATGCCCACACTTTGGGCTTTACACATCCTGAGACCGGGGAGTGGATGGCATTTCGGGCTGATCTGCCGGAGGACATGGCCGCCTGTATTGAGAAATGGCGCCACTATACCCGTCATGTCACCGACGAATAAGAAGGATTGATAGAACTATAAAAAAGTCCTTTAAGATTTCGGCCTCCAAGTTCCTTTTACATTGTATTTTCGTCCTTACGAACGCGTTAAGGTACGGACCATGAAAATAGTAATCTCTCCCGCAAAGTCTCTGAATTTCGAATCTCCCCTTCCGACAGAACGCTATTCTGATCCCCTTTTCTTAGAGCAAGCCGTTAAAATCAATAAGGTCCTGGCCAAAAAGAAACCCAAAGCACTATCCAGTCTTATGGGAATCTCCGATGCCCTGGCTGCACTGAACTGGGAGCGCAACCAGGATTTTTCGATCCCTTTTACTCCGGAAAATGCCAGACCGGCTGTTTTTGCCTTTGACGGGGACGTTTATCAGGGGTTGGATGCTTATTCCCTGAAGTCCGGGCAACTCGATGCCCTTCAGGATTCCCTGAGAATACTCTCCGGACTCTACGGCTTGTTGCGGCCCCTGGACCTGATACAACCTTATCGATTGGAGATGGGCACCAAACTACAGGTGGGCCGGAAGAAGAATCTCTACGAGGTATGGAAAGGCGCTATTACAAAGCACTTGAATAACGAACTCGAAGAAGGCGAGCTGTTTGTTAACCTGGCGAGTAATGAGTACTTCAGTGCCATAGACCCAAAGCAACTAAAAGTGCCGGTGGTTGCCCCGGTATTTAAGGACTGGAGCAAGGACAAACTAAAAGTAATCAGCTTTTACGCGAAAAAAGCAAGGGGGTCTATGGTGCGTTATATTATCGACCACCACATAGAGACTCTGGAGGAGATCAGGGGCTTTAATTATGAGGGTTACGAGTTTAGTCAGGAGCACACTTTAAAAGAATCTCAACCGGTTTTTATCAGATAATGCACGCTTCCTGAGTCGGTGCTAAGCACGCCGGTCATATCCCGGTGAGCGGTCTGATCCGCTTGTGGGAATTGAGTGCCAATTCAGGTCTTCCCCCGGATACTGATCTTCTCCTCCACGGGAGTCCTCTTGCGTATTTTTCGCGGGCGCCGGACCCCATAGGTCTTATTGGCGATTTTTCCCCTCTTTGATTTTCGATCTCCTTTTCCCATGGCAAACAGTTGTTCTCCTAAGTTACAAATTCTGAGCGGTTTTTGAAAGTGATCAGGGGTTCGAAATCGGTTCGAATCGGCTATTTTTGATATCGACCCAGACTTAAATGGCCCCATTTCAACATATACACCCCTATGTCCCCTTTCTGTTTGATTCCGCTCAGAAGTGGATCGTGGGAACCCTTCCTCCGCCGCGATTTACGCAGGGCATACTTCGGCCCGGGGATGTGGATTTCTGTTATGGGAGCCGGGACGGGCAGTTGTGGCCCATCCTCAATCAGATTTTTGAATTGGACCTCGCATTTGAAACTACGGATAAAGCGATTGAGCAGCGTAAAAATTTCCTGCTTGAACGGGGGATAGGTATTTGCGATATTGTTGACCGGGCAGAAAGGGAACGCATCGATGCCTCGGATCTGGGAATGAAAAATATCGAACTCCGCGATCTGCTCTCCTTACTCAGCCGTTATCCCAAGGTAAAACAGCTTCTCTTTACCGGGGGGAACAGCAAAAATGGCCCGGAATATCTTTTCAGAAGGCATTTGAAAGAGAAAGGCCTCCGCCTTGAACGGATTTCAGATTCGGTCCCCAGAATTCATCGATTTCGCATGCCTGTAGAGGGCGTATCGGAGCGGCTCATTACCACGGTTTCCCTTACAGCGCCCTCGGGCTCGGCCAACCGGGCCGTTGGAAGCCTGCCTGAATACAAGGTGAAAAAGGCGGCTGACCCCAGGTATACCACCCTGGATTTTCGGGTGGAGCAGTACAGGCAGTTTTTCTAGATTCCGTGTTGGTTTTACGTTCAGTTTCCACAACTTTGTTATAATGGGGCGGGGGGTAAGGGTCGCTGAGGGACTTATCCCGATCTTTGAGAAGGGCAAAACAGGCATATCTGCCGAAATAAAAATCAAATACTATGAGTCAGACAGAGCGGCTAACAGAATTTCAGAAATCCGTAAAGAACAAGTTCAATGTATACAACAGCCTCTTCCTGAATCTGCCCTATACGGAAGGGGAGGAAGTCGGTATTTTGATCCCGTTGCTCTTTCAGGAATGTGAGAAGGGACTGAAGGCAGGCAAGCACCCATCTGAAATCCTCGATGGTTTTTTCTCCTCCTTCACCGAGGCGGAAACGGAAGAAAAGCGAATTGACCTGATGTTCAGGATCATTCAGTATGTGGAACGGCAGGTCGTGCTATACGACAGTGTGGAGGATGCCGCCTTTTCAAACCTGCACCTGCATACGGATTCCCTGTCCATAAGGGATTTCTTACAAATGGCCCGAAAGAGCGGGAAATGGGATGAGGTTGCCCACAAGCTCGACACCTTCAGTGCCCGTATTGTCCTGACGGCCCACCCGACCCAATTCTATACCCCGGCCGTGTTGGATATCATTTCGGAATTGCGGGAGCTGATTATGCAAAACCGAATCGATGAAATCGATGTCACCCTGCAACAACTGGGTCTGACCTCCCTGATCAACCGTAAAAAACCCACCCCACTGGACGAGGCGAAAAACATTATTTACACCCTTCGCCATATTTACTACGATGCTGCGGGAGACCTCTACGCCCAAATTAAATCCAGTATTGGCAACCCGGAATACAACAACCCGGACATCATTAAGCTCGGGTTCTGGCCCGGGGGAGACCGGGACGGCAACCCTTACGTAACTGCAGAAATTACCCGTGATGTGGCGGACACGCTTCGCACGACAATTATGAAATGCTACAACAAAGACTTAAAGGAGCTGCAGAAAAAACTTTCCTTCCGGGGGGTGCAGGAAAAGGTTGAAGCCTTGCGCAGCCTTATTTACGTGGCGATGTTCGACGTTGATCGTAAGGTGGCTTTCGAACAAATTATGGAACCGCTCCTGGAAGTACGCAAGTTGCTTATCGAAAGGTACCATAGCCTGTACCTGAATGAGCTCGACGCCTTTATCGACAAAGTACAGCTTTTCCGCACCCATTTTGCCACACTGGACATTCGCCAGGACCACAGGGTACACCGGGGCGCGGTGGAGGCCATCCTCAAACAGCACGGGTATATAGAAACTGCATTGGATGAACTCGGGGAAGAACGCCTGCTGCAGCTGCTGAGCGAAGAATCCCTCAGGGTGGACCCGGAAGTGTATTCAGACCCTGTAATTCAGGATACCCTGCTCAATATTAGCCAATTGGACGAAATCCAGGCCAAAAATGGCGAGGCGGGCTGCAACCGGTATATCATCAGTAATTCAGAGGATATCTATGCCGTACTCTTTGTATATGCACTTTTTCGGTGGTGCGGTTGGGAGGACCGGCCAATCCCCTTTGATATTGTACCCCTTTTTGAAACGATGGCCGGGATGGATGCCTCCGAATCTGTGATGCAAACCCTTTTCGACCTTCCTTTCTACCGGGAACATCTCAGGCAGCGCAACAATCGGCATACCATCATGCTCGGGTTTTCTGATGGCACTAAAGATGGGGGATACCTCAAGGCCAACTGGTCTATTTTTAAAACAAAAGAAAATCTCTCCGAGGTCTGCGAATCCAATGGGATAGAAGCGGTATTTTTTGACGGGCGGGGCGGTCCGCCGGCCCGGGGCGGGGGGAAGACCCACAGGTTTTACGCCGCCCAGACCCAGCAGATCGCCAATGCTGAAATTCAGCTGACGGTTCAGGGCCAGACCATAACCAGTACCTTCGGAACCCCGGAGCAATTTATCCACAATAGCGAACAGTTACTTACAGCCGGGGTGTCCAATACGATTTACGGGGAGGATAATGCGATTTCCGGGCCCCAACGTGAGCTCATCGAAAGGCTTTCAGACCTCAGTTTCGAGAAATACAACGCCCTGAAGCACCACGAGAAGTTCATTTCCTACCTGGAAGAACGGAGCACGCTGAGGTTTTACAAAAATGCCAATATTGGCAGCAGGCCCGGAAAACGGGGAAATAAGGCGAAACTCGAACTCACGGACCTTCGTGCGATCTCATTTGTCGGTTCCTGGAGCCAGCTCAAACAGAATGTCCCCGGATACTTCGGGATCGGCACGGCCCTGAAAGTGGTTAAGGATGAAGGGCGCATATCTGATTTGAAGGCCCTTTTCAGGGATGTGGCTTTTTTCAGGGCCCTGATGCTCAACAGCATGATGTCGCTGACCAAATCCAATTTTGAGCTCACTGCCTATATGGAAGAAGATCCCGTGTTCGGCGGCTTCTGGAAAATCCTCAAAGAGGAATACCTGATTTCCAAAGAAATGCTCCTCGAAATATCGGGATATACCGAATTGATGCAGGACGAACTCCTCTCCAGGGAATCCATCCGGATCCGCGAACAGATCGTACTCCCCTTACTGGTGATACAGCAATCTGCCCTGCAAAAAATCAATGAAGCCTCCCCACGAGTGAAGTTGTACGAAAAGATCATCACCCGATCCCTGTATGGGAATATCAACGCAAGCCGGAATTCAGCCTGAGGCTCTCGAACGTTTTCAGGGGTATGGGAAGGAAGTAGGTGCTACAAACTCCCCCTTGTTCTTATTCAGCGACCGGAGTCGTCAAAAGGGCCTGTAAGGCCCTGATCCCATAATCGATCTGACCGATTTTAAGGTTTTCATTCGGACTGTGCTGGTTGTTGTCGGGGTTCACCAAAGGCAGGAGAAAAGCCGGAATTTCCAGCGCGTTGACAAAGGGGGCGATAGGTACGGTGCCTCCCATTATACGTATTTGAACGACGGGCTGGCCGAAGGTCTCCTCTAGCAGGACTTTTAAATGCTCCCCGTACGGATGGTCCAGGGAGGTGCGGAAGGCATCGGTGACACTCCCTTCGTCAACGGTGACCCATTTGGCCGTTGAAGCTCTCATTTCCGCAGTAGGAACAGTCTCGGTGATCTCAAAACCGAGTGATTCTATATGTTTTCGCACCAGTCCCTTTAATCGCGTGCCGTCGCTTTCGGGGACCAGTCGCAGATCGAGTTCTGCTGTGGCTGTGGAGGGGATGATTGTGCGGGCTTCCGGGCCCACCCAGCCTGAGGATAATCCCCTCACGTTTAAAGAAGGGTATTGCAGGGCCTCCTGATAAAAAGCTCCGACTTTTTCAGGTGTTTTGATTTGTAACGCGGCATTGATCCGGGCTGCGTCATCGGGTACGGCCTGAAGGATTTCCCGTTCATTTTCCCTGAGTTCGATCCCCTTGTAATACCCTGGGATCAGCACCCGGCCTTCTGCATCTTTCATACTGGAGAGGATTTGCGCGAGCTGCATGCCGGGGTTCGGCGCATAATTCCCGTAGTGTCCGCTGTGTTGGGGAAGGATAGGCCCGTAGGTCGTCAGGCTCATCGTGGTGATTCCCCTGCACCCGTAGACGATAGTGGGCTGTCCGGAGACGTGAACCGGCCCGTCAGAAATAATGAGATAATCGGCTTGGAGGAGTTCGCGGTACTGCGCTACTGCCGCAGGTAGCGGGGCACTGCTTTTTTCCTCTTCCCCGTCCAGAATTACCTTGATGTTATAGGGAATCTCCTGTTCTGTTTTACGAATGAGATCTATGGTGTTTAACAACATGACTATGGGTCCCTTATCGTCAGAGGTAGAGCGTCCGAAAAGACGCCAGTCATAGGGGATGTCATCGTTGAGTTCCGCAAAGTCATGGGAACGCCATCCCTCGCCCGTCCGGGCCTTCAATACGGTTTTATAGGGGTCGGGCTGATCCCATTTTGAAGGCTCGACGGACTGGCCGTCAAAATGCATATAAAAAAGTAAGGTGGGCTTTTTGGAATCCATAGGGAGGGCTGCAAAAAACAAAGGAAGGCCTTCGGTAGGGAGTATGGACGTGTTAAATCCCCTTTCGCTGAATTTATCTGAAAGCCAGGTGATGTTCCGGTTGATGTCCGCAGGATTGAGGGCATCATTCGGAATGGCCACAAATTCCACAAGTTCATCTATGGTATGCCTGACCTGGGACTTCATTAGTGAGCTGTCCTGTGCCTGGCACCAAATTGCAGATAAGGCCAGGAATAAAACAAGTGATTTGTGCATGGGGGTATTGAGTTTGAGTCTAAAACTACAGAAAATTGCGGCAAGGACATTCCCGGGATCCATAAAATGACCTCAGAAAATCAAGCCCGGGACTTTACCCTCAGAAATACAAGACGAAGGAGCGCGATCCACGGTAGGCTGTGAAAGACCAGGTCAAACCAGTCCATTGGCATCATACCTTCAGCACCTCCTGCCACCCATCTGATTTTGCCTAAAAGGTGCGGTTCCGGAAAATAGGGTGCCAACCCGAGGGTAAGGCAAGCCAGGATAACAATCCTGTAGTCGTTCAGGGGGTTCTTCATGGGCGCAGGGAGTTGATGAAACCCGAAATCCCGGAAATCCCGTTTTCGGAAAGGTTTTTTATAAATGCAGATCCGATAATGGCGCCCCGGGCGTGGCGGGTTGCCTGTCCGAAGGTTTGGGCATTGCTGATCCCGAACCCTACGATTTGCGGATTCCTGAGGTTCATTTCCGATATGCGCTGAAAATAAGACGCCGCCGAAGCTTCAAAACCTGTCCGGGCTCCTGTAGTACTGGCAGAACTTACCATGTAGATAAAGGCATCTGAGGCGGCATCGATCCTTCGGATGCGCTCTGCCGAGGTTTGAGGAGTGATCAGGAAGATCATTTTCAGATTGTATTGCTCAAAGATATGGCGATACTCTTTTTCGTAGATTTCCAGGGGCAAGTCCGGTAGGATCAGGCCATCGATACCTGTTTTCTGGCACTCCCTGCAAAAAGCCTCTACCCCGAATTGGAGGACGGGATTAAAATATCCCATCAGGATTAGCGGCAGGTGAATTTCAGGACGCACGTCCCTGATTTGTTCAAAGAGCTTCTTCGTGGTCATTCCATTTTTCAGGGCAGCCATGGAGCTCTCCTGTATGGTAGGGCCATCCGCAAGAGGATCGCTGAAAGGCAACCCGATCTCAATCATATCCACCCCGCTATTCTGAAGTTCACGGAGTATGGGGAGGGTATCTTCTAGATTGGGATACCCAGCTGTAAAGTATATGGAAAGAAGCTTCCCATCTTTCTGGAATGCATCGGCGATCCGGTTGGTAATTTTTGTTGTTTCTATCTTCATGGACACCCTGACTTAGAGGTTAAAATACTCGATAAAGGTTTGCAGGTCTTTGTCCCCGCGTCCGGAGAGGTTAAAAACCAGGACATCCTCGGGCTCAAATTCCCTCGACTTTAAAATCGCGAAGGCATGGGCGGTTTCAATAGCCGGGATTATTCCTTCCAGGGCGGCGAGTTCTTTCCCGGCCTCCATCGCTTCCCCATCGGTAACCGAGTGAAATTCCCCTCTTCCGGTGGCGTACAGGTGGGCGTGCATCGGGCCAATTCCCGGATAATCGAGACCGGCGGAAATGGAATAAGGTTCGGTGATCTGGCCATCCCCTGTTTGCATCAGAAGGGTCTTACTGCCATGGATAATCCCGACGGTGCCCAGGGCAGAAGTCGCGGCACTTTCCCCGCTGCTTATCCCTTTTCCGGCGGCTTCTACGGCGATAATTCCCACCTCCGGACGGTTCAGGTAGTGGTAATACGCCCCTGCGGCATTGCTGCCTCCCCCTACACAGGCGATGATGTAATCCGGGGCATCGCGCCCCTCTTTTTCCTGCAGTTGTTTACCTATTTCCTCAGAGATAACCGCCTGAAAACGGGCGACCATATCGGGATAGGGGTGGGGCCCGACCACGGATCCAATGATGTAATGTGTATCCTCCGGGTTGTTGATCCAGTCTCGTATCGCTTCGTTTGTGGCATCCTTCAGCGTACGGCTTCCCGAGCGGGCGGCCCGTACTTCAGCCCCGAGCATTTTCATCCGGGCGACGTTGGGCGCCTGTCGTGCAATATCCACCTCTCCCATATAAACGATACACGGCAAGCCCATCAGGGCGCACACTGTGGCTGTGGCCACACCGTGTTGCCCGGCCCCGGTTTCTGCAATAATTCGCTTTTTCCCCAATTTTTGGGCCATCAGAATTTGACCGATCGTATTATTTACCTTATGGGCTCCGGTGTGGCATAAGTCCTCCCGTTTCAGGTAGATCCGCGTACCGTATTTCTCGGAGAGTCGTCGGGCAAAATACAGGGGGGTAGGCCGCCCCACATAATCCCGGAGCAATTGTCTGAATTCATTTTGAAATTCAGGGGACCCCATAATCTCCAGGTAGCTGGATTTTAACTCTTCTACGTTGGGGTAGAGCATTTCCGGGATAAACGCCCCTCCGAAAGACCCGTAAAAACCATCCTTATCTGCGTGATAGCTATCCATATCGTATTCCAGTTTAGTGTTCATTCCTGAGTTTTTTCTTTCCAAATCCCACATTTGAGAAACCGTTTCAGGGCGTTGATATCCTTTTCTCCCGGCCGGGTTTCAAATTTACTGTTTACATCGATACCTGCACAAAATTCAGCCTGTGGAGTCCGGAAGAAATCCAGCAGTTTATCGCAGTCGTTTTCTCCGATCCCACCACTGAGTAAGTAGGGCTTCTCATATGGGTAATCCCTGAGTTGTTCCCAGTCAAAGCGGGTTCCGTTTCCACCGGGCAACGCCCCCCGCGTGTCAAAGAGAAAATAGTGGCAGGTTCCCAGGTAATCTTTAAGGGTCGTAAAGTTAAAACCAGGACCGATGGCAAAAGCTTTGATCAGCTCTGTTTCGGGAGCTTCCTTTAGAATCCGGTCATAGAGTTTAAAGCAGTATTCTGCAGTTTCCCGACCGTGTAATTGTACCCCATGCAGACCGTACTTCCCGATAATACCCAGGATATTTTCGATCGTTTCATCTACAAAAACCCCAACAGCTTTGGTGTTTGCAGGGAGTTCGGGTATTTCATACCCGGTAAAATCGCGGGGGGTGCCTTCCCAGAAAATAAATCCAAGGTAGTCCGTGCCGAGCTGCATAACATCGGCAGGATTGTATTTCATACCACAGACCTTGAATTTCATCCCCCTGTTTGTTTAAGGAAGTCACCCAGGGCTTTCCCAGGCTGTGCTGTTTTCATAAATGCCTCGCCCATGAGGAACCCGTCGAACCCCAGGTCTTTCAATTCCCGAATCTGGTCCGGGCTTTTTAAGCCGCTTTCGGAAATTTTACCCACGCCATCCGGAATTAAATCGCTGAGCGCCCTGCTGACCTCCAGTGATACCTCGAAGGTCTTGAGATTCCGATTGTTTACCCCGATCAGGTCGGCCCCGGCATCCAGGGAAAATTCGAGTTCTGCCCGGGAGTGCACTTCGAGTAATACCTCCATGCCCAATGCCTGGGCGGATTTGCATAGGCTCCCGAGGGCTTCCCTGGAGAGAACGGCTGCGATAAGCAATATGGCATCCGCTCCGAAGGCCCTGGCTTCCAGGATTTGATAAGGATCTATTATAAATTCTTTTCGCAGCAAGGGCAGGGATGTCGAGGCCCGGGCGAGCAGGAGATCGTCCAGGGATCCCCCGAAGTATTTTCCATCGGTGAGTACGGAAATACCACCCGCCCCTGCGGCCGTGTATCCGGATACAATATCGGATACGCTGCCATCCTGATTGATGATGGCACGGGAGGGCGACCTTCTCTTATGTTCTGCGATAATGCCTGTTTCCCGGGCTTTCAGCGTATTTTTCAGGGATACCGTCTGCCGGTCAAAAAGTCCAAAACCTTCCAGCCTGGCTGGCGGGAGTACAGCCTTCCGCAGTTCGACTTCCTTTTTTTTATCCTGGATAATCTTTTCGAGAATACTCATGGCGAATGGATACGTCAAGCACTGAGGGCTTGCAGCTTTTTAAAAGATTGTTGGGCGCTTCGGTTCTTCAGGGACTCACAGGCCTTTTCATACCCTTCCATTGGCGTGCAACCCGTAGCCGTTGCAATGGCAATTCCCGCATTTACGCAAACTACCGCTTCCTGGCTAGGGGTTCCCTTCCCCTGAAGCACGTCGATAAATATTTGTGCTGCCTTTTCGATGCTATCCCCTCCCTCGAGTTCCTGAGCCGTTATTTTGGTGAGTCCAAAATCTTCTGGGTTTAAAACAGATTCTACCTTGTTCCCCAGCACCTTGGCAGGACCTGTAAGCGTGATTTCGTCATAACCGTCCAAACCGTGAAGGATGCTATAGGTCTTGTCTGTGTTCTGGTAGAGGTAGCCGTACATCCGCGCCAATTCCAGATTAAAAACGCCCACCATCTGGTATTTTGGAAAAGCCGGGTTTACCATGGGCCCGAGCATGTTAAAAAAGGTCTTGACACCCAACTCCCGCCTTATGGGCGCTACTTCCTTCATTGCCGGGTGGAACAAAGGGGCATGGAGGATACAAATACCGGCCTGGTCCAGGGATTTCTTCAGAAAATCGGAATCAGAGCTGAATCGAATGCCGAGAAATTCCAGGACGTTGCTGCTGCCACAGGTCGAGGAGACCCCGTAATTTCCGTGTTTGCTTACCGGGATCCCCGCGCCGGCAACCACAAAGGAGGCCAACGTTGAAATGTTAAAGGTGTTTTTTCCATCTCCCCCGGTACCGCAGAGGTCAATCGCCTGATATTCGGCCAGGTCCACAGCATGGCAGAGTTCCAACAAGGCGTCCCGGAACCCCTCCAATTCTTCGATGGTGACGCTACGCATCATATAAACGGTGAGGAAGGCTGCAATCTGACTGGTATTAAAAGTCCCGGAAGCCACCTCGATTAGGACCCTTCGGGATTCTTCCCTGCTGAGCCACTGGTGTTCGATGAGTTTATTTAAAATCTCTTTCATGTTTTCGCATTTAGCCAGTTCGCTATAATGGTTTTGCCATCGGGCGTCAGAACCGATTCCGGGTGATACTGCACTGCCCGGATATCGTATTCCAGATGCCTGAGGGACATTACGGTTCCCCTTGCATCTGTAGCCGTAACTTCAAGGCATGGGGGAAGATCCGGGTGAACCACCCAGGAATGATAACGACCCACCTCAATTTTGTCAGGGAGCCCCCTGTATAATACGTCATCCCCCTTGATGGTGATTGAGGTGGCTACCCCGTGGTACACCTGTTTGAGGTTCACAAGCCGACCCCCGAAGACTTCTGCAATGGCTTGCTGGCCCAGACAAACCCCAAGGATCCGTTTGGATTTTGCCCCAATCCGAATCAGCTCTTTGAGCATTCCGGCTTCATCGGGGATGCCAGGGCCCGGGGAAAGCACGATCTGTTCAAAATCTGACAATTCATCAGGGTCAAGCTTATCATTTCTCCGTACCACGACCACACAACCCAGATCTTCAAGATAGTGCACCAGGTTGTAGGTAAAGCTGTCGTAATTATCGAGCACCAGGACCTTTTTCATATCAGAGTTTTTCTGCAATTTCCAGTGCCTTGGTGAGTGCCCCCAGTTTGTTGTACGTTTCCTCAAGTTCGGCTTGTGGATTGGAGGCAGCTACCAGCCCGGCCCCGGCCTGAAAGTATAGGCTGTGGTTTTTACTCAGGAAGGTGCGTATCATAATGGCGTGGTTGAAATCTCCGTCAAATGCCATAAAACCAATGGCTCCCCCGTAGTAATTCCGACTGGTCTTTTCATAAGTTTCTATCAGCTGCATGGCCTTGTGCTTCGGGGCCCCGCTCAATGTACCTGCCGGGAAAGTATCGGCCACAACCTTCATTGTGGGGATTCCATTTTTTATTTTTCCCGTCACTTTGGAGACCAGGTGGATAACATGTGAAAAAAACTGTACTTCACGGTAGGTTTCTACCTCGACGGAATTCCCGTTCCGGCTAAGATCATTCCGGGCCAGATCCACAAGCATTACATGTTCGCTGTTTTCTTTCTCATCTGCCGACAGCCGCTGGGCCAGGGCTGCATCTTCCGGATCATTCCCCGTACGCTTGAAGGTTCCCGCTATAGGATGGATCTCAGCTTTCCCATCTTTGACCACTAATTGGGCTTCGGGCGAACTTCCGAAAATCTTGAAATCGCCATAGTCAAAATAGAAAAGGTAGGGAGAAGGATTGATGGACCGCAAGGCCCTGTATACATTGAATTCGTCCCCCTTGAATTGTTGGCGAAACCTTCGCGAGAGGACGAGTTGAAAGACATCGCCCCGGGCACAGTGTTTTTTGGCCTGCGCCACCTGTTCCAAAAATTCGTCATCCTTCAGGTTGGACTCTTTTTCCCCCTCCCTTTCAAAGGGATAGGTAGCAAAAGTCTGTACCGCCAGAATTTGTTCGAGCACTTCCAGGTTGTTTTGCTCCTCAAAACAGTGGGCGAAAAGGTAGGCTTCGTTTTTAAAATGATCTATCGCAATGATGTTTTGGTAAACTGCGTAATACGCATCGGGAATGTCCGGAGAATCCGGCTTTTTCTGAATATCGATGTCCTCAAAGAAACGCACGGCATCGTAGGTGAGGAAACCGAACAGTCCATTGTTGATAAACTTAAACCCGTGGTCCTCCACTTTAAAGGCTCCCGCGAACCGGTGAATCTCCATGGCGAGGTCTGTATCCTGCCCGATTTCATCTGTTTGCTGTGAACCGTCGGGATAGACACGGTGAATGGTATTCTGTTCCACGGAAATCCATGCAATCGGATTGCAGCAAATGTAGGAGAAGGAGTTGTCATTGGCATGATAATCACTACTTTCCAGGAGGATACTCGCCGGAAAACGGTCTCTTACCTTGAGGTAAACACTGACGGGCGTAATGGTATCCGCCAGTATTTTCCGGGAATAAGTTTTCAGGTTGTACGTCATCATTTTCAAATAAAAAAAGGCTTGTCGTGACAGACAAGCCTTATATCGTGTTTACAAACAGGGCTCAGGTCACAACCGCACAGGTTCTGAGATCCACCACCATGTTCTATGTGAAAAATTCTTCATGAGCCTCAAATATAGAAAGGAAAATTCACATCTCAAATCTTCACATAAAAAAAGGCGACCCGTTCCTCCGGCCGCCTTTTTCTTCATTCCTTTTTCATTTAGAATTCCAGATCTACTACAAGGTCAAACTCGTCGTAAATCGTTTTGTCTCCCAAATCGTCAAAAAAGCTTCCTGAACCGTACTTGATGTCGAATTTGGTCCGGTCTACTTTCATTGTGGCCGTAGCCTTGCTTCCATAGATGGAAACATCGAAAGTTACGGGTTTGGTAATGCCTTTAACCGTAAGGTTTCCAGTAACCTCATAAGAGTTTTTCCCGGTGGATTTCACGTTGGTGAAGACCAGGGTAGAAGTAGGATTGGAAGCCACGGAAAAGAAATCATCAGAGTTGAGGTGCCCTTCGAGTTTTTGACGGCTTTCTCCTTCCAGATCCGTAACAATCAGTGATGTCATATCCACGGTGAATTCTCCTCCTACCAATTTATTGTTGTCAAACATCAGAGCTCCGGATTTTAATTCCACTGTTCCGTTGTGCGAGCCGGTAACTTTATAGGCCTTCCAGGCTACCTTACTCTCTTTGGTTTTAACTTCTTTTGTTTCAATTTCTACAGGTTCTGTAGCTTGGGTAGCGCCAAATGTGAAAAGCGCGAGGGTCAGTGTTAAAAATGTTTGTTTCATAGGGTTTGAGTTTAATATTAAGGGTTTAGATTCGTGTTTAATGTTTAAATATGAATAAAGAGTTCTTCGGGGGTCCGGCGGACTTTTTTATAAAATTGTGTCTGGTCTGACTCGGAGCGATAACCCGCAGCGACAATCAGGGCAGTTGTCAAACCTTTTTCTTCGAGATTTAAAACAGCGTCTACGGCTTCTTTTTCAAAACCCTCCATCGGGCAGGTGTCAATCTGCAGAGCAGCCGCAGCGGAGAGAAAATTCCCCGCAGCCAGATAGGCCTGGTGACTTGCCCATGCGGCCTTTGAAGGCTGGGGCAAATCGAGCAGCTTTGATTTCATAAAATCACCATAACCGGCCAGGGAATCCAAAGGCAGATTTCGCGTAGTGGAGACCAGGTCCAGGTAGGAATCGATCAGGGTCTGATCAAAGTCTTTTTTTCCTGCAAAAACAAAGACGTGTGAAGCGTCTGTTATTTGGGGTTGGTTCCAACAGGCGGGACGAAGTTTTTCTCTTAGCTCTGTATCGGAGATAACCAATACGCTGTAAGGCTGCAACCCATATGAGGAAGCACTCAGGCGTACAGCCTGTTTTAGGGTTGCCAAATCCTTCTCGTCAATAGGTTTTGAGGGGTCGAATTTTTTGGTAGCATAACGCCATTTCAAAGCGTCCAGGTAACTTGTCGTCATTTTTTCAGTGGTACTATTCATTTTCGATTGTTATTTGATCTAAAAGTTGATTTAAAACAATGATTTCTTTAGTGTCAAGAGCACTCATAAGCTCCTTTTCTGCCTGCTCTACGGCCCGATCCATTTTACTAAGGGCATTGATTCCCTCCGGTGTCAACCGTATTTCAACTTTTCGCCGGTTCTCGGAACAGGTGTTGCGTTCAGTAAGGCCTTTCAGGATTAATTTGTCGACCAGGCGAGTGGTATTGCTCATCCGGCTGACCATACGATCATTGAGGGTACTCAGGTTGGCAGGTTCACCCTTTTGACCCCTGAGGATTCTGAGGACATTGAATTGTTGAATACTGACATCATAGGGCTTGAGCGCCTGTGCAAGGACATCCTGAATGTGGTTATTTACGAGCATTAAATGAATGATAGTCCTACGCTCGGGAGGAAGCGTTGTCGTTGTCTTGATGCGTTCTTCTACATTCATGTCCATACAATAATTGTATATACAAATGTATGAAGGCTTCTTCTGGGTGACAAATCCTGGGGTACTAAAAATTTGTTAATTTAAATTTCAAAATGAACTCAATCCTTTGTCCGGGGACTATGCGGGTAATTCAGGATTGTGTATTTTTGTTTGAAACCTAATCGTATTGCTATTATGGCTGATCTTACCCAAGAAGAATGGCGCGCCCGCCTGGAAAAAGATGATAATGCAGTGATTCTCGATGTGCGAACTCTTGAGGAAATGGAGGAAGGCTTCATTCCGGGGGCGGAACATCTGGATATTTATAAACCGCAGGAGTTCCTGGAGGGTCTTGACGCTTTAGACAAGGCGGCCCATTACTACGTTTATTGCCGCTCGGGCAATCGCAGCGGACAGGCGTGTGCCCTGATGACCGCCAGGGGATTTTCAAGCGCTTACAATCTATCGGGTGGAATGAATGAGTGGGAAGGTGAAGTTACCATCGGTTAATACAGATCCGCCGGCTCCTTTGGCATCCGGGATGGAGCATTCGCGACCTGTGGGTGTCTTTTATCAAATCCTTTACTATTTTCAGAAAAGGGGGTTTGAGGTTTCCCGACGGATCGCCGAAAGACTGGGGATTCGCACACGCGTGGTGCGGACCACCTTTATTTACCTGACCTTTGTCACTCTGGGTTTTGGATTCGCACTTTACCTGTTCCTGGCTTTCTGGCTGCGGATTAAAGACCTGGTGTATACCAAACGGACTTCTGTTTTCGACTTATAGATCATGCTCAGACTCTTTCGATCCAAGATCTACCTCGCTTTCTTCCTGATGTTCCTCGTTTTTTTCGTGGGCGTAATGGGGTACCATTATCTCTCGGAATTCTCGTGGGCAGAAGCCCTTTACATGACCGTCATTACCGTCTCTACGGTAGGATTCAAAGAGGTACGTCCCCTGAGTACGGGGGAGCAGCTCTTTACGGTGATTCTGATACTGTCGAGCATTTTTATATTCGCTTTTGCCATTTCTGTGATCACTGAATACATTCTAAGCAAACACTCGCTACAAACCTTAAAGAAGAAAAAAGTGAAACAGCTTATCGACCAACTTGACAATCACGTGATCATCTGTGGATATGGCAGAAATGGGGCCCAGGCGGCAGCACGTCTGCAAGCTTACAACAGGCCTTTTGTCGTTATTGAAAAAGACAGGGAAATCATAGAAAAACACGAGGATCAAATCCTTTTTGTAGAGGGAGACGCCAATGAAGACGAAGTTCTGATGTCAGCGGGTCTTCAAAAAGCCAATTACCTCATAGTTACGCTTCCCGATGACGCTGCCAATTTATTTGTCGTTCTCTCCGCCCGGCAATTGAATAAAGACCTATTTATAATCAGCCGTGCTTCACAGATCACTTCCCAGAAAAAATTGCTGCTCGCCGGAGCGAATAAAGTGATTATGCCTGACAAGATTGGTGGAGACCATATGGCATCCCTGGTCGTAGTTCCGGATTTGATCACCTTTATGGATAAACTGTCCATGGAGGGAGAGCATACCACAAATCTAGAAGAAGTGCAAATTGAGGACTTTACGAACCAACTGAATTGTAATACCCTCAGAGACCTCGACCTGCGCAGAAAAACAGGCTGTACGATTATAGGCTATGTTGAGCCCGATGGGGCATATATTATAAACCCTGAGGCTGATATGCCCTTGAAACCAAAGAGTAAGGTTATCGTTCTGGGCCGGGCCGATCAGATCCGGAAGCTGAACGAAATGTTTCATATAGGTGCCGGATAGGCTCACTTTACATGCACAATTGTGCTAAAAATACTCGAGAGGAGATTTTCCCTGCATTTGATTGCGCAAGTCATCTCAGGCCGAGTGGGCAATAGAAATCCAAGGCAAATCATTCCGGCCGAGGCAGGCGAACTTTTCCTATTTTCAGAACAATGTATTATTAAGGATAATGGTGGAAAGGGAAATCATTCCCAACAGTTCCCCGTTTTCTTCGACTGGTGCTTCCCATATTTCCAGTCGGTAGAGCAGGCTGGCCACAAAGCGCACATCCATATCTGCCGGGATGGTGATGACGGGTTTTACCATAATTTCGTAAACATTGACTTCCAGTGAGGTCCGATCAGGAATGATTACCCCACTAATCAAATCCCGTACCCTGACAATGCCAAAGGCATCTTCTTCGTTGCGTTTTTTGACGACCAGGGCGCCTACTTTTTCCCTCCGCATAGTGTCCACGGCTTCCTTAGCGGTTGCCAGCCCATCGATATAGTGGATTTTTTTATCCATTATATCGCGGGCGCTTTGAAATTCACGGGTTGCCATAACTTTAAATTTTTAGGTTATTATAAGTATTCATCCCGGGCTTGGTCCCTGAAGATGCCCATCTGGCTATCCAAACCTATGGCGTGCTCTATGGGCAGGACAAAGGCAATCCCCGTCCCGGGTTTCTTAAATTCACATTCAGCATTGATCACATCCAGTAGTTTCAGTACCATATGTTCTTCCACCAGAAAAGTCACAATATCTGTTTGGTGCTCAATGGTAAGTCCGAAAAATGTCTTCCCTTCCCGCATTCCGGTGCCTCTGGCTGGTGTTATAGTGGCCCCTGTTGCCCCGGCGGATTTCATGGTTTCCACAAGCTTATCCGTGAGGTTGGGTTTTACATAAACCATAATCAATTTAAATTTCATTGGAATTTTGTTTTGAGTTTTTTATCAAAAATATGTCTGATCTGGGCGTAACCCAGTACGGAGATTATAGGAAAAAGACTTGCAAAGGCAATCAATCCGAAACCATCCACTGCTGGGTTACTTCCGGGAACCGAGCTGGAAAGCCCAATCCCCAGTGCAGCTACTATAGGTACCGTTACAGTAGAAGTGGTAACTCCGCCCGAATCATAAGCCAACGCAACCAATTGTTTTGGCGCAAATATGGTCTGGAGCACTACCAACATATAGCCCGCCAGGATGTACAGGTAAAGCGGTGTTCCGGTTATGATACGAAACACTCCGATGGTCAGGGCCAACCCTACGCCCAGGGCCACGGTTATCCGCAACCCCCATTGGCTGATGGTACCGGACGAAACTTCGCTTGCCTTCAGGGCAACAGCTATGAGAGAGGGCTCCGCGATGGTAGTGGAAAAACCGATTAAGAATGCGAAAAGGTACATCCAGGAATAGGACCACCAAAAGACAGGTTCTCCTTCAGCTATCCCCAAAAACTTTGGTGAGGCCAATTGGTTTGCCATTAAATCCCCAATGGGGAAAAGCGCTTTTTCAAGCCCAAGGAGGAATAAGGCAAGCCCCAGGACCACGTATACACCACCTATCAGGACATTCTTCAGATGGGGTATGGGCTGCCGTAGAATCACCATCTGAAAGAAGAAAATAATCACTGCAATTGGCAGTACATCCATGACTGTAGTCAGGAATGTATTTACAAAGTCGTTGAATAGTCCAGGGGTATCGGTCGTCATATAATCCAATTAAAACCAAATGAGCCCATAGAGCATTACAAAAATCATGGGTAACAGGGAGGCCAGGGCTATCAGACCAAAGCCGTCCGTCAGTGGATTCCTACCCCGGATACTATTTGAAAGTCCAATTCCCAGGGCAGTCACAAGGGGAACAGTGATTGTAGAAGTTGTAATACCACCGGCATCATAAGCCAGCCCTACGATTTCCTGAGGGGCGATAAGGGTGATAAGCATGACCAGTATATACCCCCCGATTATAATATAGTAAACTGGCCATCCCTTCAGGATTCGAATGACACCGAGCAAAACAGCAAACCCTACTGAAAGGGCAACAGATATGCGCAATCCCAGGGAATATGCCTTGACGGTATTGGGATCCGAATCCAGGAACCCCGCATTGGCTGCAATTTCCCCGGCTTCCCTGGCGATGGCTATCAAAGCGGGTTCAGCGATGGTCGTTGTGAAGCCCAGCATGAAGGCGAAGACCAGTAGCCAGAGGAGACTCCCTTTTTTGGTTAAAGCATAAGCCATGGTCTCCCCTATGGGAAAAAGGCTCATTTCCAGACCTTCAATAAAAAGGAATAGCCCAAAGAGCACCAAAAAACTCCCAATTGCCAATTCGCCGGCATCCGGAAAGGGTTGTTTGATTACGAAAATTTGGAAAAAAACAACTACCAGCACAATTGGAATCAGATCTACAACGGCAGATCCGACTTTTTTGAAAACAGGGCCACGGGTTTTAAGTACGTTTGATTTCACAATTCAAGCGTTTCGAACTTTGAGCTTCATTTAAAAGCCTGGAATTCCGGTTGCGACAGGTCACGATTTAGGACTTATTAAAGGTAGTAATATCGGGAGTACTTTCACAGACCTTTTTAAGTTGCACTGGTCGCTGTATAATAAGCAATACATTTTTCAGGAAGTTTAATAACAGGTCTCTGGAGCTTACCAGCCACTAAAAAATCAGTTGTTTTTCATCACTTGCGAAAAGGAGACAAGAGGTGTTTTCTTACCCCCGGACCTTCCTTGATTTGGCCTGACCGGTTTCCTTGTCTAAAGAGTAAAAGCTTGCGCCTCCTGTGTAGGTTTATGATTGCGTTATTTGATAGGGTGGTATTTTTTTAGGATATTGCCTGACCTAACAATCACTAATTATCTAACTCAAGCCACCTTTATGACGCGCATATGTACCCTTTTACTATTTTTTCTGGCATTTTATTCCACCGCACAGGATATTCGGGTCAAAGAAACCATCACGAATCCCTCAAATCGAATCAATGACGGGGTGGTCAGTCTTGAAGTTTCCGGAGGGCGCCCCCCTTACACTTATAAGTGGAGCAACCAGGCCACACCCCTAAGCTCAAACCGGGCTACCGGATTGGTTGAAGGTATATCCTATGACGTTATAATTACGGACGCCCAGGGAAACTCGGTTACACGGGTATTTAAGGTGCCCACTGAAGCGATTACAGAAGTATTCAACGGTGCCATGACCCCTGCGGTGAGCGCACTTGGGGCTGTGTTGTTTTGGGATCCTTTTGCGGCTTCAGGGATTTACGACCCGGTAGTCTACATCGATTCTGAAAAAGTTCCAATTCCCGGATGGAGTCCGGAAGTATCCAATCGCTATGTGCTCAAGAAATGGATTCGCCCCGAGGGGAGCCCGGTGTCCAAAGGAGACCCGATTGCCCATATATCGAGTGAAAGTGGAGGGGACATCACAGTTAACTCTACATCTCGCGGAATATTAAAGCATCTTGCAGGAGAAGGGGAAGTTATCTATGACTCGGAGAATACCAAAGACGTGATTAAGCGCGGGGCGCATTTATTTGCAGAAATCTCCTACGACGAACCAAAGGTGCTCACACATCCCAATGGTGACCCGGTAACCAAGGGAATCCCATTTATAGTCATATGGCTGGTATTGGGGGCTACGTTCTTTACTATTCGAATGGGCTTTATAAATATCAGGGGCTTCCGCCATTCCCTGCAGCTTGCTCGCGGAACTTATGACGATCCGGAGGCTCCCGGGCAGGTAACACATTTTCAGGCCCTCGCCACTGCCGTTTCGGGAACAGTGGGTCTTGGGAACATTGCCGGGGTAGCTGTGGCTGTTTCTCTGGGAGGCGCCGGAGCCACTTTCTGGATGATTGTCTGTGGTTTACTGGGAATGTCCTCCAAGTTCGTAGAGTGTACCCTTGGGGTTAAGTACCGGGATATACTTCCCGACGGACGGGTTTTCGGGGGTCCGATGAACTACCTGAGATACGGCCTTGAAAAACGAAATATGAAAGGACTTGGTAAAGTACTCGCCGGTCTTTTTGCCGTGTTGTGCGTTGGGGCTTCTTTTGGAGGTGGAAATATGTTTCAGGCAAACCAGTCTTTCGAACAATTGGCGGGGCAGTTTTCTGTACTCCAGGGGAATGGCTTTTGGTTTGGAGTGGTCACGGCGATTCTTGTCGGGGTTGTGATCATTGGAGGGATAAAGAGTATAGCCAACGTAACCGGTAGGATTGTCCCCCTGATGGCTTCGATCTATGTGATTGCAGCCCTGGCGGTTATCATTATGAATATTCAGAATGTGGGTAGTGCGTTTGCCGCTATTGTCGACGGCGCTTTCAGCCCTGCTGCGATTAAAGGGGGGGTTATCGGGGTCCTGGTAGTCGGATTTCAGCGTGCGGCCTTTTCGAACGAAGCCGGGGTAGGCTCTGCTGCCATAGCTCACAGCGCGGTAAAAACCAATCACCCCCCTTCCGAAGGTTTTGTGGCCTTACTGGAACCTTTTATCGATACAGTTGTGGTCTGTACCCTGACTGCCCTGGTCCTGATTTTTACGGGAATGCACGAGGCAGAGGGGATGGCCGGGGCTCAGTTGACTTCTGACGCCTTCGAGAGTGTCTTCTCCTGGTTCCCGTATGTTCTTGGGATTGCGGTTTTCCTTTTTGCCTTTTCAACCATGATTTCCTGGTCCTATTACGGGATGCGCGCGTGGTCTTATCTCTTTGGTAAGAGCAAACGCGCTGAGATGGTCTACAAGATGCTCTTCCTTGTATTTGTAGTTATCGGTGCATCAGTCAGTCTCGGGGCCGTTCTCGATTTTTCCGATATGATGATCCTGGCGATGTCCTTCCCAAACATCATCGGACTTTATATAATGTCCGGGGAGGTCCGGGAAGATCTCAACAAATACTTAAAAGATCTCAAAAATAACCAGCTTTTTAGAAAGCAGACTGCAAAATAAGGTCAGTCTCCGGTTCTATATTTGAACCATGAGGCGACCAGAATCCCACTTTCATAACCATCCCGGTGTGCGAAGTGGGATTTTTTATTTTCTAATTATCCTGTGTATACTTCAGGGGGTTAAGTGGGTATTATCCAGGGGGCCTATGGAAATACCGGCTGCAGAATCCGTTAGCTCAACCCCCGCGACAAAGGCGCGGTTAGACACTATCAGGGCATCCCTGGCAAACCAAAACTCCTGGACATTGCGACCGCTGGATCCCAATGATTTGGATGATTATAAGGGATACATTCTGGGCATACCATTTTATGTCCTGGATTCCTTATATGCGTTTATGAGTAAGGGCGGGAGAATAACCGGGATGGAAGCGTTCAAGAAAATTTCGGGTCTTCCGGACAGCACCTGCCAAAGACTATCTCCTTTTTTTCGATTTCCAAAATACGCTACACCAAAGGAATCTCCCAAAATCGCAAAAATGAGGGATTTGAATACGGCAACAGCTGAAGAACTCCAGGTGATCCGTGGGATAGGTCCTGTGCTATCCAAAAGAATTGTGCGGTTCAGAAAAGCACTTGGGGGTTTTCGCATCGCCTCCCAATTAAGGGATGTCTACGGCCTTGACCCTGAAACGGCCGGCCGGGCCATTAAGGCGTTTCCCTTACGCACGGTTCCTTCATTGGAGAAGATAGATTTGAATCGCGCTTCCGCAGAGGAGTTGTCCGGAATCCTCTATCTGAATCGTGAAATGGCCAGGGATATTGTGGCCTATAGAAATCGAATCGGAGCTTATGAAAATTTGGAACAATTGAATTCGGTGGAAAGCCTTCCTTGGGATAAAATTGACAGAATTGCACTATATTTGAAGCTCTAAAAAATTGCTATGCTTACTGAAACTTCACTGTCTGTAAATTTCGAATATTCGGAAACCCAGCGCCTGGTGGCAGAGTCTGCCAGGGATTTTGCCCGACAGTATATTGCCCCTCATATTATGGAATGGGATGAATCTCAAATCCTTCCTGTAGAGGTTTTGAAAAAAGCGGGTTCTCTTGGTTTTATGGGTGTTCTGGTGCCACAATCTCTGGGGGGCTCGGGATTGGGATACCACGAGTATATTGCCATTATAGAAGAAATATCAATAGTGGATCCGTCTATAGGACTTTCCGTTGCAGCTCATAATTCACTTTGTACCAATCACATTCTTACGTTTGGCAGTGAAGAACAAAAGGCGCGCTGGATTCCCAGGCTGGCCACAGCAGAGTGGATTGGTGCCTGGGGTCTCACGGAGCACAATACGGGTTCTGACGCTGGTGGGATGAGTACCACCGCCAAAAAGGAGGGCGACCATTGGGTACTCAATGGAGCGAAGAATTTCATCACCCATGGAAAAAGTGGAGATGTGGCCGTGGTTATCGTGCGCACGGGTGAAAAAGGAGACAGTCGCGGTATGACCGCTTTTGTCGTAGAGAAAGGAACCCCGGGGTTTAGTAGCGGGAAGAAGGAAGACAAACTTGGTATGCGGGCCAGTGAAACTGCTGAACTCGTTTTTGACAATTGTATCGTTCCGGATGAAAACCGGCTCGGAGAGGTTGGAGAAGGCTTTATACAGTCCATGAAAATCCTGGATGGAGGGCGTATTTCTATTGGGGCACTTTCCCTTGGAATTGCCAAAGGCGCTTATAATGCCTCCCTGAAGTATTCCAAAGAAAGGATTCAGTTTGGTAAGCCCATAAGTGCTTTTCAGGGAATTTCCTTTAAGCTAGCTGAAATGGCCACTGAGATAGAAGCGGCAGAATTAATGGTGCACAAGGCGGCGTTTTTAAAAAACCAGGGGAAACCCGTTACCCTGCAAAGCGCTATGGCGAAAATGTACGCTTCTGAAGTCTGTGTTAAAGTGGCAAATGAAGCTGTGCAGATTCACGGCGGGTACGGATATACGAAAGATTTCCCGGTAGAAAAGTTTTACAGGGATTCCAAACTCTGTACCATTGGGGAAGGCACTACAGAAATCCAGAAAGTGGTCATCGCCAAAAATATTTTAAAAGAATAGAACAGTTTTTAAAGAATGCGTGTATATTTGCACCCGCATTTCTAACGAAAGGAGGTTGTAGCCATGTTAATTATACCCGTTAAAGAAGGAGAGAATATCGATAGGGCACTGAAGCGTTTCAAGCGAAAGTTTGACCGTACAGGCACCATGCGCCAACTGCGCAAAAGGCAACAGTTTTCAAAACCGTCTGTCGAGCGTCGCCAACAAGTGCTTAAAGCAAAATACATTCAGCATCTGAGGGATCAGGAAGAGATATAACCTGAGAAGACCAGAAGTTTAAAGATTCAACCCGGATTCCCAGTGAATTCGGGTTTTTCTTTTTTTTGCTTTTGTATCTTTAAGGAATGACACCTGAAGCATTCCGCAAATACCTCGCCTTTGAGCGCCAGTACTCTGGCCATACCGTCAAAGCCTATCTGCGCGACCTCAGGAGTTTTGAATCCTATTGTAAGGAGCAGCACGGAGATACGCCAATTAATACCTTGCCCTATACCGTTATCAGGAGCTGGATTATTTCCTGCCTGGAAGACGGCTGCAGTAACCGAACCGTCAATCGGAAGATAGCTTCCCTGAAGTCGTATTATAAATTTCTTTTGCGTAAAGGGTATATTGAATCCAACCCTTTGGCGGGCCACAGGCCTTTGAAAACAGATCGGAAGGTGGAGGTGCCCTTTTCTCAGGAGGAAATGAGGAAATTGCTCTCTACCTGGTCGACTGGGGATTCAGATTTTGAAACTGCAAGGGACAGGCTTGTAGTAGAACTCTTCTATACTACAGGTATGCGGCGTGCAGAACTTATAGGGATTGAGTTGACGGACCTGGATCTGGAGTCGGGAATCCTTCGCGTAACAGGGAAACGGAACAAGGAACGCATACTACCCCTGATCAGGGAGGTGACCCCACATATTGAGGAATACCTGCGGGTGCGACAGGAACGTTTTCCGGATTCGGATTCCCCCTTCCTATTCCTCACCGGATCGGGCAATAAAATCTATGAAACACTTGTTTATAGAATTATAACGAAATACCTGAGTAAGGTATCCGAAAAGGTTAAAAGGAGTCCGCATATTCTCAGGCATACTTTCGCAACGCATATGTTGAACCAGGGGGCAGATATGAATGCAGTTAAGGAACTCCTCGGACATGCTTCCCTGGCTTCCACCCAGGTCTACACACATAACAGCATTGCTGAATTAAAAAAAGTGCACCTGGAGGCCCATCCGAGGAATAAAGAATAAATCAGAATAGGTTTTCTAATTATAATAACAGTTTTATGAAAGTAACAACACAATCCGTCAATTTCAACGCAGAAGAATCGCTAATAGATTTTGTTCAGAAACGCATGAACAAACTCGATCTTTTTTACGATCGGACCATAGGGGCTGATGTCTTTTTAAAGGTGATCAATACCCGTGGGAAAGAAAACAAAATTGCAGAGATAAAACTTCACGTCCCCGGGGATGTATTTGTCGTGAAAAAACAGTGTAAATCTTTTGAGGAAGCTATCGATTCTGCCTGCGGATCCCTCGAGCGAAAGCTCGTAAAAAAGAAGACAAAACCTACCGTTCTTTACGCACCAAAAATTTCGTGAAATAATTTTGATTAAAAAAATAATTATCTACATTTGCAGTCCGTTAGAAATAGCGGACTTTTTTATGGATAAAAAGGCCCATTAAGCCGATGTAGCTCAGCTGGCTAGAGCACGTGATTTGTAATCTCGGGGTCGTGGGTTCGAGTCCCTCCATCGGCTCGTAAGTTCTTAATTTTGAAATGGGTTGGGGGAGATACTCAAGCGGCCAACGAGGACAGACTGTAAATCTGTTGGTTTTTACCTTCGCAGGTTCGAATCCTGCTCTCCCCACAAAGAAAATTTCTGTGTGGGCGTCAAGAGCTCGCTCTTGTAAGGCCACAAGTAAATTTTCTTTGATCCTGGTTCCCCAAACCAGGATCACCGAACGAAGTGAGGTAATCCTTCGGTTTCGAAGTGATGAATAAGGGGGAATGAGGCGTCAAGAGCGAGCTCTTGTAAGGCCAGGGGAAAAGGTTTTTGAATAGGATGTTCTTTGAGGGTGATTTAGTTTAAAGATTGATCACCTTGTTTTGTGATAAAAAATGCGGGAGTAGCTCAGTTGGTAGAGCGTCAGCCTTCCAAGCTGAATGTCGCCGGTTCGAACCCGGTCTCCCGCTCCAATACCTTGGGCGAGTTGGTAATTGAGTGTTGTTCGGAGGATTCCGGAGCCAATATTCGGATTGCGCAACTCCCACAAAGCCGACGTAGCTCAGGGGTAGAGCGTTTCCTTGGTAAGGAAGAGGTCACGGGTTCAATTCCCGTCGTTGGCTCAAAAGAAAGACAAGGGTGCTGCATGAACAGCGCGCTTTTCAAATTCAGTTTTGGAGGAAGAACCTGTAAATGGGGTTCGAAAATTAAAACTGACTTGATAAATATTTGTACACTAATATAAACTAAGATTAAATCATTTTACAATGGCTAAGGAGACTTTTAATCGTTCCAAACCGCACTTGAACATTGGTACTATTGGACACGTAGATCACGGAAAGACCACCCTTACTGCCGCTATCACAACTGTGCTGGCAGGAGACGGGCTGTCTGAAACAAGAAGCTTTGATTCTATCGATAATGCCCCTGAAGAAAAGGAGCGGGGTATTACGATTAACACTTCACACGTAGAGTACCAAACGGCAAATCGCCACTATGCTCACGTGGATTGTCCTGGTCACGCGGATTATGTGAAGAACATGGTTACGGGTGCTGCACAGATGGACGGAGCGATTCTGGTTGTTGCTGCGACTGATGGTCCTATGCCTCAGACTCGTGAGCACATCCTTCTGGGACGTCAGGTAGGTATTCCACGTATCGTGGTTTTCCTGAACAAAGTGGATATGGTTGATGACGAGGAGCTGTTGGAGCTTGTTGAGATGGAAGTACGTGAGTTGCTTTCTTTCTACGAGTATGATGGAGATAATAGTCCTGTGATTTCAGGTTCTGCATTGGGAGCGCTCAACGGAGAAGCCAAATGGGTGGATACTGTTAAAGAGTTGATGGCAGCGGTTGATGATTGGATCGAATTGCCAAAGCGGGATGTTGAAAAGGATTTCCTGATGCCTGTTGAAGATGTATTTACCATTACCGGTCGTGGAACTGTAGCTACAGGACGTATCGAAACAGGTGTGGCTAACACTGGAGACCCTGTTGAGATTATCGGGATGGGAGCTGAAAAGCTGAACTCTACAATCACAGGGGTTGAGATGTTCCGTAAAATTCTCGACAGAGGTGAAGCTGGAGATAACGTTGGTATTTTGCTTCGCGGTATTGAGAAAAAGGATATCAAAAGAGGAATGGTTATTTGTAAGCCAGGATCCGTAACGCCACACGCTAAATTCGAAGCTGAGGTATATATCCTTAAGAAAGAAGAAGGTGGACGTCACACTCCATTCCACAATAACTACCGTCCACAGTTTTATGTACGTACTACGGATGTTACGGGAACAATCGTACTTCCTGATGGCGTTGAAATGGTGATGCCAGGAGATAACCTGACCATTACTGTAGATCTCCTTCAGCCAATCGCTCTTAATGTAGGGCTCCGTTTCGCTATCCGCGAAGGAGGTCGTACTGTTGGAGCCGGTCAGGTAACGAAGATTCTCGATTAAGAAATCGTCAGAGGAATCATTAAACAGTGAAGGGGCCCGTCCTGATCGATATCGGGAGGGCACCCTTTCACTGTAAATACGGGTGTAGCTCAGTTGGTAGAGCACTGGTCTCCAAAACCAGGTGTCGGGAGTTCGAGTCTCTCCTCCCGTGCTAAGCTTAGAATGCAAGGATTTTCGGGAAAGATATTATCACCTTTTTGGTGGTTCATTCCCGGGTAAAAGCGAGAAAACATGGTAACGTACATCAAGGAATCTTACGAGGAACTGAAAAATCACGTGACGCTGCCTTCCCGGGCGGAGGCTTCGAACCTGATGGTGATCGTGGCTGTTTTTTCAATTCTTTTTGCCCTGGCAACATGGGGAGTCGATTCCCTGTTCGGCAAGCTTATTCAGTTTTATTTTAACGCTTTAATAGGATAACGGGCAATGGCAGGAGAATTGGAGCGTAATTGGTATGTGGTCAGAGCAGTAAGCGGTCAGGAAAATAAGATCAAGGGGTATATTGAGAGTGAGGTAGAGCGCCATGGATTTGGTGATAATCTCGAGGAAGTTCTCGTCCCTACTGAGAAGGTAATTCAAATTCGTAAGGGAAAGAAAATTAATAAAGAACGGGTGTATTACCCGGGCTATATTATGGTAAAAGCGTACCTGACAGGGGAGATGATCCATGTCATTCGCTCGATTACCAAGGTTATCGGTTTTTTAGGAGAGACTAAAGGAGGAGATCCAGTCCCCCTGAGAAAGGCTGAGGTCAATCGCATGCTGGGTAAGGTAGACGAACTGGCAGTGACCACAGATACGGTAGCTATTCCATTTGTGATGGGTGAGACTGTTAAGGTTATCGACGGTCCTTTTAATGGTTTTAATGGTACAGTGGAACGGATTAATGAAGAGAAACGCAAGCTGGAGGTTATGGTAAAGATCTTTGGTCGGAAGACGCCGTTGGAACTGAGTTATATGCAGGTAGAAAAAGTTTAAACAATAATACTGTTACGCTTAAAAGTGAAGTTGCTTCCAAATTAACTCACTTTTACCGCTTTCTAAAAGCTTCCTTATGGAGGTCTATATGAGGGCAAGGGATCGGGAAAACCCGGTCTTAGTTGTAAATTAAATGGACAATGGCAAAAGAAGTAAGTAAAGTAGTTAAACTACAAGTCAGGGGAGGTGCTGCGAATCCGTCGCCACCGGTTGGACCCGCTTTAGGTGCTGCCGGCGTTAACATCATGGAGTTCTGTAAGCAGTTTAATGCGCGAACACAGGACAAACCAGGCAAAGTTTTGCCCGTTGTTATCACCGTGTATGGTGACAAGTCCTTCGACTTTGTCGTCAAAACACCACCAGCGGCAGTTCAGCTATTGGAAGCGGCAAAGACAAAAAAGGGTTCCGGAGAACCGAATCGCGTAAAATCAGGGAGTGTAACCTGGGATCAGATTCGAACCATCGCAGAAGATAAGATGGTCGATCTCAATGCCTTCACTGCAGAATCTGCAATGAGTATGATTGCAGGCACGGCTCGTTCAATGGGAATCCGGGTTTCCGGAAAGCGCCCCTTCTAAAAACTGAAAAGCACTTTTAAGATGGCAAAATTAACTAAAAAGCAGAAAGAGGCTGTTGCGCAAATTGACCGCGACAAACTCTATTCCCTGCAAGAAGCCTCTGAGCTTATCAAGTCGGTCACTAACGTCAAGTTTGACGCGTCTGTTGACCTGGCGGTACGCTTGGGAGTGGATCCACGTAAAGCGAATCAGATGGTTCGCGGGGTGGTAACGCTACCGTATGGAACAGGGAAGGACGTAAAAGTTCTGGCATTGGTTCCTGCTGACAAGGAGGCTGAGGCTAAAGAGGCCGGAGCAGACTTTGTAGGTCTGGATGAATATCTCGATAAGATCAAAGGCGGCTGGACGGATGTAGATGTAATTATCACAATGCCCAGTGTCATGGGGAAATTGGGGCCTTTAGGCAGGATATTGGGGCCTCGCGGCCTGATGCCGAATCCAAAAACAGGTACCGTTACCATGGATGTTGCCAAGGCAGTTACTGAGGTTAAAGCCGGTAAAATCGATTTCAAAGTAGATAAAACAGGTATCGTTCACGCAGCGATTGGAAAGGTTTCGTTTTCTCCTGAAAAGATTGCGGGGAATGCCAAGGAATTGATTGACACCCTGGTGAAAATGAAGCCGGCGGCATCAAAGGGCGTGTATATGAAGAGTATCTATATGTCCAGCACCATGAGTCCGAGTGTTCAACTAGATCCGAAAGCGGTCTAATCAAAAACAGGGAAAATGACCAGAGAAGAAAAAGCAACGGTAATTGAAGACCTGAAGTCACAGCTTGCGGATAACACGACGATTTATCTCGCTGATATTTCCGGACTTGATGCAGGGACGACTTCGGCACTTCGCCGCGCTTGCTCTAAAGCAAATATTAAACTGGCGGTAGTTAAAAATACCCTACTGGCCAAAGCAATGGAAGCTTCTGATAAGGAATTCGGGGAATTACCCGATGTCCTTAAAGGAAATACTTCCCTAATGTTCTCCGAGACCGGTAATGGCCCGGCGAAGCTGATCAAGACTTTTCGAAAGAAATCGGATCGGCCGCTGCTAAAAGGTGCCTTTATCGAGGAAGCAGTTTTCGTCGGTGACGATAAACTGGACACCCTGGTGAGCATTAAATCTAAGGAAGAGGTTATTGGAGACATTGTAGCCCTGCTGCAATCCCCTGCCAAAAACGTTATTTCCGGACTAAAATCCGGAGGAGGCAAGTTGGCGGGTATTCTGAAAACCTTATCCGAAAAATAATTTTGTTCGCACTATTAACCTAAGTATAAATTAATTCGATTTTTAAAACGATAGTAAAATGGCAGATTTAAAAGAATTCGCAGAACAGCTTGTTAATCTTACCGTGAAAGAGGTAAATGAATTGGCTGATATCCTTAAGGAGGAGTATGGCATCGAGCCTGCTGCTGCCGCTGTAGCTGTAGCCGGTGGGGCTGCTGCCGGAGCTGAAGGTGGTGAGGCTGCTGAAGAGCAGACTGAGTTTGATGTAATCCTTAAAGCAGCGGGTGGTTCCAAACTGGCCGTGGTTAAATTGGTAAAAGAACTTACCGGTCTTGGCCTTAAGGACGCTAAAGAGATTGTCGACAGTGCTCCTAAAGCCGTTAAGGAAGGAGTTTCTAAAGATGAAGCTGAAGGAATCAAAACATCTCTGGAAGAAGCAGGAGCCGAAGTTGAGCTTAAATAGTTGCTTTAACCATATGGTTTAGGTTTAGGTCTTTCTGCCCCCTGGGCGGCTAGACCTAAACCCTTTTCTACTATGTATATAAAGGTATATACAGCCTGTTCAGTATTCACGATCTAAATTTGGTCCCTAGATGTTCACAACACAGACTGAAAGAATTAGTTTTGCCACAGCTAAGAACATTCCGGAATACCCGGATTTCTTGGACATTCAGATAAAGTCGTTTCAAGACTTTTTTCAGCTTGAAACCAAATCTGATGAAAGGGGAAATGAAGGCCTCTATAAGACCTTCATGGAGAACTTTCCTATAACCGATACCCGGAACCAATTTGTGCTGGAATTCCTCGATTACTTCATCGATCCGCCAAGGTACAGTATACAGGAGTGCATTGAGCGGGGTCTCACCTATAGCGTGCCGTTAAAAGCCCGCCTGAAGCTGTATTGTACAGATCCGGAGCACGAGGATTTTGAAACTATTGTTCAGGATGTATACCTGGGAACCATTCCCTACATGACCCCAAGTGGCACCTTTGTGATCAATGGTGCGGAGCGTGTTGTGGTTTCACAGTTGCACCGTTCACCCGGTGTATTTTTCGGGCAATCTTTCCACGCGAACGGAACAAAGTTGTATTCAGCTCGAGTGATTCCGTTTAAAGGATCCTGGATTGAATTTGCCACAGATATCAATAGCGTTATGTACGCTTATATCGACCGGAAAAAGAAATTGCCGGTAACTACCCTTTTCCGCGCCATTGGCTTTGAGCGCGACAAGGACATCCTGGAGATATTTGACCTTTCCGAGGAAGTAAAGGTCACCAAAACGGGACTTAAAAAGATTCAGGGACGTAAGCTGGCTGCACGTGTTTTAAAAACATGGCATGAGGACTTTGTCGATGAAGATACAGGAGAAGTTGTCTCCATCGAGCGAAACGAGATTGTTCTCGACCGGGACACCGTATTGGAGAAGGAACATTTGGATATGATCCTGGAGACTGATGTAAAAACCATCCTGCTTCACAAAGAGAATAACGCCCAAAGCGATTACGCCATTATCTACAATACGCTTCAGAAAGATCCGACCAACTCGGAGAAAGAGGCCGTAGAACATATTTATCGTCAACTGCGGAATGCAGAACCACCCGATGAGGAAACCGCAAGGGGAATCATCGATAAACTTTTCTTCTCGGATCAGCGCTACAACCTCGGTGAGGTGGGCCGTTACCGGATGAATAAGAAACTCGGACTGGATATCGGAATGGACAAGCAAGTGCTTACCCGTGAGGATATCATTACGATTATTAAGTATCTGATCGAACTGATCAACTCCAAGGCGGAGATCGATGATATCGATCACCTTTCCAACAGGAGGGTGCGTACTGTAGGGGAGCAGCTTTCTGCTCAGTTTGGTGTTGGATTGGCCCGGATGGCACGAACCATACGCGAGCGTATGAATGTCAGGGATAATGAAGTCTTTACACCTATCGACCTGATCAATGCGAAAACACTGTCTTCGGTCATCAATTCATTTTTTGGGACCAATCAGCTGTCCCAGTTTATGGACCAGACCAACCCACTGGCTGAAATCACACACAAGCGAAGACTCTCTGCCCTGGGGCCTGGAGGACTTTCGAGAGAACGTGCAGGTTTTGAAGTTCGCGACGTGCATTATACGCATTACGGAAGGCTTTGCCCGATTGAAACGCCGGAAGGACCGAATATTGGATTGATATCTTCCCTTTCTGTTTTTGCCAAGGTAAATCAGATGGGCTTCCTGGAAACACCTTATCGAAAGGTAGAAGACGGGAAGGTGGATATCGCCAATTACACATTCCTCAGTGCTGAGGAGGAAGAAGGTATGAAAATCGCCCAGGCGAACATACCGCTCAAAAACAATGGGACCATTGATACCGAAAAGGTCATTGCCCGGATGGAAGGGGATTTCCCTGTCGTTGATCCGAAGGAAGTCAATTATACCGATGTGGCTCCAAATCAGATCGCTTCGATCTCGGCATCTTTGATTCCTTTCCTGGAACACGATGATGCGAACCGGGCACTGATGGGATCCAACATGATGCGCCAGGCTGTTCCTTTGCTCAAACCTCAGTCTCCCATTGTGGGGACAGGACTGGAGCGGCAGGTTGCTACCGATTCCCGAGTCTTGATTAATGCTGAGGGAGATGGGGTTGTGGACTATGTGGACTCTAAAAAAATCACCATAAAATACAAGCGTTCTGAGCAGGAGCGTTTGGTGAGTTTTGAACCCGATTCCAAAACATATGAACTTATCAAGTTCCGGAAGACGAATCAGGGGACGAGTATAAACCTCAAGCCAATCGTTCGCAAAGGCGATAAGGTAAAGCGGGGACAAGTGTTATGTGAAGGGTATGCTACTGAAAAAGGGGAACTCGCACTGGGTCGTAACCTTCAGGTGGCATTTATGCCGTGGAAGGGATACAACTTTGAGGATGCGATTGTAATTTCTGAAAAAGTGGTTCGGGAGGATATCTTTACTTCCATTCACATCGATGAATACGCCCTGGAGGTTCGGGATACTAAATTGGGAGCTGAAGAGCTCACCAACGATATTCCAAACGTCTCTGAGGAAGCCACCAAGGATTTGGACGAATATGGAATGATCCGTATCGGGGCTGAAGTAAAACCCGGGGATATCCTTATTGGAAAAATTACTCCTAAAGGGGAGTCAGATCCGACTCCGGAGGAAAAACTCCTCCGAGCGATTTTTGGAGATAAGGCTGGTGATGTGAAGGATGCTTCACTCAAAGCCCCACCATCCCTGAATGGAGTGGTTATTGACAAAAAACTGTTCTCGCGCTCTATCAAAGATAAGCGCAAGCGGAATGAAGATAAGGAGGCTATTTCCAAGCTGGAGATGGAATACGAGGTAAAGTTCCAGCAACTGAAGGATGTCCTGGTTGAAAAACTCTTCCAACTGGTTGGCGGGAAAACCTCACAGGGGGTTCTGAACGACCTGGGTGAAGAAGTCCTGCCAAAGGGCAAGAAGTACACCCTGAAGATGATGAACTCTGTGGATGATTTCGCTCACCTGGTAGGCGGAAGCTGGACTACCGATAAGGGCACCAATGCACTTGTCGCTGATTTACTCCACAACTACAAGATCAAACTGAATGACCTTCAGGGGAATCTGAGAAGGGATAAATTCACAATTTCTGTCGGGGATGAACTTCCCGCAGGTATTATGAAGCTGGCCAAAGTCTATATCGCCAAGAAGCGCAAGCTCAAAGTTGGAGATAAGATGGCAGGTCGCCACGGAAACAAGGGTATTGTGGCGCGAATTGTGCGTCAGGAAGACATGCCTTTCCTCGAAGACGGAACACCTGTGGATATCGTTCTGAATCCGTTGGGGGTGCCTTCGCGGATGAACATCGGTCAGATCTACGAAACCGTTCTGGGATGGGCGGGTCAGAAGATCGACAGAAAGTTTGCCACGCCTATTTTTGACGGAGCTTCTCTGGATCAGATTAACAAGTATACCGATGATGCGGGGATTCCGCGATTCGGGCATACCTACCTCTATGACGGAGGAAGCGGGGAACGTTTCCACCAGCAAGCGACCGTTGGGATTATTTACATGCTCAAACTCGGCCATATGGTCGACGATAAGATGCATGCGAGATCTATCGGGCCGTACTCTCTGATCACCCAGCAACCCCTGGGTGGTAAAGCTCAATTCGGAGGACAGCGTTTCGGGGAAATGGAGGTTTGGGCCCTGGAAGCCTATGGCGCTTCATCTACTCTGAGAGAGATCCTCACCGTAAAATCTGACGATGTAATCGGCCGGGCGAAGACTTACGAGTCTATCGTGAAGGGCGAAAGCATGCCAGAACCCGGATTGCCCGAATCCTTTAATGTACTGATGCACGAACTCAAGGGATTGGGTCTCGACATCCGTCTGGAGGAGTAAGTCAGTTTTTTAACACAATTAATTTTAGCAGCATACGATAATGGCTCGACTAAAGGATAATACAACAGTAAAGCGGTTTAACAAGATTTCTATCGGTCTGGCTTCCCCGGAGGCTATTTTGGCGGAGTCCAGAGGTGAAGTCCTGAAACCGGAAACTATAAATTACCGGACTCATAAGCCAGAGCGGGATGGTTTGTTCTGCGAACGTATTTTCGGACCCGTCAAGGACTATGAATGCGCATGTGGTAAGTATAAGCGTATACGATATCGCGGTATCGTCTGTGACCGCTGTGGGGTTGAGGTCACTGAGAAGAAAGTGCGCCGTGACCGCGTGGGTCACATTAATTTGGTCGTCCCGGTCGCCCATATATGGTACTTTCGCTCCCTGCCAAATAAAATTGGGTACTTGTTGGGACTTCCCTCCAAGAAACTCGACATGATCATCTATTACGAAAGATATGTGGTCATTCAACCGGGGATCGCAAAAGGACCTGACGGGGACGAGCTTCAGAAGATGGAATTCCTCACTGAGGAGGAATATCTGAACATTCTGGAAACGATTCCACCGGAAAATCAGTATCTCGATGATAGTGATCCTAATAAGTTTATTGCAAAGATGGGTGCGGAATGCCTCATTGACCTTCTTGCGCGTATCGACCTGAAGGAACTCTCTTTTGAGTTACGTCACAAGGCCCATACAGAAACTTCCAAGCAACGTAAGACGGAAGCTCTTAAAAGGCTGCAGGTAGTAGAGGCGCTCAGGGAATCTCAGGATAACCGCGAAAACCGCCCGGAATGGATGATTATGAAGGTAATCCCTGTCATCCCACCGGAATTGCGTCCCTTAGTACCCCTGGATGGTGGCCGTTTCGCCACCTCCGATCTCAATGACTTATACCGGAGGGTGATTATTCGGAACAACCGACTGAAACGCCTGATGGAGATCAAAGCCCCTGAGGTCATTCTGCGGAATGAAAAGCGAATGCTTCAGGAAGCCGTAGACTCCCTATTTGACAATACCCGAAAATCTTCTGCGGTTAAAACGGAATCTAACCGGCCATTGAAGTCCCTATCGGATTCCCTTAAAGGAAAGCAGGGACGCTTCCGTCAGAACCTTCTCGGTAAGCGGGTAGATTACTCTGCACGTTCGGTAATTGTCGTAGGACCTGAAATGAAGCTCTACGAATGTGGACTTCCAAAGGATATGGCGGCAGAATTGTACAAGCCCTTTATTATTCGAAAGCTTATTGAGCGGGGTATTGTAAAAACCGTCAAGTCTGCCAAGAAAATAATCGACAAAAAAGAACCCGTAGTTTGGGATATTCTTGAGAACGTACTCAAGGGGCACCCTGTGTTGCTGAACCGGGCCCCCACGCTTCACCGTTTGGGGATTCAGGCTTTCCAGCCGAGGTTGATCGAAGGTAAGGCTATCCGCCTGCACCCTTTAGTCTGTACGGCGTTTAATGCGGATTTCGACGGAGATCAGATGGCGGTACACCTGCCACTGGGGCCTGAAGCCATCCTGGAAGCGCAGCTTTTGATGCTGGCATCCCATAATATTTTGAATCCTGCGAACGGTTCTCCGATTACGGTACCATCTCAGGATATGGTTCTCGGATTGTACTATATGACCAAAGAGCGAAAGTCCACCAAGGAATTTCCCGTGCTCGGAGAAGGTCTGGTTTTCTACAGTCCGGAAGAAGTCGAGATCGCCTACAATGAAAACAGGGTAGCCCTGAACGCTTCCATTAAGGTAAGGGTAAAGGACCTGAATGAAGAAGGTGAACTGGAATTGAAATTGATTGAAACTACTGTGGGCCGGGTACTGTTTAATTCAGTGGTTCCCGAAAAAGCCGGATTTGTAAATACCGTCCTTAACAAGAAGGCGCTGCGGGATATTATTGGGACTATTCTCTCCCTTACAGATGTTCCCACTACTGCCGATTTTCTCGATAAAATCAAGACAATGGGATATGATTTCGCCTTCCGCGGGGGATTGTCTTTCAGTCTAGGGGATATCATCATTCCAAAGGAGAAGATCGAAATGATTGCGGATGCCAATGAGCAGGTCGACGGGATCATGATGAATTACAATATGGGTCTGATCACAAACAATGAGCGGTACAACCAGGTCATTGATGTGTGGACATCCACCAATGCCATGCTCACAGAAATGGCTATGAAGCGGATCCGTGAGGATCAGCAGGGATTCAATTCCGTGTATATGATGCTCGATTCTGGTGCCCGGGGTTCTAAGGAACAGATCCGACAGCTTACTGGAATGCGTGGCTTGATGGCCAAGCCCAAGAAATCCACCGCAGGTGGGGGAGAGATTATTGAAAACCCCATCCTCTCCAACTTTAAAGAGGGATTATCCATTCTGGAATACTTTATCTCGACGCACGGAGCCCGTAAGGGTCTTGCAGATACGGCACTCAAGACTGCAGATGCCGGTTATCTGACGCGTAGGCTGGTAGACGTATCCCAGGATGTAATTATCAATACAGAAGACTGCGGTACCCTTCGCGGTATTGAAGTAGAACCCCTGAGGAAGAATGAGGAGATCGTAGAAACACTGGGAGAGCGCATACTCGGAAGGGTATCGCTTCACGATGTGTATCACCCGATTACACAGGAATTACTCATCGAAGCGGGTCAGGAGATCATGGAGGCAGATCTTGCCCGGATTGAAGCTTCACCAATTGAGCGCGTAGAGGTACGTTCACCGCTCACTTGTGAGGCTACTAAAGGGATCTGTGGGAAGTGCTACGGACGAAACCTGGCGACCAATAAAATGGTTCAGCGCGGAGAAGCTGTTGGTGTTGTTGCTGCCCAGTCCATTGGAGAACCCGGTACCCAGTTAACCCTGAGAACCTTCCACGTGGGTGGTATTGCGGGGAATATTTCGGAAGAGAGCAAACTCGATGCGAAATTTGATGGTATTGCAGAGATCGAAGACCTGAGAATGGTCAAAGGAGAAGACAGCGACGGTAACGCCGTCAACATCGTAATCTCCAGGACATCTGAAATCAAAATCGTCGATTCCAAAACCGGAATTACCCTGAGTACGAATAACATTCCCTACGGTTCCCAACTCTTCATTAAAAATGGAGGTAAGGTGAAAAAAGGCGATGTGATCTGTAAATGGGATCCTTACAATGGGGTCATCGTTTCTGAATTCCCGGGAGCCATTGCGTATGAGAATATAGAGCAGGGCGTCACGTACCAGGTTGAAATTGATGAGCAAACAGGTTTTCAGGAAAAGGTGATTTCAGAATCACGGAATAAAAAGCTGATACCCACGCTTCATATCAAGGATAAAAAAGGTACCATCCTGAGGTCTTATAACCTGCCACTGGGGTCGCACCTTATGGTAGATGACGGCGAAAAAATCAAGGAGGGAAAAATTCTTGTAAAAATCCCGAGAAAATCAGCGAAAGCAGGGGATATCACCGGGGGTCTTCCTCGTGTAACCGAGCTCTTTGAAGCCCGGAACCCTTCGAATCCCGCGGTTGTTACTGAAATTGACGGGGTCGTTTCTTTTGGTAAGATTAAACGGGGGAACCGGGAAATAATCATTGAATCTAAAACTGAAGAGATCAAGAAATATCTTGTGAAGCTCAGTAACCAGATCCTGGTACAGGAAAACGATTACGTTCGGGCCGGAATGCCGCTTTCGGATGGATCGATAACTCCTGAAGACATTTTGAGGATCAAAGGTCCTTCTGCAGTGCAACAATACCTTGTAAATGAGGTGCAGGAAGTCTATCGCCTGCAAGGTGTGAAGATCAATGATAAACACTTCGAGGTGGTTGTCCGTCAGATGATGCGAAAAGTTCGTATACAAGATCCGGGAGATACCACTTTCCTCGAGAACCAATTGGTGCACAAGGATGACTTTATGCTGGAGAACGATGAGATCTTCGGCCAGAAAGTTATTGATGATGCCGGAGACTCAGAAAACCTGAAGCCTGGCCAGATCATCAGTCTGCGCGAACTGCGCGATGAGAACTCCCTTCTCAGACGAAATGATAAGGCCCTGGTAATTGCAAGGGATGCCGTGGCAGCTACGGCAACTCCTGTACTTCAGGGGATCACACGGGCTTCCCTCCAGACCAAATCGTTTATCTCAGCGGCTTCCTTCCAGGAAACGACCAAAGTGCTGAACGAGGCGGCGGTTAGCGGTAAAGTGGATGCGCTTGAAGGTTTGAAAGAGAATGTGATTGTCGGTCATAGAATCCCGGCAGGAACCGGAATGCGCGACTATGAAAACATCATTGTAGGCTCAAAAGAAGAGTACGATGAGATCATGGCCCGTAAGGAGGAAATGAAGTTTTAATTATTTATTTAAACAGACCCCTGACCAAAAGTCGGGGGTTTTTAGTTTACAATTATCATGGCGGAAAAAGAATCCCAGTCCCAGGGACAGAAGCAGCTCAATATTGAATTGGATGAGCAAACGGCCGAGGGCACGTATTCAAACCTCGCTATAATTAATCATTCCGTATCCGAGTTCGTAGTGGATTTCATCAGTGTAATGCCGGGCCGGCCCAAGGGCAAGGTTAAAAGTCGCATCATTCTGACCCCTCAACACGCCAAAAAATTCCTCAAGGCCCTCGCGGATAATGTGGAGCGTTTTGAAAAGGCCAATGGTCATATCAAGGATTACGATCAACCCCCTATACCCCTTAATTTCGGACCGACCGGGGAGGCCTGATTCAAATTAACCAGGATTTCGAACACTTGGGGTTTCCCTGAATATAGATTACGCCCCTTTTCCCTGGGTGACCGGGAGCCTGGAAGCACGATGGCTCAGAAGCAGGGAACCGGTTTTCAGGGCTGAAGCAGGTCTGGAAGAACAGGAGTTCTTTATTGGCACTTTCCTGGCCGTGAAGTTTGGAGTAGGATTAAATTCTCCTAAGGAACCCTGAGATTATAAAATCACGGGTCATCTCACGTTCCAATAACACTTCAGATGTAACATTTTAAACACTGCTTCTTCGGTATCTTATAAGAACCAACTCCCATGAAGCAGGTTATTACTCCAATAATTTTAGCTGCGTTTACTGTGTCAGGCGCCTGGTGCCAAAACCCGGTGATTGAATATTCAGACCGATACTTCCTCACATTCGATTCGACCAAAGCGACAGTATCCACGTTCACGCTCAAATCCAGCTGGAGGATTCCCTGCTCGATATGAGCCCTTATGGACCCATACCGGAAAGGTGGCCAGAGTATATTCATAATCTTCGCGTAGACGGACCAGATGGGCAACCTGTCTCTATGCGAAAAACGGAGGATGGGGCCTGGATACTCTCAGGGATAGCAACGGGCATGGAGGTAGAGCTTACATATGATATGGTCGTGGAACATGAGTAAATCTCCAGGGCAGGGGGTATTGATGGGGTTGCCTATAAACGGGACTGGAGTATTATGGCTTCGGGCAGGTCCCTTTTTGTGATGAACGGACAGGGGAAACAGGATATACAGGTTAAAGTGTACAGCCCGAGGGCCTGGAATATATCGACTGCCTGGCAATCTGATACACTTTCGAACTATGGAACGGTAAGACACAGCGGTTTGCCGATACCAAAACGGACTGGTTTAAGGAAGGTATCAGCAATTACTACACCATGAAGGCACTGAAACAGACAGGATTTATAAACGAAGATGTCGTCCTGAACATGTTGAACAACCTTTTTTATCAAAAGTATATACAAGACCCCGGCTACGGTTCCCTATCTCCTTCCCGGGCTGCCTCCGGGGTTGACAAAGACAACCATTGGGGGTTGGTCTATGGAGGCGGACTGTTTGCTGGAATAGCCATGGATTTGGAAATTCGACAAAGGACGGGGAATGAATCCAGCCTGGATGATGTAATGCGGGAATTTTATACGGAATATGGAGGTTCAGACCAAACTATAGATCAAACCGATATTTTGGACAAGGTCAATAAAATCGGAAATACGGACTTTTCTGCATTTATGAAGTCCTATATTCAGGGAACTGAATTGATTATGCTAACTCCTTATTTGAACTACGCCGGAGTAGAAGCGGATACTTCAGCAAATGAACTTCTCTTGACCCACCTTCAGGACAAAACAGCTTTGCAGTCGGATATTTGGGCGGGGTTTTTAGGGGAGCAATAGGGGTTTACTCAACTGTGGTATTTAGGTTTTACACAATACCTCCCTTCCTCAAACTCGCGACTTTTTTATCAATATCTTGAGATAATTCTTTTTTACCCGGACTCGTTTATGGAAAACGACAAGCTTAAGTGAGTTGGGATTGCAGCGCGGAATCTCGTTATAAACGGTATATCAGTCGAACTCTGAAGTAAAGTGAAAATGGACAGAGGGATACTTCTGCTGAGTCATTTGCAGGGAGAATGCCGAATCTGCAAGGAATACCAGTTGCCCTCGTTTGTCCCGGGCCAGAAATTTCTGTTTTACCCTTAGAAACTCCTGGTACTCTTCGTTTGAAGGGTCCTGGGGTTCTACCCAGCAGGCCTTATGGACAGCAAATGGTTCATACGTGCATTTAGCCCCATACTCGTGTTCCAGGCGGTATTGAATTACTTCGTATTGCAGGGCTCCTACGGTCCCGATGACCTTACGTCCATTGAGCTCCAGGGTAAATAATTGGGCGACTCCTTCATCCATGAGCTGGTCAATACCTTTGGCCAACTGTTTTGCCTTCATCGGGTCTGCGTTGTTGATATACCTGAAGTGTTCCGGGGAAAAGGAGGGGATACCTTTGTAATGTAATTCTTCACCTTCAGTAAGAGTATCTCCAATCTTAAAATTCCCGGTGTCGTGCAGACCTACGATATCCCCTGGAAAAGACTGGTCGATAATGGCTTTCTTTTCCGCGAAAAAGGCATTTGGACTCGAGAATTTTAAGGACTTCCCAAGCCTGACATGAAGATAGGGCTTGTTGCGTTCAAAGGTGCCGGAAACTATTTTAATAAAGGCGAGGCGGTCGCGGTGTTTGGGGTCCATATTCGCGTGAATCTTAAACACAAAACCGGTCATTTTCTCTTCGTCAGCCGCCACCAGCCGCTCCTCAGATTTCTTGGGGCGAGGGGTTGGAGCTATTTCTACAAAGCAGTCCAGTAATTCCTTAACCCCAAAATTATTCAAAGCGGAGCCAAAGAAAACGGGCTGCTGGGTACCTGCAAGGTATGCCTCCCGATCGAATGGGGGGTAGACTCCTTCCACTAGTTCTAAGTGTTCTCTGAGTTCCAGGGCGGCTTTCTCACCAATGAGTTGTTCCAATTCAGGGTTGTTGATGTCTTCAAAGGAGCGAGACTCCTGGATTTGTTGTTTATTTTCTCCCTGAAAGAGTAAGATGTTCTTTTCGTAGATGTTGTAAATGCCTTTAAAGTCATATCCCATGCCTATTGGAAAACTCAAAGGGGTTACATGAAGTCCCAGCTTTTGTTCCACCTCGTCCATCAGGTCAAAGGCATCTTTCCCTTCCCGGTCGAGTTTATTGATGAAAACGATCATAGGGATATTTCGCATCCGGCAGACTTCTACCAGTTTCTCAGTCTGCTCTTCCACCCCCTTGGCGACATCGATAACCACAATCACGCTATCCACAGCAGTGAGTGTGCGGAATGTGTCCTCTGCAAAATCCTTGTGGCCCGGGGTATCGAGTATATTGATTTTTTTGTCCTTATAGTGAAAGGCGAGTACGGAAGTCGCTACAGAAATTCCGCGCTGCCGCTCGATCTCCATGAAGTCGCTGGTGGCCCCTTTTTTGATTTTGTTGCTTTTTACAGCTCCAGCTTCCTGAATAGCCCCGCCAAAAAGGAGGAGTTTTTCGGTAAGGGTTGTCTTTCCGGCATCCGGGTGCGATATGATACCAAATGTGCGGCGCTTTTGGATTTCCTGTTTAAAATTCAATGGGTAAAATTTGGGCAAAAGTACCAAAAAACTGCAGGACTTTATATGTAGCTATTCTCAAAAGGTATCTTAAGAAAATTTCTATCTATATTGTAGTAATCTTAGTAAGAGTCGCCGCTTATCGATAAAGTGCTGTTTTAGTCGCTTTGTGGGTTTTTTCGGAAGAATAGTATTTGTCGATTTCATCGATTAACGGACAGTTCAAGGGGTCTCAGGAGTAATTTGTCGAATTATGGAGTCTTTGAAAGAGTTGTGGATAAATAGAATTGTAATCCATTGGCTACAAGTATAATTAGGATTACTTTGGCCGCTGAAATGGCTTTCCCCCAAAGTGAATTTCAAAGACCTGCAATATACTATGGTATGTCGTTACCTTAATCGGCCATGTATGAAACAACTTTACCTCTTTTTTAATCCAGCTGGGCTGAAGATCTACTTTTCAGTGCTACTACTCCTAATTGCCTTCGATAGCCAGGCGGCGCATACAGTGTCTCAACCCCACAATCTTGAGAATAACAATACTGATACAGATGGGGATGGCGTGCTCAATTCGGATGATATCGATGATGACAATGACGGAATAATTGACTCCGTTGAAGATTGGAATACGGATGGGGACAACGATCCAAATACAAATCCACTCGATACCGATGCAGATGGTATCCCGGATTATCTCGATATCGATTCAGATAATGATGGTCTGCTGGACACTTACGAAGCCCAGCGAACCCACGACTATATACTTCCCTCCGGTGTAGATTCTGATGGGAACGGTTTGGATGATGCTTTTGAAGATACTCCGGGGAGTTGTGATGGACTTATACCAACCGATACCGACCGGGATGGCGTTGTGGATTATCTGGACATCGACTCAGACAATGACGGGATTCTGGATAATGTGGAAGCACAAGCGAGTGACTCATTCCAGGAGCCTTGTGACATGGATAATGATGGTAATGGTCTTGACGATCATTACGAGTCATCACCGGGTTCTGGTGAGGGGCTCACTCCTGTGAATTCAGATGGAGATTGTGATCCGGATTTCCGGGATATCGATTCGGATAATGATGGAATTCTCGACAATGTTGAGGCACAGGATAGTGCTTCCTTTCAGGAACCCTGTGATCTTGATTCAGATGGAAATGGCCTTGATGATCATTACGAAAGTGCACCGGGCGAAGGGGAAGGTCTTTCTCCGGTCGATACCGACAACGATTTAAATCCTGATTTCCGCGATATCGATTCGGATGACGACGGGATCCCGGACAATGTAGAAGCCCAGACTACGGACGGATACATTCCGCCCAGTGGAGTCGATTCAATTCATAACGGCCTGGATGATGCGTATGAGGGAAGTGGTGCCGAAGGACTTACCCCGGTGAACACGGATGGCACGGATGAGGTGGACTACCGGGATGGCGATTCAGACAACGATTCAGTACCCGACAACAATGAAGGAAATGACTTTGACTTCGACGGACAACCGGACTGGACCTTTACAGGTACTGACACCGATGGGGATGGTCTGGATGACGGATACGAAGGCAGTAATCTCAACGATCCTTTTGATGTAAACGA
>Ga0272441_10001018_pt1 | contig 60604 bp, 69 predicted proteins | sample SSMProp6N_FD_193582 | JGI IMG/M metagenome (GOLD analysis project Ga0272441, IMG submission 193582) | Marine sediment archaeal communities from Little Sippewissett salt marsh, Falmouth, MA, United States - SSM-Prop-6N | ecosystem: Environmental > Aquatic > Marine > Wetlands > Sediment ...
AGATCTAATGACAAGACTAGTCAAGGGATTAGAAGCCTACAACATCGAGGTTCCACCGGAAAAACTAGAGACCGTTAAACAGCTCGTAAAGACCCTGTATATTCAACAGAAGCAAGAGTTGGAGGAGCGTCAAGAGATGCGTAACCCAGAAGCTCAGCTGGAGCCGCATGTGGGAAAATCCATCGCCCACATATTAGCAAACACTCGCTTACTACTTGATGAGAAACATCGAGAAGCCGCAACTGAACTAGCAAAAATACTGAATCTGTAACCTTAGGATCGCAGCTATATCTTCTTTTTCAGCAAATTGATCTGCCCAGCGTGATACAGGTTATGATGCACCATGCCATGCAGCATCTGCTTGAACGTATACTCTGTTCCCGGAACCATCTTGTATAGATCCTCATCACTCCACTCGGACAAGGCATCCAGCGTCATGTTTACTGCAGCCTCAAGTCGCTTCACAGACTGCTTCCACTCCTCCTTGGTTGCACCCATCTCCGCCCAATCCTTTTTCTTATCAGGGTTCAGAGCCGCGTTATCCCGGACACTCTTCCAGCCCTCCTCCATCCAGAAACTGATATGGTCTGTTAGTTCCCAGATGGTATGCCGTTCCCCAAGTGGACGCATCATAGCCTGATTATAATCAATCCCGTCCAGTGTCTTCACGAGGTTTGGTCCATGCCAGCTATCCCCTTTGAAGGTGGTCTCTATCTGGTCTCGCAGAAACTTTACTTCATCCATAATTAAACCATAAAACCATGAAATAAAAAGAGGCTAGTCCCTGCGCCTAGCAGCATAGACCAATACGGATGCCCCCAAGGCGAGAGCCTCCAAGGGAAAACCCGGGATACCTGTACGCTCACGTACCTCATCCTCTATCTCAGACAAATCATCGGGAATAACGTCCTTTAACTTGTCCAAACCCTTCTGTATAGTATCATTAAGAGTACTAGCGATCTTATCGATGTCAATATTCGAGAAATCTATCCCCTCTGGGAGCTTTATTCCATCAGGGATAACCCCGCCACCTTCCAGCGTGAATGGTTTTACCCCCCATGGATCTTGAAAAGTCCAGTTACCATCAATATAATAGTAAGCCACAGCAGCGAAGTACATGGACTCATCACTCTCTGTTGTCCACATGGTGATGGTGTATGTCTTTTCCCCGTTCCCCTGTATTGTGTCGCTTGTATCCCCCCTTATCTCATAGTTCTGGTCCATGATGGTCGGCACCAGTGGAACCTCAAGGAAATTATACTTGATATCCACCTCAATGGTCACGTTCTGACCCAGCACAATATCCCCAACGGGTCTAACATCAGTCACCTCAACATAGTAGCCTCTTATCACCTCATCATCCGAGCCTGAACCCGAATCTGTCCCAGTTGAGCCATCAGTGACTATCTCAAAAGCCGCGTGACCCCACCAAGTACCATTCACCGTTATATCCGCCGCCCAAACCCCGGGCATGTTCTCCGCTGGATCACCCATGATCTCCATGTCCTCCCACATATCCCAGTTACTGTTGTGTTGTAACCAGGATGGCGCAGTCCAGTTGTGTACCTTATACAGTTCTCCTGATGGCGGCCACCACTCAATGATAATATTATCACCGGGGCTAACCTCAGATAGGTTGAACCATATGCCGACGATGTCATCTGCTGGCGTGAATATGTCACGGGGTATGATATTGCCGTTGTTATCAAAGTCTCCGAAGATGATGACTTCCTCGATTACCGCTCCATAGGCGGCTGTTGTTGATAATAATGCGAAGCACAGTAGTGTTGCTAGCGCTAATTTTGATCTAAATTTCATGACATCTATTCAATTATTATTTGTTAAGAATCTTCTCGCCATAGTATCTATTGAATCTTTAAAAAAGAGGCATCCAGAGTCTACACAGTGAATATTTTGATACCCAAGAAAAGACTGGGAAGAATCAACAGGGACGTATCTGTGATCAGCCTCGGAGGCTGCGGCGTAGGAAGAATACCTCAAGAGGAAGCAGACATTGTAATCAAATCCGCATTCGACCACGGCGTCAACATGATAGACATAGCCCCCACCTACGGAGACAGCGAACTAAGACTGGCTCCATGGATGAAAACCCACAGAAACAAGGTGTTTCTAGCCGAGAAGACCACCAAGCGAACTAAGAAGGCAGCTGAAAGAGAGCTGCATCAGAGCCTAGAACGCCTAGGGGTCAAGGATTTCGATCTATATCAGCTACACGGGATAGGCACCATGGAGGAACTGGACCAAGTCTTTGGGCCCGGAGGAGCCATGGAGGCATTCAAGGAGGCACAGGAAACAGGATTGGTCAAATATCTGGGCATCACAGGGCACCAAGACATGAGGGTCCACCTTGAAGCTATCAAGCGATACGATTTCGACCTAGTGCTGCTACCTGTGAGTCTCTGCAGCGCCGTTGATTTTCACCCCATGAACGATTACCGACCTGTGCTGGAGTACGCTGAGGAGCATGACCTGGGGGTCACTGCGATCAAGGCGGTTTGCCGTGGAAGATGGAAGGGTGAACGCAGATATCGTACATGGTATGAGCCAAGTGATACTCTAGAGGATGTGAAGCTTGGTGTACACTTCACCCTGAGCCAGAGCCCAGTAGCCAACAACCCGACTCCATGCGACCACAGGCTATGGGAGCTGGTCTTTGAAGCCGGTGAATCCTACAAACCCATGGACGATGACCAGCAACAAGAAGCCATCAAATACGCCAAGACTCAGGGTTTCAGCCCCCTCTTCCCAGAGGATAAATAAAACCTCAACTTCAATTCCCTCTATATGATGATCTTCGAGACCACACAGGGAATAAGGCACAGAAAAAACCGCCCAACAGGAAACCTACCAGACATAAACCTTCTGGACGAGATGAATGAAAACATCGAAGAATACGTTAAATCATTATCAAAGAACCCGGATATCATCGGTATCACCCTCACAGGTGGACTGAGTAGAGGCTATGGGGATACATTATCTGAGATCGATCTCAACATCTACCTCAAAGAAACAGCATTAGCTGATTGGAACAAAGGAAAAGGACCTTTACCCCAAGGAGACCATCTAGGCACCAAGTACCATATGGATGTAAGCTTCCTAAGCCTAGAAATCGAGAAAAAGACAGACTGGAGCTTACTAAAGAAATGGGACGTGTCCTATACCAAGATTATCTACGATCCAACCGGCGCAATAGAACAGCTCCTAGACTCCAAAGACATATTCACTGCTGAGGAAAAACATAGACTCGCCATAAGCAACTATCTAGACTGTGTATATTTTGGGGACATCGTTGTAAGGCAATGGATCCAGAGAGCAGACCAATTGGTGGCGAACCAGATGATAAGCAAAGGAATACCATCGCTCTGCAACCTATTGTTCTTGGTGAATGATGAGTATCCCCCATTCGAGAAGTGGCTGGTAAACTATAGCTACAGTCTCCCATGGAAACCAGAAAACTGGAGAAAACGCCTTGAAACAATCACTTTGATCCAAGAGCTGGACCTGAGCGAGGTTGAGCGCAGGAGCACAGAGTTCATGATGCTCTACAGGGAGGTCTGGGGTAAGGTTGTAGGCGAAGAGTATCGGGATACTGGGTTGCTTGAGCTGGATGCATTGGAGACCTTGGAGTATGTCATCCGTATGCAGCCAACAGTAGAGGAGTTCACCAATAGATTCGATATCAAACAACTTGGCTATGAGAACCTCTACAAATTAGCAGACATCAAAACCATAGACGGAGAAGAACGCATCATATTCAACCATGAGCGCTTCAAAGAAGAACAAGCAAAAGGCTTCCCCAGCTTCCTAGATTGGAACAAGGAGATGCTAGGACACATCAAACTATAGGCTCGATTGTTATCTTTTGGGCTCCCTCTCGGAAAACCTTCTCACCTATCGCCTCAAGAGACTCATTTCCATCAACTATTGTCGCAAAATGGTTTCCGGGTAATAAACCAAACTTGCTAGCGAATATGGCTGAACCATAAGGAATCAATATCTCCTTCTCACTGACACCACCCGGATAATAGAGCAACTGACCGGGACCCGGATAGCTTGTGGCATTCTCCTGCGGCGCCTCAATCCCATATGGGTTCATTTCCAGCCACGCTGCTTCTCCGCTCCATCGCGCTTGTATGGCTTTGCCCGTTATGGGCATCTTCTCTAATAGCATCCTGCATGTTTCGGGGGCTTTCTCTGTGTGCAGTTTGGCTTTGAAAACAATATCTCCAATGGTTATCCTGATCATCATAATGGAGAAAACGCATACCCGGCTTATGGGGTTACCGCTCACCACGCCTGTACGGCTTCCCCAAAGCCTCAGGTACACCCCTACTTCCCTTACTGAACCTACCGCTCACCACCAATATGATGATCGTGGCAATGAAAGGCAACATACCTAGGAAGCTTGGGGAGATTCCCAATGGCTGCAACCTGTACTGGAGCGCCTCTACTCCCCCGAATATCCACGCACCTAGCACAGCGCCTCTGGGGTTCCATGAAGCGAATATAGTAAGTGCCAGTATTATCCAGCCCCTGCCGCTGGTCATATTATCTGTCCAGCTACTCAAGTAAGCCGTGCTCAGGTAGGCTCCAGCTAATCCGATGAGGGCTCCCCCTAAAACAGTACAAAGGTATCTGGTCTTGTTTACGTTGATGCCCATTGCGTCCGCTGCGGCTGGGTTTTCACCCACTGACCTGATCTCAATGCCTATCCTAGTCCTATAGAGAATGAACCAGAGCACCATAGCCAAGGCGATGAACAAGTAGACCAATATATCAAAGCCGAGGAAAACAGGTCTCAATTTCTTACCCCTGATGCCAATATACCCCAACCCTATCAGGCTGCTTATGCCGCTGCCTACCATAACTAGGCTAAGCCCAGCCACATACTGGTTAACCTTAAGGGTCACACTCATGAACCCATGCAATAACCCCATCAAACCCCCAACAATGATAGCCGCCAATATACCTACTGCTATGCTGCCTGTTGTCTGTGTAACAGCGAAAGCCGTTACAGCCCCCATGAGCATCACGCCCTCTACACCGAGGTTCAGGACCCCTGAGCGTTCTGTGTATATCTCACCTAAGGTGCCTACGAGGAGGGGGCTTCCAGCCCTTATGGCCGCTCTGAGCACGCTGATAACTAGGTCTATCATTGCCTTGCCTCCCTTTCAATTATTATCTTGTTTCTGAGCAGATATTCGCCGCTGAGAATGGTTAACAGGAAAACCCCGTTGAACAACTGTATTGTGGCTGCTGGTAGCCCCAGCCTTATCTGGAGCATCTCACCTCCCACCAGTAATCCGCCGAAAAGGACAGCCACAAGCATGGTGCTTATTGGGTGAAGCCTGCCAAGCCAAGCCACTATGATGGCTGTGAAACCATACCCGGGTGAGATACCGGGTCTTAGCCTGTGCTGTATTCCCGCTACCTCGCCGAATCCAGCTATACCCGCTAATCCCCCGCTGATAAGCATAACAATCATGAATATCCTTTGATAACTGATCCCAAGGTATCTCGCGGCTTCAGGGTTCTTGCCCACGATGCGTGTCTCGAAACCGATCTTGGTCCGGGTCAACACAAAGAATAGAGCTATGCCTGATAGCACCGCGAACACCAATGTTGGGGTATGAATTCTCGTGAACCCCCATGTGGGAATCCACGTATTCACATTGAACTTGCTGGTATAGGGGAATCCCCACTCATCAGCGCCCTTCCATGGACCATATACGAGAAACTCAAGGGTCTTTGAGGCGATATAATTCATCATCAACGTGGTGATAACCTCGTTGGTCTCAAACCGTACCCTAAGATACGTGGGTATGAGCCCCCAGAGACCCCCTCCAATAAACCCTGCGACCAGCATCAGGGGAATGATTATGATTGATGGAAGCTCACCCCACTGTAGCGCAACATATGTGCTGAATATTGCACCCATCAATAACTGACCCTCGGCTCCAATGTTATAGAAACCCGTCTGGAAAGCAACACTGAGCCCAATGGCGCAAAGCATCAACGGGATTGCCTTGGTTAAGGTCTCTGAGAACCCATACCAGTCACCAAAGGCGCCCTCAAAGATAACACTATAAGCCTCTATGGGGTTTACTTGGAATCCCCAGAAGATAACCGCAATTATTGGTAACGCTATTAGGGCAGAGAAAACTGTAACCGCTAGGGTCAGTTTCCACGTGGGGTCCGCTCTTGGCTCTACCTTGATCCTCATTACAGGCTCCCCCCTGACATGAGTAAACCAATCTCCGAGACATCAGTCTCAGGTGTAACCTCACCCATAATACGCCCCTCATAGATGACCACAACCCTGTCTGAGAGATCTAGAATCTCGTCAAGGTCCTCAGAGATCAATAATACCCCTGCCCCCTTGTCACGTTGACCGAGCAAAGTGGTTCGGATTTGCTCTGTTGCTCCCACATCCAATCCGTAGGTGGGGTGTGAAGCGATGATGAGGCTGGGGCTGCCATGGAGTTCGCGTGCAAGGATTACTTTCTGTATGTTTCCCCCTGAGAGTAGCTTAATAGGTGTGTCTAGTGATGGGGTGTCTATGTTGTATTCTTTGACCATCTCGGTGGATTGGCTACGCATGGCATCAGAGCCCAGCAGAAATCCCTTGCTGTACTGTTTATAGTCCCTTAGCATCAGGTTGTCCTGCACCCTCATATCGGGCACAGAGCCCTTGTGAATACGATCCTCCGGGATGTGTGCAACCCCGATCTCAGCTATTTTTCCCGGCTTATAACCAGAAACATCAGTACCACCGATCTTTACTTCTCCCCCAGTCTTCTTCCTGAGCCCAGTGATTATCTCCACCAGCTCACGTTGACCATTTCCCGAGACCCCGGCTACTCCAAGAATCTCACCGCCACAAAGCGATAATGATAACCCATTGAGTGCCCGGAGACCAGAGTCATTCAATGCGTGGAGTTCTTCTATCTCCAAAACTAGCTCAACTGGGCACGCCTCCGATTTTTCCACCCTGAATAATACGTCCCTTCCAACCATCAGCTTGGCTAGTCCACGTTTATCCACAGAACCAGTATCGACTGTGTCAACTTTTCTGCCTTTCCGTAACACAGTGACCTTGTCGCTGAATGTCATCACCTCGTCCAGCTTATGGGTGATGAATATGATGGCGATTCCCTCCTGCTTCATCAACTGGAGCGCCTTGAATAAGGTCTCAGTCTCCTGTGGAGTGAGTATGCTTGTCGGCTCGTCCAGAATGAGTACCTTGATGTCCCTGCATAAGACCTTGATAATCTCGACTCTCTGCTGCTCGCCTACGGATAACTCCCAGATATAAGCATCCGGGTCTACGCTGAGCCCATACCTCTCCGAGACCTGTTTGATAAGCGTCCTCACTTCGGGCAACGGGAACAAGGAATTGATACATTTTAGACCCAATGCGATGTTTTCCGCTACTGTATGGCGTTTCACCAGTCTGAAGTGCTGATGCACCATGCCAATCTTCAGGTTGATGGCGTCTCTAGGACTATTGATCTCAACCTCCGCGCCATCAAACAGTATCGTGCCCGTGTCCGCCTTGTAGATTCCATAGAGAATATTCATCAACGTAGTCTTGCCTGCTCCATTCTCTCCCAGCAAGCAGTGTATCTCACCAGGCTCCGCCTCGAAATCAACATTTTCCAAGGCGGTTATTTCCGGGGGGAAATACTTGCTTATACCGGTCATCTCTATGAGCGTCATCACAGTGCCTCAAGCTAATAGAACAACTCTGTATCTAAGAATGCTAAAAATATATTGAAAAAAATGTGGAATTATGAGACTGGCACAGATCCGACGATATTGTCGACGTACCAGTTGATAGTCCATAGATCATCGTGGCTTCCACGCTGTCCCTCTGCAAACCTCAAAGCACCCTCATTATCATAGAGGGGTCCAGTGAATGGCTCAAAGAGAACAGTCTCCTCCATCATCTGTTCAAGACGCACATTGACTAGGTCATATGCGCTGATCTCGCCTAGGATGGGGTCAGTTATCATGTATGCCTTCAACTCGTCCTCGAAGACAGGGTTGATAGGTGTATCAAAGTCTCCTCCAAGGGCACAAGCTCCATGCTTGAGCATCCACCAGTAATCTACGTTCTCAAGATTCTCATTGGTGTAAACACCGCTGTACATTTTTGAGAAGATATCCTTGTAGATTACACCCCAGTCAACCAGCTGTCCGCTGACAACCGTGTCTGGTCCAAACTCTAGCATTGGGCTATAGTGGGCGAAAGTGTAGATCTGGTCTCCTTCATCGGTGTGGCTCTGACCTACCTGAATGACAGCTGGGCTGTCTTCTGTGAAGGCAATAGCGTCAACGCCATCAGCGATCAAGGCTTCAGCAGCCTCAGTGGCCAGAGTGGGGTCATACCAGCTGTAGATCCATCTTACGTGGACCTCTGCGTCTGGGTTTGCCTCCTTAACTCCGAGGGCGAATGCGTCAATATGCCTTACTACTTCTGGGATTGGGAATGCGCCGACATATCCGACCTTATCGGTCTTGGTCAATGCGCCTGCCATCAATCCATTCAAGTAGTATAGTTGATGGAACTCGCTGAAGTAGGTACCAAGGTTATCATCCCTAACAAAGCCGCTGCAATGCCAGAAGATGTTATCAGGGTATCTCTCAGCAGCAGACACGGTATCATCCATATAGCCGAAGCTTGTGGTCAGGACGACATCATAGCCTTCCTGTATGTATCTGTCGATGTACCTTGTGCTGTCCCCCTCTGGAACCGCCTCAGCATAGGTTGTCTCAAGCCATGGGAACTGCTCCATTGCAGCGAGCCTGCCCTGATCATGGGCATGGCTCCAGCCATAGTCACCAATAGGTCCCACATAGATGAAGGCTGCCTTAATGGTCTCTCCTTCCTGTAGGGCTGCTACCTGTGCCTCTAGGCCTGCTACCTGAGTTGTTAGTGCAGCTACCTCTTCTTGTAATGCCTCGTAGTCAGCCTCCGGTATTCCACCTCCGGGCGCCTCTGGTTTAAGCATATATCCGGCGCCTACGCCGATGAGTAATCCGACGATGATAAAAGCTATCGTTGTTGTTGAAAATTGTGATTCACTCAACTTTATTTCCTCTTTTTCGAGGCTTTTTACATACCTCGAATAACAAGCACTAGTTGTTTAGTTATAAAAAACCGTTGTCCAATGAATGAAAAACTGGTCATTTATTAACAAAAATAAAGCAATTAAAATGGGAGTTTATTCCCCAATCACTTTGTGCTTCAAGACCCCAATTGGTTGGATCTCACACTCAACCACATCACCGACCTGTAGGAATCCCTCGGGACCCCAACTGTGAGCAACACCGGCAACAGTTCCAGTAGCGATAACATCACCCGGCTTCAATGTAGTGCCGTTGCTCAGGTACTCGATGATCCTAGGTATCTGGATTATCATATGCTCAACGGTGTTGTTCTGGCGTTCTTGGTCATTTACTCGTGTCTTGAGTCTTAGAGGTGGATTGTATGGGTCTGGTATCTCGTCTGTTGTGACGATGCATGGTCCCATGGGTCCTGCGTTGTCCATGCCCTTGCCCTTGGTCCAGTTTATGTCGCCCTTGAATATCCTGAAGTCAACATCCCTAGGGAACCCTTGGTCTCTTGCGCTAACATCAATCACAATGGTGTATCCTGCAATGTACTCGTAGGCTTTCTCCTTTGGGATGTACTTGCCTTCCTTACCGATAACAACTGCCAGCTCGCACTCGTAATCCATCTTCTCAGTTGCCTTCACCTTGATCAATGGATCACGTGGACCAACCACGAGGCTGGGGGGCTTCTGGAAGACATCTGGGACATCAAGCTTGAGGCTCTTGAGGCGATCAATCTCTTTCTGTCTTTCCTCAGGGTCCTTGATGCGCTCTGTGGCGTGGTCGTAGAAGTTGACTGCGACGCAGTAGAGCTTTCCGGGACTGGGCACTGGTGCCTGTAGCTTTGCTGTACCTTGGTCCATGACAAGGTTTTCCTCATCAAGCCCAACGGCTTTAGGGTTCTTCTCAACATAAGCCATAGCCTCATCTGCTGCCTTCTTTGACTCTTTTCCTCCTTCGAGGAAGCCTATCATGCAGTTTGGTATCAATGCGTCTGCTTTCCTTCTTGGGTTGAGGGCTCCTTCTTCTTTGAGCTTCAAAGCGTAGGCTGAGTTGAGGTCAATAACCTTGTCTCCCATCAATGCTCCTACTCGCTGTTCAGTATGCACTTTGAATGTTACTAATTTCATATAATCGCCATTAAGGCAACCTATTAAGCTAAAAAACTTGTCAGAGAAAAAAGGTGGGTTAGACTCTCAGGAATTTGAATCCCTTATCGAGTTCAGAGAGACCACGGGTCAGTATCTCAGTCAGGTTATGGAGATCATCCAAGCTGAGAAGCTCTACTGGGCTGTGGCTGTATCTCCTTGGTATACTGAATGGCACCGATGGTATGCCTGACTTTGTCTGCTGCATGGCTGCGGAGTCGGTGCCTCCATGCATTATTCCGGGTTGAATCGGTAAACCGTGTTTATCCGCGGTGTTTTTAATCCATTCCCTCGGTATCCTGCTGCTGACCCTTGTGGATCTGCTCATCTCGGCTATCTGTAATGCAGGTCCCTTGCCAACCTCATATCCTATATCAACCATCTTCACATCAGGCTGATAACCAGAGGGACAGGTATCTATGGCAACAGCCATATCCACATCAAGGTCAAATAACGCGACCTCTGCACCCCTCAACCCAATCTCCTCCTCCACAGTACCAACATAGTAAACCGTAGCAGGGATGGATTTATCCTTCAGATTCTTAGCCACCGTGATTATAGCTGTTAGACCAGCTCTATCATCAGCGGCAGCCGTAGCAATATAGTTGTTCGCCAACTCGACCGGTCCAGTGTTCCATGTGATTGGAGTACCAACCTCTACACCCATCTCAATAACCTCCTCCCGGTTCTTCGCCCCTATATCGATGTACAGGTCCTTGATGGGTGGGATGATGTTGGCTTCTGCGGGGGTTGTCATGTGTCCGGGTTTTATCCCCGCTACGCCATAGACTACCCCATTCTTGCCATGGAGCTTCATCTGGTGCCCCTGTATGCTTCCAGTTACTGAGCCACCTATCTTCCTGAACCTGAGAAATCCATGGTCATCGATGCTGAAGACTATGAATCCCACTTGGTCTGTGTGTGCCGCTAGGGCTACCTTGGGTGCATCCGGGTCGGTGCCTCTTTGGATCCCTATGACATTTCCCCGTGGTGTCTGGTAGACCTCATCACAGAGAGGCATAAGCTCATCCATTAGTGTCTCGATCATGGGCTCCTCGAAGCCACTGATACCGTTGACTGATAAGAGTTTGAAAAATAGCTGCTTGATTTCTACAATATTTCCCATACCCCAAAGAAGGGCTACGGGTGGAAAAGGGTTTTTGGTCCTAGATCTCGATGACTTCTTTGCTCTGCTTACTATCTGGTCTAGCTGGGTTTACATCCTCAAGCATCTCAAGCAGTGACTCGACCTTCACATTACCAAGGATATCTCTAAACTCTAGCAGCTCGTCAACGGACCTGATTATTAATCCTCTGCGCTTCGTTGGGCTACCGCTGGCATCCACAGGGTTTACCTCCACTGATAAGCTGGGTTCCCTGTTCTTGCTGCCGGGCATCTTCATCACAAAGACACCGGGCACTGAGGTCTTTACCTTGGCCCAGTCCTTTCCAGTCTCTAAAAATTCCTCTAGTTTTTCTTCTGACATACCCAAAAGATGGGTGTTGTCCTATTCAAGGCTTGTCCCGTGGTTTATTATACCAGAAAACTAGGACTAATTATGGGTATAGAGAGTTTTATTCAGCAGCAACGCAGATGGAGCGGGGCTAATAGACATGATTGTGTAGCGCCTAACGGTATTGTGGCATCAAAGCATCCCCTCATCAGTGAGACTGGGGTCAAGATAATGAAGAAGGGCGGTAACGCGGTTGACGCCGCTGTGGCTTCTGCCTTCATGGATACAGTTGTTGAGCCTGCCATGAACGGGATAGGCGGGGAAGGTATTATGACTATTCACCTTGAGACGGGTGAGAACATTGTAATAGATTATGTGGGGCGTCCATCCATGAATTGTACCCCCGATATGTATGAGCCGGAGGAGGTCACCGAGTCCGGTTGGATGGGGTGGTACAAAGTCAAAGACGACGCCAACGTTGTGGGGTACAAGGCATGCGTAGTACCCGGTATCGTCGCAGGATTATCCATGGCTCTTGAGAACTATGGTACCATGAATCTCAGAGATGTTATCGAGCCCGCGGCAAAGATAGCGGATGAGGGATTCACTGTGGGGTGGTGGACTGCTGGTCATATCCTCAACAGGATGGAAGCCTTCTGGAAGTTTGATGAATGGAGAAAGGTCTACCTCAGAGACGGCAGGTTCCCATATCTGCCTTATTCTTATGGTATGGCTAATCCACATGTTCTAAAGAACCCTGAGCTAGCAGTATGCCTGCGTGATATCAGCAGGGAGAGCCCAGAGGTCTTCTACAAGGGCTGGATAGCCAAGACCATCGCAGAAGACATGGCGAAAAATGATGGGCTACTCATAGAGGAGGATTTCGCTGCCTATGAGCCCATATTGATTGAGCCTGATCCCGGTGCCTATAGGGGTTATGAGGTGGTTTATGATCCTACTCATAGCGGCACTACTATGATGCAGATACTCAACATCATGGAAGGGTATGATTTGGAGGAGGCGGGTTTTGGTTCAGCCGAGGCACTCCACATAGCATCAGAGGCAATCGGGCTTGCGTTCGCTGATCGCTTCAAGTATATGGGGGATCCAGGGTATGTTGACGTTCCCCAGAAGGGTATGGTGAGCAAGGAGTACGCTGATAAGCTCAGGGAAAAAATAAGTCCAGATAAAGCATTAAAAATAGAGCCAGATGATCCTTGGCCCTTTGAGCCTGAGTGCACCACAGCATTGACTGCAGCAGATAAGGCAGGGAACATGGTCTCGGTTAACCAGACCCTCGTGAATACCTTTGGCTCTGGTGTCGTGATTCCGGGCACTGGTATTGTGATGAATAACGCCATGTATGGGCTCAACCCAGAGCCCGGGACAGCCAACAGCATAGATGGTAGGAAGCGGAGGATACAGAATGTCTGCCCAACCATCGTATTGGATGATGGCAAAGGGTATATGGCGCTTGGTGCTCCCGGGGGCAGGAATATTCAGGTCTCTGTGGCTATGGCTATTCATCATGTAGTTGACTTTGGTATGAGTATTCAGGATGCCGTGGATGCTCCGAGGGTGACCCGTGAGACAGGTACTGTGTTCCTTGACTCACGTTTCCCCGCCTCTGTACGGGATCAATTGGTGGCTATGGGTCATGATATCAATTACATTGATCCCGAGTTTAAGAGCTGGGGCAGACCCGTTGGGGTGCTCAAGAACAGGGAGACTGGTATGCTTCATGGTGGAGTGTATAGCCACTTGACTGGCTTCGAGAGCATTGCTGTGGGCTGCTGATCCTTTATTTCCCCTTAACACGGGAAGCCTTATCCTGTACATTGGGGTTTTTTTGTCGCGGTTTCCCGGGCATATGAGAATCCATATGGTTTCTCTTCCCCCGGAAAACTCCTTCTCAACACTTATCCCCACAGAGTCACAGGAATCCCTGTGACTATTGATACAATCGGCTATGGTGGTAAGAAACCAGACGACTTCTTCGCTGAGCTAGAGGCACTCAACCCAGACCTAGTGGTTGATGTCAGGGAGAAACCCCATCGAGCTTTCCTAGGCGTCTATACCATGCCCCAGCTACAGAAACGATTGGGAACCAAGTATACTTGGATCAGGGAACTTGGGAACAAGACGCGGATGATGCCTCCCACGTTGGTGGATGAGGAAGCTGGATTGAAGAAGCTACAAGAGTTAGCGTCTAGGCATGAGCGTATAGTGTTGCTTTGCGCTGAGAAGCTTGAGGAAAACTGTCACCGCGGATATGTTAAGAAGCGTTTTCTCCAACTCAATTCTGGGGATTCAACAAATCCCTAAGATACTCCATCAGCTCTTCCCGTTCATCCTCGTTGTCGCGCCACTTCTGGTTTATCTCCCTTCTGCGCTCAGCTGATATCAGATCTTTTTTCCTCGCCTCGTTGAGCGCCGCGATAAACTCCCTGTACAGGTTTCGTTTTACTCTGGGTCGACTGAGTCGTTCTGAGATTATCTCTCGCTGGGTCTTGATGCCTGTGACACTGGTGAATAATGGCTTGATTACCATCAATGCCTCCCGATATTCATTCTCGGTGAGTGGTACTGTTATTCTTGTTAGGTAGAATTCAGGTGTCTTGGGTGGGACATAGACCGATTGATTTTGGTGTATCTGTCTACCTCCTCGCCTCAAGTTCTCGCTCTCCTCAATCACTCGCTCAAGAAGCTGGGTATCTATTCGAGCTGAGACATATTTTCTCAATAGAGTGGGTTTCGCGTCTCCCCCCTTGCTGTAGAGGATGGTCTCGTAGCTGGGGTCGAGGCTTTGAAGTGTCTGCAGGAGCTTCTCTTTGTCTCTTTGATGGGATTCCTTGAATATATTCTTGAGAAGCTCAAGTTGCTCTTGCTCGTGGTACAATATGCCCAGTTCAATGCCTATATCACTGAGCTTTACACTGAGCTGGGGAAGGGGTTTAGCCTTATTCTTGGGGAGATCTTCCTGACCCGTAGGCACTATAAGCTGGTCCTCAGTGGTGACATTCTCCATTACCTCTTGATCAGATAGATCTGGCAGACCTCGCAGTAATTCCTGAGCTATTCTATACCACCCGATATATTTTCCGCGCCAAGACATATTCTCTAGCCCAGCAATCATGGTACAAGGATAAAAAGGTTTGAAAAAAGTGGGTAGTGTCTATGAGGGAGCAGCGTTAGGAGTGACTGTGGGACGGTTTCCCTGCTCATCCTCATTGTTCTTTAAGTGGTTGCGTACTCTAGCCTTTATGATGTTTCCACGGAGAGGGATTGCCCTTCCATGCATCCTGAAGCTGTAAGACTCGCCGTCGTGGGTCATGTAGCCCTTCATGACTACCCTGCCGCCTATTCCAGCTGGAGCTATCTTGCCTATTGCCTTGTAGCTCAGGTCTTCCCCGTTGAGCTTCATGTAGAATATACCGTCACTGTCCAGTATGGCATAGCCTTCTATGTCTACCTTCTCACCGGTGTGATGTACTCTGCCCCAGAGCACCTTGTATAGCACCCCGAAATCGGTTACCTTCACCTTCTCGGCGATTAGCTGTAATCCCAGTGGCTCTTGTGGATTAGCTTCCTCTGTTACAGGGTCTGTGGGTATACTCATGCCCCTTGCATTTAGATACCAGACTACCGAGCCCTCGACATCCTCGATTGGCTCAGCTGCCTCGACCTCGGCAAACTTGTCGTCTATGTCTGCTTCATCAAGCTCTGTGATGTTTACTTGAGCACTAAAGGCTTGGAGCCTCTGTTTCACCTGTTCACGGACGGATAATCCCTGACTGTTTACAGCTGTGAAACTGTTTTTTCGCCCTTTCTGGGCGTCTGTGACGCCCCGGCTCATAGTGTCTGGAGCCGCAAAAATGGGCGTTATTCCTACTGAGAGCACTGCTAGTGTGAGCAGCGCCGCAACCATCATTTTCTTCGTGGTCTTCATTTTAACCGAAAATAGCATATACAATAAGTATACTTGAGGAACCCCGCGGAGTCCCTGTTTCGGTTCTGGAACCCCTGTTTCACCTGTTTTTCCCGTATTTTTTGGGTTATTTTGGGGGTTTACTGATGGGTCTTGCGTTATCTTTATATAACATAATGTTAGGTATACCTAACACTGTGTTAGAAATGTCGTACAAAAAGTTAAGTCAAGATAACAAGAGGAGAATAATAACATTACTCCTCATAATAATCATCACAACCCAAATCCCCACCACACAAGCAGGGATAACCTCGATAAAAAGAACAGAAATCGAGATAAACCTCGGAGAAGGCATCAAAACAAACGCCCAAATAACCACTCCAAACGTCGGAGACGGACCCTACCCAATAGTCCTACTGGTCCCAGGCGGGGGACTCACCGACATGGATGAGTATATCCCAGCGGGCGCAACCGAGACTGGAGAACCCGCAGCCCCAATGAAACAGATCGCCGAATACCTCTCAGAGCGAGGATATATGGTTCTCAGATACAACAAGCGTGGAACCACCAGAAACGCCACCATGGCTGATTATGCTGTTTACTCCAAGGCAACAGTCGAGACCTTCAAATCAGACGCAGAAAAAGCGCTACAAGTACTGAAAAACGAAGCCATGGCTGATACCAGCGATATCACAGTCATTGGTCACAGCGAGTCCTCAATCATAGTCACAAGGATGGCTGAGGATGACCCATCCATCACCAAGATAGTGATGCTGGGGGGTGCGGCGAGGGACTATCTGGATATCAAGTATACCCAGATCGTTGAGCTAAGGATCGAGTTCGTCGAGACCATTCTTGATATGGACCATGATGGGCTGGTTTCCCTTGAGGAAGCCATCGAGGGCATGGAGCCCTATACGAGTGCTATACTCCCAAAGAACTCGCTACTGATGGGCACAGACAACGAGACCCAGTGGATACCCACATGGGACCCAGACAGTGATGGATACATGAACATAACAGGTGAATTCATCCCAGTCTTGGAGCGATTGCACTCTATGTTATCCAATCCACACTATCCGGGGTATAACCAGACCCAAGCACACGTATCATGGGGCGCAACCATGGACATGATCAGCGAACTCAATTCAAGTATATTGATCCTACAGGGAGAAGGTGATTTCCAGACCCCATTAATCGAGGCAATCCTGCTGGAACAAGCCCTGATAGATGGGGATCACAGAGACCACGCGCTTTACACATATCCCGGGCTAAGCCACTTCTTCTATCCAACAGATGGATGGCAATCAGCTATGGGTCCAATCGAGCCATATGTCCTACGGGACCTCTACGAGTGGCTGGTTTCACCCATAAGGACCATGGATAAGGTTGTTGAGGATACTCAAGCAAATAATGAGGCATTACAGAGCCTAGAAAATAAGGTCGATTCTGAGATTGATTCACTCAATCAAACATTGGCTGACTCAATATCAGAGATAGAAGACGAATTAAACGAACAAGGAGGGAATGATTACATGATTCCGGTAATGACAGTTATACTGGTTCTAATCATCGTCACAGTAAGAAAACATAGAGAAAACCAGTAGACCAGAACTTTCTATTAGTTTTCTCCTTTTCCCTTTTTTTAGTAAATTCTATAACCTGTTACCGGTATCTTTTTTTGTGAACCCTGAAGAAGTCGGTAGATGGCTGATACAGATATTATACGATAACTATAATGGCGAGAGATATATCTCGGCTCAGATCCTATCCAAAGCCCTCAGGCTAGATAAGGCAGTAGTAATAAATGGATTGAAGCATCTAATGGGGTCCAATCTTGTTGATACAAATGGCTGTGGATACATGCTATCCTTGAAGGGCTATGAGGTTGCACACCAGCGGGTAACTAGCTTCTGTCCGCACCTCTAGTCTGAACAATATAGACACCCATGAATACCAACGCCATATAGAGATATTTTACTGGGGTTAGTCTCTCACCGAGGAATATCATGCTGAGTATGGTTATCTGAATCAACATAGTATTCTGGAGAATACTCAACTCGAAAGCATCCAATGTCTCCAAAGCATGATTCCACATGAAAAACGCAGTAGCCGTATTCACCACCCAAAGCCAAACAATAATAACCCAACCCGATACTGAGATAGCGTTCAATCCCTCAACCAGATAAGCCGAAGCAGAAAGAATAGCAGTCCCAAAACCCATTGCGAAAGCCGTGTTCCCAAGTGGGGATACCCGTTTTTCCTTAAACAATATCTTACCCGCCACCATGTAACCAGCTCAGCCCAGACCCGAGATGAAAGTGATCACCACACCTGTGAGAGTATATCCTCCCAGTTTATCACTGAAAAATAGCACAGCACCAACCAAAACCAGTACCATCCCCGCTACCTGATCACGATTCGGGGACTCCCCAGTAAACAACAAATTCAATATCATCACTATAAGAGGCGTAAAATTAAGAATCAGGGTAACTGTGACCGCTGGTTGATAACTGAGCCCAACACATTGGAGCCCCTGAGCAACAGTATACCCGAGAAACCCCAGTACAGCTAGTTTCCACCACGCATCTCCTGTGATCCTTTGATGTTCTCCACGGCTCAACGCGATGGGCAGGAGTACAAGTGAGGCTATCAGGTATCGTAGCCCAACAAGGGTCAACGGTTGAATATCTGTCAACCCAAACTTGGTCAAAATATAGGACGATGACCAGAGAAAAGTAACCATTAACGCCTCCAATATAGCCCGAACCCGTGGCGAAACAGAGGCAGCCATATAATGAGTTTTCATTTGGTCCTTAAAACCGAGTCGGTGCCTCTGGTTAAAGTTAAAACCCTGTGAGCCACATGAATGCCCATGAACGTCGAGGAAAGAATCAAGGAACTAGGAATCACGTTACCCGAGGCACCCCAATACAAGGGCAATTACATTGGCGCCAAATGGGCTGGAAACATCGCATTCAGCTGCGGTCAAGTGCCCTTCAACACGACCAAACACGGGATGGTTGGCAAGGATTTGACCCTTGAGGAAGGATATCAGGGTGCAAGAGAGGTTGGGTTAAGTTGTTTGGCTCAGCTCAAGTCCCAGCTTGGCAGCCTCAACAAGATCAAACAGGTGCTTCAGGTTGTGGGCTTCGTGAACAGTGATGTTGGGTTCTTGGATCAACCCAAGGTGCTCAACGGTATGACCGATTTATTGGTCGAGATATTCGGTGACTATGAGGGGCGTCCAGCGAGGGCTGCATTGCCTGCGCATTTTCCGGGCTGGGTCTGTGTCGAGGCTTGGATGGTCGTCGAGCTACACGAGGACTAGATTTTCTCTAGTTTAGTGCTGGGTATCCACCCGTATTTCCATTCTTTGTTTAAGCACTCTATCCAGCCGAGGGATTCCCCTAGGTATTGGACTATTTCGCCGGGGTCCACGGTGTGTTCTATGCTGTTGTATGGTTGATTGAAAACCGCCTCAGAGCCATCAATAACGATGTGGGTCTCTGGTATCCAAGCCTCCATACCCTTATTGTCTTGGCACCAGTACCAGCGCGGCATCTCAGAGTCCTCCTTACCCACCTTCACCTTGTCGCCTTTCATGGCTATCATTGCCTCTGGGAAGCTGGCTTTGTGTTCCTTGATTACCTTGTAGAGTGGTCTATGCATACCTGACCTTTGATTATTTATCTTATAATGGTAACCGTTTTCCCTTGAATGCCTTAGATATAGGTATGGGCAGACTAGAAGGAAAAGTAGCCTTGATCACAGGTGGAGCCTCAGGTATCGGTGAGGCATCAGTTAGATTATTCAGGACAGAAGGAGCCTCTGTTGTTATCGCTGATATTCAGGACCAGCGTGGAATGAAGCTCGAAGAGGAACTTGGCGCTGATTTTGTACATATGGATGTCAGCAACGAGGATGACGTCAGATCAGGCATTGATTACGCGGTAGAGCATTATGGTAGATTGGATTGCATATTCAACAATGCTGGTATAGCGGGCGCAGTAGGCAACTTGGACTCAGTATCTGTTGAGATGTTTGACAGGACCCTAGCAATCAATCTTCGAGGAGTCTTCCTTGGCACAAAATACGCTGCAAGGATCATGTGTAAACAGGGCTCAGGGAGCATCATCAACACAGCCAGCGTGGCAGCCATACGCACAGGATACGGAAACCACATCTACAGTGCTTCAAAGGCGGGTGTACTCCAGTTCACCAAGTCAGTCGCCATGGAGCTAGGCGAATCCAATATCCGGGTCAACTGTGTATTACCCGGCTTCATACCCACACCCATGATAGCCATGGCTCGTGGAGTACCCATAGAAGAAGCAGACTCCAAGGTACCCGTAATAGAAGAGGCTTTCAAGGAGGCTCAGCCCATCAAACGCTCTGGCTCAGTGGACGATATAGCAAAAGCAGCATTATGGCTGGCATCCGATGATAGCAGCTTCGTGAATGGACAGACCTTGGTGGTTGATGGTGGTGTCACTGGTGGTAGAATGTGGAGCGATTATATGGTGTCTATAGAGGGTCTTGAGAAGAAGCTGGGGCTATAATCTTGTCTCCAAGTCTTCTAGTTCCATCTCAGCGTTCTTGATGAGTTCCTTAAGTTTCCTTTTTCTCCACTGTATCCGGGCGTCTATGAAGTTCACCGGGTTCTTGTAATCGCTATATTGGGGAACAATTTCATCATCGAATTCACGTTGGAACAAGTTACCATAGTCTGGTAGTGGCTGGTTTTTCTCTACTGCTTCCTTGATCTGTTTTCTGCATTCAGTGCATTCCTCGATGTGTTCCAGTATGTTGATCTCAGCGTGGTTCTCCACGATAAACCCAAGATACTGTCCCTGTAGCTTCAATAGATTGATCTTATCACATCGTGCCATACTGGTAAGCGCCATTTGGCTGGTTTTAATTGTTTAGTATAATGTAAACGAGAGCTAGGAGCCTGATGTTGAGCAACAGTAGTAGAGGGGTATTGAATGCATATCTGTTCTCTAGACTCTGGAATACCTCATAGTCCCTGTAGATGTGGATTAGAGTTGATGTTATCAGTATGATATTTTGAGCCGGGATCAAATCAAACGCTGATGCCAGTAGAATCAACCCCACAATGACATCAATCACCACATAAGCTGTATTCACAGGGTTAACCCAAGACGAGTTCTTCAGATGCATCACAAAAAAGAGGACAAGGCTCTCACCGGCAATCAACAATCCTGCAATCAACTGAAAGATGCCCATAATTGATTATACTAACAGCGACTCAAATCGGTTATCCTATAAGTCAAACCTTCATGGTTTCAAGCATCTTCAAAACAGAATAACTGGCACGTGTCAACCCCATGCTCCGCTTGAAGGAATCACTGCCAACACAATACATGTTGTCAATTGGAGTTACCACATCACCGAAACCAGCGTTAATACTCCAGGTCGCCTTCTCTGGCACAAGCTCCTGATAATGAATCATATCCATATGCTTCTCCAAGGCAGGAACTGTGCTGAATATGGTGTGAAGAGCCTTCTCCTTGGTCTTTTCAGAGCTCAAGCCCTGTGGCACAACGAAAGCGAAACCCACAAGATGCTTTCCCTCAGGGGCGAGAGATGAGTCATAATTACTGGTAGGAATCAGCCATGTATGGAAGGTATCTTCGTTTGTGGATATCCACATCTCGCTTCCCTCATCTAGGAAAACTGGCTCATTTAATCCAAGCCAGACTGTGAGACTCCTGACTTTCTCTATTCTGCCAAGGTTATCGACGTAGGGCTTGGGCAACTTAGTCTTTACGAGGTTAGGTATCTCTGTAGCGAAACCAGAGTAGATAACCACATCAGCATCATAATCTGCCTTACTTGTTACAACTCCAGTAACCTTATCCACTATCTCATGCCTTTTACGAGCCTTCTTGGTCTTAACCTCAACAAGCTCCTCCCCAAGGTTAACATCCACACTCTTTGGCAAAGAATAGAACAAGGAATCAGTGATCTTCTGTACCCCACCCCTAGGATAATATTGATCCGTTGGCCTGCCACCGACCAGCATATTGTAGACCCGTCCAACATATGGGATGCTTATCCCGTTATCCTCCTTGGGCTTCTCGGTCTTGTATTTCTTCCTGTCTATGAACCGGCTCACTGGTGCATTCTCGGGGCCAGTTCCTAGCATGAAATATGAAAGATAATCAAGGAAAGCTACTGAGGTATGTGAAAGGCTCTTGGGTGAGATGTCTCTTATGCTTACCTGAGTCATATCCGCCCCGGTATTGATCATGTAGGCGATATCGAAGATAGTCTTCATCAAGAGAGACCTATCCTCTATCGGGAGCAAGTCGAAGGTCATCCAATCCTTGACGCTCCAAGGGAACGCCTTCAACTGCCCATTAATTCGTAGATAATAACGCCCAAAAGGCACAAAATAGGGAACATACTCAAAGTATCTATCAATAAGCACCTTCAATGGACCGCTGTCAAGCCGGGTTATGATATGGGGACCAGTATCAACCGTATAACCCTGATACTTGTATGATCTACAAACCCCACCAACATAGTCCTCTTTCTCCAAGACAAGGACCTTTTTTCCTTCTTTGGAGAGCGCTAGGGCTGATAGCATTCCGCTTACCCCTGCGCCTACGACGACTACATCGTAATGATTTGTAGTGCTCAATGATACTCCTAGGTACATGCTTCTATGATGAGATAAAAGTTATAGCTATACAAATCCGGTCCAAAAAACACTGAAAACCAATACAGACTAAAAATTAATAAAAAATGGGAGCTTACCAAGCTCCTCCGCGCGTCATCCATTCCTCTGTCTCAGGGTGGATCTTAGCGTAGTTCTTCTTGATGTACTCGCGCACCTCATCAGCCAAAGCAACAGTCCTGTCATAGCCCTGCTCCTTGATGAAATCCTCGATCTCTTGCTTGGTCTTTCTACGTGGATTCCAGTTCTCCTCGTTGGCGACCCTGAAGAGTATCCGGGTATGGTTTGCAGCAGCAAGATGCAGGTTCTTCATCTCCACTTTGTCCAAGGTATCGTATCTGGTGTGTCCATAGCCTCTACCTGTTCTCACTGCTGTTGGGTCTGAGTTGCTTGCGCATGGCACGCTCTTGAGGAAGAATGGCCAGTGGTCGCTGTATGGGCTGACCCCCTGCTTGGTGGGTATCTCTGCTACCATCTCTTTCTCCCACTTCTTTACTAGTTTCTCAATCGCCGGGAAGTCGTGGATGTTCAATCCCTTCTTACCTGCTCCTCCAGCTGCATCCAAGTTCAGCATAAACCTGCACTTATCCAGTTCAGACTCATGCTTAGCAGCATAAGCATAGCTGCCATAGAGTCCTATCTCTTCTGCACCGAAAGTCATGCAACGGACGCGTCGCTTGAGCTTGTCCTTGACCTTGCAAAGGTTACGGGCGATCTCCATCACTGTGACTGATCCACTGGCTGGGTCAACTGCTCCCTGACTGATATCATGACCGTCGAGGTGGCTGCCTACAACAACGTACTCGTCATCCACCGGGTTGTCAGGCACAACATCAGCGATGACGTTCCATGTAGGTAAGTCATAGTTCCTATCAGTAGTCTTGATCTTCACTACCACCTTTCCCTCCCGCTCCAAGAGTCTGGTGAGGAATGTACCATCCTCATAGGATATTCCTAGGGCTGGAATCACAGGGTTGATGCCCCCTGTTGGTGGTCCATAAGCCGGGTAATGATTCATGAATATCCAACCAACAGCGCCAGCCATGACGCTGCGCATATACTTCTCGCTCCTGTGGAGGAACCGCTTCATATCAGGTGGGCTCGCTGATGTAACCATCAGTACCTTGCCCTTGATCTTCTCCTCATCATAATCCGCGATTGCACCGGGACCGATAAAGACAAGCTCAGACTCAACCTCATCCCCTATACTGTGGGGTAAGCTGATGACATCAAAACTCTTCTTGATTGGGCTCACTATCTCCAAAGTGGCTGGTCCACGCTTCCATCCAGCGATGGTGAGTTCCTCAGCGTGAACATTCTCACAGCCATACTCCTTGAGCTTCTCAATGATATAGTCTACTGCGTCCCTGTCTCCGGGTAGTCCGGGGAACCTGCTTCCGTGAACATCACAGAGTACTTCTAGGTTGTCCATGGGCTCGGAGCTGGTGTAGACCTCCGCCATGATTTGTTTATCAACTTCTAAGTATGGGTTCTTCAAAATCTTCTCCGCAGAATACGCCATCAATTACCGATATAAACCCTTCAATCCCGCTGAAAAAATCCAAGCTAGGCTCATTATAAAGAAAACATACCTGTTTTCATTCAAGACAAAAAAGGGAATAGATCCCTAGATTACCTCTTCCCAGCTACCCGACATCCGGTCAAGATAGACAAGGGTCTCGGGTCTGAGGCTATCTCGTTTTTCCTCAAGATACTCCTTCAGCTTGACCCCAAGCCTAACAGTCTCATGGATACCCGCTTTCTCCACTATCTCATCTATCTCAGTCTGGCTTCGCTGAGGATATGGCCACTTATCCATATTCAATATCTTGAAGGCAGCCACCGCTGCGTTACCCGCGCACTCACGCATAACCCTTAGATCAGCCTTATCCACTGTATCATACTTGGTGTGTCCAAAGCCACGACCAGCACGCTTCGCCGCCTCATCAGGATCACCCATAGTAGCCGTAGCCACCCCCAACAAGAGGAAGGGCCAGTGATCGCTGTAAGGACCCACACGGCTCCAGAGAGGCAACTCAACACCAATCTCATCGATAACCTCCTTAAACAATGGCTCCAAGCTAGGCCAACCATGGAGGCAGAAACCCTGCCTACCAGCCCTGCCAGCTGCGTCAAAGTTCATCATGAACCTGACCTTTTTCATGAACTCTGGGTGAGCCTCACAGTAAGCCCTGCTGCCGAATAACCCAATCTCCTCTGCACCGAAGAGCATGAACCTGAGGTTATGCTTCAGATGCTCCCGCTCCTTCACGAGAGTCCTAGCAAGCTCCATCACCACAGACGCACCAGTGGCGTCATCCAATGCACCTACAGCGATATCATGTCCCTCATAGTGAGCGCCATACACTAGCCACTCATCACTGCCAGCTGTCCCTCTTAGATCGGCGATAACATTATACGTATCCACATCAAGGTTCTTGCACCGGGTCTCAAGCCTGAGCTTTACCCTGCCTTTCCGTTCAAGCATCCTTGCTAGATACATGCCATCTTCATAACTCACACCAACAGCGGGAACAATGGGACTAATCCCTCCAGTAGGCGGACCATAAGCCGGGTAATGGTTCATGAATATCCATCCAGCAGCGCCAGCCAAGACGCTTCTCTGATACTTCTCGCTCCTGTGCAGGTAACGCGTCATTCCCCTAGGGTTGCCGCTGTTCACCATGACTATCTTGCCTTTAATTTCATCTCGACGCTTCTCATAGACCTCTATGGGTCCAGCCCCCAGATATACTAGCTCTGCTTCAACTACTCCCTCGCTACTCATGGGAAGCGCGATACAATCAATCTCTTTGCTCTTGGGCTCTGTGACACTTAGACTGCTTGAGCCTCGTATCCACCCCGGAATAGTGAACTTCTCAAGATGAACATTCTCCACTCCATATCCTCTGAGCTTCTCAGCCATATACTCACAACTAGCCTTATCCAAGCCGCTGCCCGGCCAACGTGAATCATACTCATCACAAAGATCAACCACCAAGTCCAGCGGCTCGGTGCTACTATAGATATCTCCTAAAACTCGATCAACGGGTCTCATGCCCTATTATCTGTGTTAGACAAGATAGAATTATTGGTCAACCAGTGAAATAATTGAGCAAGAAATAGACCACGCTAGGCAACAACACAATCATCACTGCACGAGTCCTGTTCAACTCATAGTTCTCCTCTACCGCAATTACCAGCAAAGCCACAGTAGCAAGACCCCATATGTTCACAAGGTTGGTACCAATCAACGCCTTCAAAGCCTTACTACCGATCTCACGATAAGCCACAAAATAACCTGCCAGACTATTTGTGTCCATGATGCTCGCGTCCACCACCCGCAACAACTGGTTAAGCAAGCTAGGCACCGACGCGAACCCATGCATAGCAAAGAAAGCCTTCATTGAGCCATCTCCCCCACTTAGCCGACTAAGACCGTGCATTAGTAGCGTACCGGCTACCCATCCTAGCAGGATGGTCACTCCTGTGCCTACCCCTGCCATGACCCCCATTGTACCTTCAAACTGTCCTATATCAACTCCTTCCAGCATCGGTGTGAGAACCGATAACGGTATCTTACTCATATAGACCATGCTGCTATACGCCGCCAAGACCACCATGACTAGCATCACAACTAATCCCTTTACTAGGTCTCCGTCATCCATTTCACTGAATATGGCCCGAGGCTTGTACAGTACCCCGGTGAATTGTCCTAAAAATCCTGTTTTCTCTTTACTCATGCCTTAACGCCTCCACTGGGTTCATATTGGATGCCCTGTAAGCTGGGTATAATCCCGATGCTATGCTTGTGAACACCGCGAACAATATGACCTCTCCTCCTAGTATCAATGAGCTAGACGTGGGTAAGTCTATGAATCTTCCTATAAGGGTAGCCAATAGGAAACCGAAACCAGCTCCAATTGATCCACCGATCAATCCAGTCATAAAAGCCTCAGATAGAAACATCATTAAGACCTCCAAACTCTTGGCTCCTATAGCCTTCATGGTGCCAATCTCCTTGGTTCGCTCCATTACGCTAACAGTCATGGTGTTGATTATCCCTACTCCAGCGACTACGAGACTGATTCCCGCTATACCGCCTAGCACTGATTGAATCGTGCCTAGGATTGATTCTACCTGCTCTTGAGCGGATTCTGATGTCACCACTGTTACGCGGTCCCCCAGCTTCTCCTCTATCCCTTCTGCTGCCAATTCTACAACATCGATGCTGTCTGCTTGAGCTATTAAGTAACTGAATTCGCTTCCTACCTCGAAAAACTGTTGGGCAGTATGAAGTGGAATTGTTATCGAGTCATCGAGATTGGCCCCAAAGCTACTGCCTGTCTCTTTCAGTATAGCGATAACCCTCAGCGTTTGTTCTTTCTCCACCCCATCCACAGATGCCTTGATCTTTATGCGATCACCCAGATCAATAATGGGCTCATCGAGATCTAGGGGGTGCGCAACATGTGCACCTACAGCAACAACAGCCGAGTCCGAGTCAACAAAGTTTCTTCCCTGCGCCAGCTCTGTGTTGGGGTTAAGCTCCTTATACTCTCTCTCGACCCCGTAAACGTCCATGCGGAAGTATCTGCCTCCTGCTGTGAACTCCGCGAAATTGTTAGCTATTATTGGGGTGACGCCTTTCACATGCTTTATTTTGTCGATGATCTCCACATCTCTCCAGTTTAATGTAATGCCTGCGACGGTGGGACCCTGAGTGATATCTCCTGGTACGATTATCAAGTTGCTGGGCCCAAAAACATTCAATTGCCCAGTGACGCTGGTCTGCAGCCCCTGTGTGACACTAATGAGTCCGGTTATCGCTGCGCATCCTATCAATATCCCGACTAGGTTCAGGGCAAACCTGAACTTTCGCTCCTTCAGACCGTTGACGGCTATTAAAAAGATATCGAGAGGATCCAATGTTCATCCCTATGGACCTAATCCCAGCAGTCTTCTGATCCAGACCCAGAAACCGACCTGCTGCGTCTGAGGCTCATCATCAAAAGGTTCTCCTATCTCTACGCTGAGTCCTATTTCTTCCTCGTGCTCCCTGTTCAAGTGATCACGGTATTTTACATTGAGTTTAACCTCATGATCCCCTTCCTGTGCATCTTCATCTACTCTGTAGTAGACATCGAAAGGTATGGGGCTGTCTGGGTCAACTGCGCCTATGTACTCTTCGCTCCCACTCACACGCTTAATTACATCATCCTCAACGACTCCAACAGATACGAAATCCACGCTCTCCGTGCCGATGAGAAGCAAATCTGCCTCAAGCTCCCTTGTTTCGCCTGCTGCAATAAGATCGCTTGGGATATCCAGAAGCTCAAAATCGACTAAACCATCTATTAGGATTGTGACTGTTTCTGACAGAATTTTTGATATTCCTTTGCTTGTTGTGTAGCTTATGGATATTGTGGTCATATATTGTCCTGCTGAGGCTCCACCTGACACTAGTAACCTATAGGATACTTGGGCTTTTTCCCCTGCGCTGAGGTCCCCTAGGTTTCTTGTGGATGGGCTAATTGGTGATATTGGGCTCATCTGGGGGAAGCTGATGATGCTCATTAACTCATATGCGTCTGCGCCTGAGCAATCAATGTTGATATCAAGATCGAATATGTCTCCTGGATATACGGTTGCTGGCTCTATATGGATATCCTCTATTGTGACTGTAGTTGTCTTGGATATCTTGGCGCTGTTAACATTGATCGGTAATACAAATGTCTCAAAGTGTGCTTTTTCCTCTTCATCCATGAAAGATACGGTTGCCTGCAGTGAATATGTTGTTAAAGGAGTCCCTTCGAGGACTGAAATCATGGGGCTAATCAATATTGTACCATTACTAGGCAAGTTCTCTGTTGAAAAAGTATCATCAGCCACAACAGAGACATAGGGGGAAGTTGAAGAGAAGACAAACTCTAGATCACTGAGTGTTTCACCTGCGATGTTCTCGAAAACACATGATACGAGATTGTTGTCTCCTGCTATTGCAGATATATCATCTTGGTTTAATATGTACCCAAGCTTGGGGCTATATGCCTCGCTTACAACTACTCCCACGGAGACCACAGAGGTAACATACTCGAATGTGATCTTCTGATAGGTTACAGTCAATGTAAGTGTATATGATCCCAGAGGTAGTGATTTATCGACATAGATAGTCGCTGAGTAGCTCTTGGTCTTACCATCCTCGATTACTGAATAGACTCTTTGCGAACCTTCTAGTATGCTTATTCCAGGTGTTGCAGAGGATAATGCGGCTTGTACTCCAACGACGCTCCTGTCTCCAATGTTCCTGATGTTTATCGTTATCTGGTTTTCTTTTCCCGCAGTCAAGTATTGATTTGTGGTTGTCACTTGTAGGCTGTCTGCCTTTACCAAGCTAAGTGATGAAAAACTAGTCATGATTACTAAGGTTAGTAGAATGACTATGGTTTGAGTTCTCTTTCTTGTGTTCATATTATATCAAGTCCCGGATTCTTTTTTCTCCTTCAATTACACCGTCTTTGAAGCTGACTAGACGGTCTGTTTGTTGACCCACTGCTGGGTCGTGGGTGATCAGGATGAAGGTCTTCCCTTCCTCCTTGTTGAGGTTTCTAAGCAGGTGCATTATCTCTTCTCCTGTCTTGCTGTCTAGGTTTCCAGTCAACTCATCCGCGAGTATTATGTTAGGCTCGTTTGCTAGGGATCTGGCTATGGCTACTCTTTGTTGTTCTCCACCGCTGAGCTGGCTTGGCTTGTGATGGCCCCTGTCCGCGAGCCCTACGAGCTCCAATAGCTCTTTGGCTCGTTTGTGTCGATCATTTCTGTTTTTTCCCGCGATTGCCATGGGTAACTCTATGTTGCCTTGGGCATCCATTCTTGGGATGAGGTTGAAGAACTGGAATATGAAACCGACCTCACGGTTTCGTAGGTCTGCTACCTGATTATCGTTGAGTGTGTTGATGTTTATCCCGTTAATTAGGACATCCCCTGAAGTCGGTCTGTCCAAGGCGCCTATCATGTTGAGTAGTGTGCTCTTCCCTGAGCCGCTTGGGCCCATTATTGCCATGAACTCACCATGCTCAATCTTGAGGTCTACTCCTTTGAGTACCTCGAGTGGTCTGCCTCCAGACATGTATGTTTTTGATAGGTTTCGCGTCTCTACGATGTACTCGCTCATTTTTGTTTCTCCATTAGTTTGTTTACCATCTTTAGGCGGTTCTGGGAGATCTGTTTGATTTGTTTGAGTAGGGGTTCTCTAATATCCATATCGATGTTTTGAGTGAATTCTCCGAGTAACGATTGAGACATAAGTTGTTCCTTGGCTGTTAGTTTGTTCATTAGTTCCAGGGCGCCTTGTTTGCGTTCATTTGTGAGCCACTTGAAGACTACTGAGATGTATTTGATGCTGAAATCGATAGAGTCCCCAAGGTGGTTGAGCATTAAATCGAATACCGTTTCTCCATCCTCTGTAATCAGATAGTAGTCAGTGTTGTCTCGTGGCTGTGTTTGGATGTATCCTTTTTTTTCTAGGCTCTTGAGAGCTGGGTAGACTGTGCCTGTTTTGGGTTCCCATGTTCCTTTAAATTCTTCTTTGAGGGTTTTGAGCATCTCGTAGCCATATTTTGGTCCCTGATCTAGCTGGATGAGCAGCAGCATCTGTAGTGGGCTGACTGGCATCCGTATGGGGTTTTGACTGTTTATGCTCAAGGACATGAGTTGACCTCTACCTAGTATTTTGCTACTCTAGGTTTGTTATTGTTCTTAAACGTTTTTCATAATTGATCCATAATTGGATGAAAAGGGTTAATCTAGGTGAGCCTTATCCAGTATGTGCAGATGAGTGTACTCATATTTACAGATAATCCAGCTACCGGGGAAACTGGTCTAGTGCTTAGGGAGTTGCGTGGGAGAGGAGTTGATGTTGATTATCTGGCTCCTTGGGATATCAATCTTCCCGGGTTCGAGTCCAAGTATCAATTGAGTTATGTTCCCAGTAATATGCTTCATAGGGGCAGTACCTTTGAGCTTGTTCATCGGTTGTTGATTCTCAGGCAGCTTGAAGAGTCCGGCATTGTAGTCAATCCTGTGCCTTCTATGTTGAATTACAGCAAGGAGCATCTGACTCTCCAGTTAAACAAGCTAGGGGTCTCTCACCCAGAGACCCTTATCACTGAAAATATTCAGGCTGCAGCTCGTTTTGCTTCGAGGCTTCTCTCTGAGAATCGGGAGGTTGTATTGAAGCCTATTTGTATGAGCAGGGGCACAGGTGTCACGAAGCTGAGCAGGATTAGGAGCCAAGATGATCTTACCCAGTATCTCTTATGGTATACTCGTAGCTTCGGTGAGGGGGTCTTCTATCTTCAGGAGTATATTCCCAACAAGGGTTTTGATGTGAGGTGTTTCGTGATCGATGGTGAGGTTGTTGGTCGTGAGGCGCGTTCTAATCCAGATGATTTCAGGTATAATGTGGCTGCTGGGGGGAGTGCTGAGCCTTTTAATGATGATGTTTATGATGATTTGGCGGTTCAGGTGGCGGAGGCTGTTGGGCTCAATATTACTGGGCTTGATATTCTTCCCCGTGAGGATGGTGAGCCTATTGTGTTGGAGGCTAATTGTTATCCCGGTTACAAGGCGTTGATGGAGACCACTGGTATCCCGATCCATAAGCTGATTGTTGATTATTTTATGCAGGTGCTTCGGGTATAACCTGTTTCCTTCTCAGGAATAATGTTGTTTTTTGGTTTTTTTATGATAGATAATTTTTTAACAAGCCCTTGATTACGCATAGTTTGGAATATCATGACGTTTTGCAGTAACTGTGGAGCGGATGTTGAGGATAACCAGAAATTCTGTCCAGAGTGCGGGACGCGATTGCAGGCAGAACAGACCTCAGTATCACCGCCCCCACCCCCACCACCCGGTGAAGACGCGAAAACCACGCCTCCACCGCCACCACAATACAACAACGTACCACCGCCACCTCCCGCAGGAAGCCAGAGCAATATACCACCACCAAGACAAGGCATACTGGGAAGAGTAGATATCGACCAAGAAGATATCGATGAGGTAGCCGAGAAAGCCAAGAAAGGTCTTGGCGCTGCTTGGAGACTGGCGAGGAAGGGACTCACCAAGGGAGCTGAATTAGCCAGTCAAGGAATCGAGGTAGCCAAGGACACCATTGAGGAGAGACGAGAAAAACAGCAAGTCGATCAAGCTCCTCAGCCGTATCAGGCTCCTCCAACGGCACCTGCTCCTGAAGGTACCCGGTTCTGTCCTAATTGTGGCCAGCCTGCGCCTCCTGGAAAGTTTTGTAATAACTGCGGCCATAAGCTGGAGTAGTTACTCCTTTTTCATTTTTTTGATGTATTTTCTTTGGTAGAAGTATATGCCCTGTAGTATGATGAACTGGTATCCTGCTGTGATTATTGTAGCGAATTGGTGGATATAGAACATCATCAGGTTTATAGCCACGAGTTTTACGACGAGGGCTACTGATGCGGTCTCTGTTCCCCAGTTTTTCCTCCCAATCACCATCAAAGCTCCTCCCAGAGATAACATGAAGCCAAGGAAACCGTCTAACATGATGATTACAAACGCCCACATGGCGCCGTTTTTGTTGATGTGAGGAAGTTCATTGGCTATTGATTGCAGGTATGCTTCTCTGGTGACTGTGTTGAGTGCAACAGATCCGAACTTTACCAGTTGTAGAAAACTTGGCACCCCCAATATGACAAGGCTTATGATAATACAACCCATTACCCGGTTCTCTGTTAGGTAGCTATCCTCGAACCACTCCCACTTTGCGATTATCTTGTCGAATATGTTGAGGTTCTCTTGGGTTGACTGGAGGGCATCGCTCTCAACAAATTGATGGAGTTCGTTGGCTAGTGATTTGAAGTTGGGGTTTTTCGCGTTTTCCATGATGTAGTTGAGTCTTGTGCGCATCTCTTCCTTCTCGGCTGGTTCTAGGTCGTGGTCGAGTACTTCTTGGAGAACTTCTACTACTGAGTAGAGTGAGCCTCTGACATCTTGTTCAGGTTCTCTGCTTATCCTCTGGTATAGTAGTACTGTGAGGAGGAAGAAGGCGTATATTATTGGGGCTGCTGCTGGGAAGAAATAGTCATTGGTCTGGGTGATGAATTTACCTACCTCGTCGATGAATAAACCGACACCGACCCCAGATAGTATTGCCGTCCATGTATAGGTCCAACGATTTGCGTATAACAGCGGTAGCAGGCTAGCTACGTATAGGATCACTCCCCCGTAGAGTACGTGGGCGATGTGGAGTGTGCTGTTGCCTAGCTGGGGGTAGCCTGTGAGTTCTAGGATGAGTCTTGTTAGGCTTACTGATGCTGCGAAGCTGAGCACTGTTAGTTGGAGGTATCTTTCTGCTCCTCGTCTTCTTACTGGTTTCCAGATTCGGCTTACTATCTGACTCATATCAAGTTATTACGCTAGAGATATGATAAAAGTTTGTTGATAAAATGAAATAATGCTTGTTTTTTATAACCTATGTTTGGATATTCAGAAATAATGATGAATTGTTTGTTTCCCCTGATTAGATTATGTTCGCAGGTTTTTCTCCTTAAATAAGGTGCTGGTTATAGAGAAATATGTCCTGTGATGGATGTACTTTTCGCGATGAGTGTCCATTAAGGCGTGATTATTTACTGAGTCTTGATGATACGAATATTGGTAATCTCAGGGAGCTGGAGAATAAACTAGAACTTCATGAGGCATTTGTTTCAGAGATGAGAAAAGACCTACAAAAAAGGATAATAGAACTATATTATAAAAAATAGCAAATTACTGACCCTACGCTCAGCTAGTTTTTCAAAAAATCAATAATTCGTAATTTGTATATGTGAATTTAACACAAGACCTAGTCTCATGTAACAAGCGTATTGAATTTCTCGCAATATTACAAATCGCTTGAACTTGATAATATTTGCTAATCAGACGACTCTGAATAGATTGAACGTAATATTACTCCGAGTGTAAAAATTCCTACAATTAAGAATAGAGGCATATAGTATACAATCGAATTAGTTTCAAACGTAACAGTCTCTGGGTTTCCCATGAAATTGCTGAATCTGGTGACTTTGAAAGTGTCCGTCAACTCGGGGCCACCCTGATAATTAATCACTACCGTGTTTACACCCGTGTAATTCGAACTTAGAACATACTCATAGGTAATGGTCATTTTCGCTGGTATAGTGACGCTTTTAGCATACTGTAGATATTTCAGGGTCATATTTTCCTCATCGATTATCTGATATGCTGGTGGATGATGCTCTATGATGAAGCCCACAGTTGCTTCATTTTCCAGTTTGTTAGTTATGTTAAAGCGGATCATAGTGTTGTTACTTTGAGTGATCTCATCGGGGGTTATTCTTATGTCTTGGAATATTATTGTGTTTTTTGGGTCATAGACATATCTGAGGTTATTGATGGTTTCAGGGGGAACTTCTGATAGCTTCATTTTTCCATATGGTCCATAGGCTACATGATAGTATATGTCTTGGACAAGAAACAGTAGATATTCTTCATCTTGAGTGAAGGTCACATCCGAGGATAATGCACCGATGTTTGCACTTTTATATTTGAATGTGGTGGTATTTAGCGGGTTTTTGAGGTATTCGTAGACTTCGAAATTGTAGTACGTGTGGTTTTCATCTGTTGTGATGTTGGTTACTTTGCCTGTGAATATGAGGTCTGAGTTTTCTCCTAGTTGTTTGATTGTGGGCGGTTTAGCTTGGGGCGCAGCAGCATTACATATTATTGGATTGTTTATTAAAATCTGAGATAAAATTAGGATTGAAACTATGAATACGCTATTGTTTTCAGATTTCAGAGTTATTGACCGTTGAGATAAATATAAGACTAGACTATAAAGTTTGGAGCTATATCATATAATATTATATAGTTGTTGAGGTTCCGGAAAAAAATTATGGTGGATAATCGGATATGATAGTTGCTGATCCACAGACCCAGTCTGCTCCGTTTGTATCAGGATTAGCATCATCATCCACATATACATCCACTGTGATGTAATCTGCATGTTCCGCTTCATATGGGTTTGCGGGAATCCAGTTCCACCAGTTATCATAAATTCCGTCACCTTGCCATCCTAATACTTGCCATTCTGTTTCATAGTAGTCTATAGGTGGATCATCATTATCTGATCTACCAAGTACACGAATAGAGTAGCGGAACTTAACATAATCAGGGGGATCACTTGTATGGTTTAGGTCTGCTTTACATCGGATATTTACGCCTGTTATTCCATATTCCTCCCAGTGATAAGCATAGAAATAATCTATGTCTCCTGATACGTCCCAAGCTAATGTGACCGCCACGGGGGTGATTATTGATATAATAAGTAATAGAGTGGGTATCGGATTAGTGTATTTTTTTATATTTCTCACCTCCTATTAGTTTTGGAAAATAATGACATATTCCCTTTAAGGGAAAAATGGGTCTTGTCTCAGATATTTAATGTCAACGATGATATTAGTTTCAACTGACTCTGCATAAAATATGAAGATATATGAGTTATGTAAGTCCATCGTTGTATTGAAACTGGGATTCGGGTGTTGGTTAAAAAAGAAATATCCGTTTCTGTATACCCATAAGCTGCGGAGTTCGCCTTCACTTCTTTGATGTAACTGTATTTGGCACGTTGTATTTTGAGGAGCAATAACATCCATCGTAACAGTGTGTATGCCAAAGAAATCACCGCTTTTCTTTTCAACATACATTCCGTATACATCATCATATTCGGAGTCATGGAAGTCGATATCCCAGTGATAAGTATGGGGGAACATTAGATAACTACGAAACCCAAGTATACCCACCAGAACAGCTAATGAGACTAGGGCATATGTTATCCATCGTTCAGGTATGTCTTTATCTGGTATTAAGTTTATAGCAGAGTCAATACCAGGGCACCAACCAAGGTATCTTAGAGTAACTTCACGAAAGTTAATCAACCAAACACGCCCATCTTTAGATTAAAGTTAATATATCAATTTTCCACATTTAATCACAACATGTAAAGCATTTAAACTTTACTAAATGTTGTTGGCAGGTCTTTTTTCACTTCTTTTTTAGGTAAGTATGTATAGTCTTGACCTTGCTGTTTTAAGTCTCAGATTTTTTTAGATTTTCATCGCTTGATAGTAAATGTTTGAATCTTTTTGGGCTTTCACTCTTTTTGGCTTGGTGTAAACTCATTAGGGGTTCTAGGTTTTTATCAAATTGTACAAAGGATGAGGCTGCGTAAACATATTGACAAACAGAATGCCTATCACATTAACAATAACCTGATTAAGATAGCCATTCAAAACGATTCTCATGTAACAAGCATATGGGTGCTTGTCTGGTGTTAGGGATCTTATTTGCGTTCTACTTTTTCCACATCGATTAACACCACGATTATGGCGTTGACCATAACCACCTCATGGCTCTTAGCTGTAGGGTCTAAACTCTCTGGAGGCCACATCATGCCCCCCTTGATGATGTTGATCCTTCTTTTTCCTTCTGGCAGGACACTGAGCACTGCCTCACCATCTACAGTCTCTGGGTTTGGCGCGGCTATGGTCACATCAACCATTAATGCTTCCTCAAGCTCCTCTAAACTCCCGATCTTGAATAATGATCCAAGCCCAATCATACTACTGTGACTTATGGCATCTTTCACAGCCCTCTGAGCTGCCTTGGTCTCGTCCTTCCCATGAAGGTCAACTCCTGTCCCATTCTCAAGCAGATATCTTCTATAATCCGGCATAATCTGTTCACACTAAGCCCGTTTGTTGGGTTTATTAGGGTTTTTCCCATAAAGTTAAATTGTATGCTGAATCTCCATGACCCAAAGTCTATGATAGAGCGTGAGAAAGGTGCCTCTGGAATATAGAATAAAAGAAAAGATCAAAGAGTTTCTGGACGAGGACATCGGATACGATGACATAACCAGCGAGACCCTCATCCCAGAAACCCAAGAAGCCCAAGCAACCCTTTACTATAAAGAACCAGGCGTGGTCTCAGGGTTAGCAGAGGCAGCAACCGTCTTCAACATACTTGGATGCACAGTAACCCATCACAAGAAGGACGGTGAAAAGACAGAAGCAAAAGAAACCTTGCTGAGTGTCGAGGGTTCTGCCCGGGCTCTCCTTATGGGGGAAAGACTGGCTTTGAACATTGTAGGACGTATGGCGGGTATAGCCACCGAGACAGCCAATATTGTTGAAGCTGTATCCAAGCGTAACCCAGATACTCGGGTCGCTGCAACCCGTAAGACTCTGCCGGGGCTCAGGGAGTTTGATAAGAGGGCTGTGGTGCATGGTGGGGGTGATCCCCACAGGTTTGGTCTGGATGACTGTGTTTTAATCAAGGACAATCATCTTGAGCTGGTTCCCAGTGTAACTGAAGCAGTGAAAAGAGCACGTGCTGGGATAAGCTTCACTAAGATGATTGAGATCGAGGTCAGGAGCCTTGAGGACGCGGTTGAGGCAGCTAGGGCTGGCGCAGATATAATCATGTTTGATAATATGACTCCAGCAGAAATTAAAACGAACCTAGACAAACTGGATGAATTAGGTCTTAGGAATGGTATCATTTACGAGGCATCCGGTGGTATCATGTCCAGCAATGCAGGTGATTACGCTGAAGCTGGTGTAGATATCATCAGCTTGGGTGCCTTGACTCACAGTATCCGCAGTCTGGATGTCAAATTTGAGATAGAGATGTTAGAATGAACGAGTTACAAGAAAAAATACTAAAGATCAAGAAAGAGAAAAACGCATTATTACTGGTACACAATTATCAGGTACCAGAGATCCAAGAAATAGCAGATTTCCTTGGCGACAGTCTTGAGCTATGCAGGAAGGCTCAAGCAGAAGAAGACGCTGATATGATAGTCTTCTGTGGTGTGGACTTTATGGCTGAGACCGCCAAGGTGCTCAACCCTGATAAGAAGGTGGTTATTCCCAGCGGGAAAGCCATCTGCCCCATGGCGGGAATGCTCTCCATGGATGTATTATTGGAGGCCAAGAAGAAATACCCCGGGGCTCCAGTGGTTCTATATGTTAATACATTAGCTGAAGCCAAAGCAGAAGCGACAGCAACATGCACCAGTGCCAACGCTGATAAAATAGTCAAGCAACTAGGAGCAAAACAGGTTATATTTGGTCCTGATAAGAACCTAGGCTATTTTGTCCAGAAATGTGTACCTGGTATTGAATTGATCTATGTCCCTGAGGACGGTCACTGCAGAGTACACAGGTTCTTTGGGGCTGGTGAAGACGCTATGGAACTCAAAAAACAATATCCAGATGCAGAGGTCTGGGCTCACCCGGAGTGTGAGCCAGAGTTCCAAGAAAAAGCCGATTATATATTAAGCACTGGGGGGATGGTTCGAAGAGCCCGAGAGACGAGTGCTAAGACTATCATTGTGGGCACTGAGGAAGGTCTTGTCCAAAGGGTTCAACGTGAGAACCCAGATAAAAAGTTCTTTCCAGCCAATAAATATGCGATTTGTGGCGCCATGAAGCGGATTACATTGGAGAACCTGTATTTTGCGTTGATTAACGAGGAGCCTGTTGTAGAGGTTCCAACTGATATCGCTGATCGTGCCCGGGTTGCTATTGAACGTATGCTTGAGCTGAGCTAAACAGGTACCTTTATTCCTCTCTTTTCTGTTTCCTTTGCAAATAGTGATTCAAATGAGTGTTATCAAGTTTGAGGGAAAGAAACCCAATGTACATCCATCAGTGTTCCTAGCACCCGGATCATGGGTAATCGGCGACGTTACCCTAGACGAGGACGTAAACATCTGGACAAACGCAGTCATCAGGGGCGATGATGACACAGTAAAGATAGGCGCAAGAACCACTGTTCTTGAAGGATGTCTCATAGAGGCTCCCACAGGCAACCCCGTTGAGATCGGTGATGACAAGATAATCAGCCACGGAGCCACTGTGCATGGCGCCACCATAGAAGATGGCTGTATAGTAGGTATCGGAGCCATTGTACTGGATAATGCGAGGATTGGCTCCAAGTCAATCATAGGCTCCGGTGCATTGGTCTCACCGAGAACAGAGATACCCAGTAATCAACTGGTCTTGGGTGTCCCAGCCAAGCCCATCCGTGAGTGCCGGGAAGCAGAACACCAGTATATGGCTAAAGAGCATGAGAGAACCCTGAGCAAGGCTAAGCTCTATAAGAAGATCTATGCCGATGAGTAACCCAGTTTTTATATTTTAAATTTAAATAAGCGTAATTATACTACCACACGTAATGTTAGTGAATCAAATCCTCTTGGGGCTTCTGATTCTAGTAACCTTGGTACTAGCAGTATTGTTTTTCCGGCTCATGTCCGTAGCGAAGAAAACACAGGAAAACACGGTTCCTCCTCCACCTGAGAAGAGCCAAGACTCAGAGAACATTGGCTAATCCTTCTTATTATGCTCAAAGGTGAAGGCAGAAGGACATAAATCAGAAAGGCTGCAGTTCTCACAGTCGGCTTTCTTTGCGTCACATACGCGACGTCCATGAGTAATCAATAGATAGTTTACTGCCCACCATTTCTCCCTAGGGAACAGGCTCATCAGGTCTTGCTCTACCTTGTCTCGGTTTTTCTGCTCGCTGAGACCAAGTCGGTGGCTCAACCGGTACACGTGGGTATCCACTGCGATGCCCTCGATCTTCCCGAAGGCACCTGAGAGAACTATGTTTGCTGTTTTCCTGGCTACACCCTTGAGTCCTACGAGTTCCTCCATGGTATCAGGCACCTTCCCATCGTATTCTTCTATCAGCGTCTTTGCCATGGTCTGTATTGCGTCTGCCTTTCGTCTAAAGAATCCCGATGATCTGATGTCTTGCTCAAACTCTTCCCGCGGCGCGTCTGCGTAGTCTTTGGCGGTCTTGTATTTCTTGAATAATTCTACTGTTATCTTGTTGATCTGCTCATCTGTTGCCTGAGCCGAGAGTATCGTCGCTACCAGTAGCTCCAGTGGGTTATCGTGGTGAAGCGCGGTCCCAGCTACCTCTGGATACGCCTTCTCCAGCCTAGCTAGTATCTTGTTAGCCTTCTGCTGATCATCCATACCCTCAGTATGCCTTGGTTGCTTAAATTGTTTAGAAACCATTATCAAGCATCCAACCCTTGCTCAAATTGAGTTGTTCTTATTCAAAAAACGGGAGAAGAAGGAGAAAACCCGCCTCCCCCCTGAGCAACACTGGATAGATCATATTCTAGGCTGGGGAACCGAACACAGGGGGATACAGCCAAAGCTACCTGAGATCAATTTATCTGGTTGGAGACTCAGCGTAAGCGGTCTCGTGGAGAACCTCAGAGAGTATACATGGGACGAGTTCTTGAGATTACCTCAGATCGAGTCCGTGAGCGATTTTCACTGCGTCGAGACATGGAGCGTAAAGGACCAAAAATGGGAGGGCGTCCAGTTCAAGACCATAGCAGATGCAGCGAGACCAGTGAAAAAGGCACGATATGTGCTCCTTGAGGCACTTGATACTTACACCACCAGCCTCCCCTTAAGCGAGCTATTGGGTGACGATATTCTGCTCGCCCACAGATTGAATGATGAGCCGCTACCCCAGCCCCTTGGAGGACCCATGAGGCTGGTTGTACCCCACAAGTATGGCTACAAGTCCATCATGTGGCTCCACAAGATAGTGTTCAGTGAACGGGATAAGCTAGGGTACTGGGAGCGAGGCGCCTACCATAATAACGCTGATCCATGGAGAAGACAGCGGTACACCTAATGACCATTCCCCTTATATGATCGGTCAATGGTTTTCTGTGTCTATGGATAAACGCAAGGCTTCCGCATTCTTTACTATAATTGTCGGGGTTTTGATGATGGGCATGTGGACCATGCTGGTTTTCACTGGACAGGTCCCGTATCTTGATACTCCTCAGCTGGAGATCAAGCTCCATATCTTCACAGAGTTACTGACCGCCGGAGCCTTGATGCTTGGAGGTATATCTGTGCTGCTGGGCTGGAAACGCTTGAATCCCCTTCACTATGTCTCGCAAGGTATGCTCCTTTATTCATTAATCAATAGCAGTGGCTACTATATCGACCTCGGTGAGACCACCATGACTGCTATGTTCGGTGTCCTGCTTATAGGAACCCTAGCATCACTGCTTGTTTTCAAACAAGAATAGTCCTAGTGGGTTGATGCAAATGTTAAATCCACTTTAACCCATTCTAATTGGATTGTTATGGAGTATGATTACTTAATCAAGAACGCAACAGTAGTAGAAGGAACCGGTAAGAAAGCATACACTGGAGCCATCGGTGTCAAGGATGACAAGGTAGCCGCTCTCGGAGAAGTAAAAGGAGACGCGGTTAAAACCGTTGACGCCAAGGGCTTGACGGCTTTCCCCGGATTCATCGACGCCCACAGTCACGCTGACTGGGCTCTCCTCTGGTACCCAGATACCCAGAGCCACGTCATGCAGGGAATCACCACCTTTGTTGGCGGTCAGTGTGGCGGTAGCCCAGCTCCACTTGGGGAGCATATCAGGATTCCTTGGATGCTAATGGATCACCTGATGAAGTATGATCCCTACAAGTACTATCCTCGTCAGCCATATTATCCGCTTGAGAAGGTCAATGAGTGGATGGATGAACAATATGGCTGGACTCTAGACTGGAACTCCATGGGTGACTATTTCAAGGCAGTAGAGAAAAAGGGCATCAGCATCAACTATGCACCCCTTGTGGGACATGGCACCATACGGACCAAGGTAATGGGGCTCGACTACAAGCGAGATAGTAATCAGGAGGAGCGTAGCCAGATGCATGAACTCATCCACGAGGCTATGAAAGAGGGCTGCGTTGGTATGAGCACTGGTCTCGATTATGATCCTGATGTTTTCGCTAGTCATGATGAGATAGTTGAATCAGTGGCTCAGCTCAAAGAGTATGGTGGGGTTTATTGTCCTCACTGGAGACGAACAGGTAGGAGGAGAGGTATCGCTGCTGGGCATGTTCCCAATGAGAAGATCACGGCATTGATGGAGTGTGTGGATGTCTATGAGAGGACAGGGGTCAGGCTTCACTATGCTCACCTGAGTACTGGTTGGCAGATATATCCCGGTGCTCCACCAGCCCTTGAGGAGGCAAACCTAAGGGTTACCATCGATATGATACTGGAACGTAGCAAGGGTGAACTGGATATCACTTGGGATGCTATCCCCTTCCTCGTGAGGGGAGGATTCAGCGTCATGCCTTATCTATGTGGATTACTTGAGCCATGGCTCCGTGAGCTTGGTAGCCGGGAGGCTCTGGGTAAGTGGCTTGCGGTGCCTGATTTCAGGCAAGAGGTCTTTGAGGCTATCAGGGCTGGAAGATGGTTTATCAGGGTCAATTATAACCCTAACACCAATCCTCACTGGGCTAAGAACCTCACTGTAACCAAGAGTAAGACCCCGGGAATCGATGGAAAGAGCGTCCAAGAGATAGCTGACATGTGGGAAGTTGACCCATGGGACGCCTACTGTGATATCATCGTTAAGGACCCGGATACAAGAGGAGTAACTGGGACTCTGAGCTACAACCCGGCGTATGATCAGTATTATACTCACCCCAAGGGAATGATAGGGCTTGATACCTCGGTAAATGATGACAAATACCAGAGAGAGACCCCACCCTACAGTATACCCGGCATCAACAGCTTTGCAGCGTATCCCATTTTCCTCAATAAATACCTCAAGGAGAAGACATTCACTTTGGAGGAGTCTGTCCAGAAGACGAGCGCCATGGCTGCAAGAGTCCATAACCTTGATGGAAGGGGTGTCTTGGATGTAGGGAGCTACGCGGATATCGTGTTGATTGATTTACCTAATCTCAAGGTTACTGCCAATGAGGTTGAGCCAAGAAAGCATCCTGAAGGCATCAATTATGTCTTTGTGAATGGTGACCCAGTGGTCAAAGAAGGTAAACATACAGGGGCTCGACCGGGAAGAGTGCTTAAACGAGTTTAGCCTCTTTTTGCTTTTTTTACATTTTTTTTGTTAATAATTACTATTATTACTTGTGTTTGGTTTTTCTTATTTAGAAGGAAAATGCTTTTAACTCTTTATCCTGCTTACCTTAAACACCAGCGTAAAAACTAGATGAGGAATCTATATGGAGCGATCTAATACCGTTTTCATCGGAAGAAAGCCAGTTCTCAACTATGTGCTCGCATGCATGACACTGTTCAAGTCAGGCCACGAGGAGATAATCCTCAAGGCTAGGGGACGCAGCATCAGCAGGGCTGTTGATGTTGTCGAGGTCCTCAAGAACAGGTTTATGCCCAATGCAGAGGTAGCCGATATAAAGATTGGCACCGAGAGCCTAGAATCCGAGGATAGGGGTCCTTCCAACGTAAGCACCATCGACATCACAGTCAAAGCTTAAATAAGACGGTAGAGCATCCTGATTCCTCCTACGCGCCGGAGGACCTATCGACGTGCAGATACAGCTATGTGAATTCTGTCTAAAGAGCGGGATGCTCTGTAACAAATGTAAGGCTAAGGTAGATTCCGGAGAAGTTAGTGATCAGTATATCGAGGTAGCAAAGATATTACTGGGGATGGAAAACCAGTACCAGTTCTTACAGAAGGTAAGGCTGGACAATGTTTTGGAGGCAGGAGGATTCCTTGTTCTCGTTGTGGGAAAGGGAGACGCTTCAAAGATTAACGCCGATCCAAAATTAACCCGAGACCTCGGTGATCAGTTCAATAAACGTGTGCTTGTCATTGAGAGTGGGGTTAAAGACAGGCAGTTCCTTGAAGACTTGTTCACGAGCCAGCATATAGTTACAATAAACATCATCTGGCTACCAGACGGAAGTACAGAAACCAGAGTCGTTCTACAGGGACGCGGTAACAGGCGTCTCAGTAAAAAGCGTCTGCAGGCACTCGTTAACGTCGCGAAGACTGTGAGAAACATGGATCTTCGCGTAGAGTATGCCTACTGACCGCCAATCTTTTTATACCATTTTCATGTTCAAGTGCGTAGCCAGTAGATGGTGTCAAGGTATGTTTGACAGTAGAATTTACATTAATGAAGCAGAGGAACACTTGGGCGAGACCATAACCCTAGCAGGTTGGGTAAGCCGTACAAGAGACCTCAAGAAGATCAGATTCATCGTTCTCAGGGACCGGACAGGAGAGATACAGGTTGTTGTCAAACCAGACTCCAAGGAGATGTTTGAGCTACCCTTGGGAAGGGAAGATGTAGTCGCTGTAACGGGAAAAGCTGTGAGAAGCAATGTTGCTAACGCGGGACTGGAATTTGTCCCAGATAATATTGATGTGATTAATAAGAGCGAGCAGCCGCTCCCCGTGGATATTTTAGAGAATAAGAAGAGCGACCTTGACACAAGGCTGAATTACAGGTTCCTCGACTTTAGGAGTCCAACGAGCAACGCCATATTTACTATCCAAAACACATTGGTAACCGCCTTCAGAGAATACCTGAGCCACAATGGCTACATGGAGTTCCAGCCCCCATGCATCATAGGCAGCGCATCTGAGGGTGGGGCAGATCTATTCGCTATACCTTACTTTGATAAGATGGCGTTCTTGGCTCAGAGTCCCCAGCTCTACAAGCAGATGTGTGCCATCAGCTTCGAGAAAGTATTCACCATCACTCCCATCTGGAGAGCCGAGAAATTCAATACGCCGACTCACTTGAACGAGGTAAGGCAGATGGATATCGAGCAGGCGTTCAGCAACGACGAGACCGTGATGAGCGTACTGGAACGGGCTTTGGCTCACATGCTTAAGGAGACCAAGGAGAAGGCAGCAGAGCAACTGGAGCTTCTTGGACGCGAGCTGGTGGTTCCTGAATTACCCTTGAGAAGGGTTACCTATACAGAGGCTATCGAGATGCTTCAGGGTGAGGGAGAGACTATTCTTTGGGGTGATGACTTCACCAAGACGCAGGAGAAGCTGCTCACTGAGCTTGTTGGGCAGGAGGCTTTCTTTTTGAAGGATTGGCCTGGAGCCCAGAAGGCGTTCTACGCTATGCCCTATAACAAGGAGAACGAGGCTGACACCAAGTATCTGGAAGAGACTTATGGTAATGTGGAGATCGGTGATAAGATTGTCAGGGCGTTTGACTGCTTGTATGCAGGTATCGAGATCAGTAGCGGTACTATGCGTATTCATCTACCTGAGTTATTAGCTGAGCGAATCAGGTACAAGGGATTGAACCCAGATAACTTTGAGTACTATATTGGGGCATTCAGGTATGGTGCGCCACCCCACGCGGGCTGGAGCATCGGCATGGAGCGCATCACCATGACCGTCACGGGTCAGGATAATATCCGTGAATGCTGCATGTTCCCAAGAGACAGGGATAGGCTGGTACCCTAGATGGCGAAGGGCAGTCCTTTCACCTATAAGATGGTCATTGTAATGCGCACCGACCTCAATATGAGCCTCGGTAAGATGATAGCGCAAGCTTGCCACGCGGCAGTAAGTTGTAGCGAGGAGTGTAAGCGCAGCCAGACCAAGCATTGGAGACGGTGGAGGGACGAGGGAGCCAAGAAAGTAGCGCTCCAAGGTGATAGCTTCGAGGAGCTTGAGGAGCTTGCCGTCAAGGCTGAGGAACTCAATATCACTTATGTTTTGATTCAGGATGCGGGTCACACTGAGGTGCCTCCGGGTACTACTACTTGTATCGGCATTGGTCCTCATCAGGAGCAGTTCATCGATAAGGTGACTGGAAACCTGCCTCTACTCTAGTTTGAATAAAGATATATTTCCATGGAGCCTCCTGTCAGCCTAGGTAAAAGCCATGGAGTACTCTAGAATCTACGCCAAGTTTGTTTCAGAGCTCAAATATGAGGACCTCAACGATGCGGTTATTGAGAAAGCCAAGATGCATTTCCTAGACTCACTGGGAAATATCCTTGGAGCCTATGAGATGCCTTGGAGCCAGATGGTTATACAGATAGTCAAGCAGATGCAGGGAACACCCCAATCCACTGTACTGGGAGAAAAAGACAAGTATCCAATGTTGATGGCTGCCTTGGCTAACGGTACCATGGCTCATGGTATCGATGCTGATGACTCTGGGGCGCGTCCCAGCTGGGCGCATCCCGGGGCATGTATAATACCAGCAACGCTTGCGGCGGCTGAGTCGGAGAATGTTTCTGGGAAAGATTTGATCACAGCCCTTGTCGCTGGTTATGAGGTAAGCTGTAGGGTGGATAGCGCGGTCTATCCTGGGCTTAGGAATAGGGGTTTCCACGCTACAGGTGTTGTCGGTACTATTGGTGCGGTGGCTGCTGCTGGTAAGATTCTTGATTTGAACGAGGATGAGTTGGTGAATGGCTTTGGATTGGCTGGTATTCAAGCCGCTGGATTAGACGAATGGCTTACCACCGGGGATATGAGTAAACGATTGCACGCCGGTAAGGCAGCAATGAATGGTGTGCTAGCTGCTTTGCTTGCTCGTGAGGGGTATACTGGACCCTCTTCTGTGTTTGAGGGTAAGTATGGGCTCTTGGCTACTCACGCCGAGACCTATGATCTGGGTCGTTTGACTGAGGGCTTAGGTGAGGACTATAAGATATTGAAGTGTAAGTTCAAGCCCTATGCCTGTTGCCATGAGCTTTGCCCACCAATCCGTATGGCATTAGAACTGCAGAAAAAGCATGGACTAGAGATAGAGGATATCGATAAGATTAGGATAGGTTTGAACCATATAACCGCTGAGAACCAGCTTAAGGTAGCAGAGACCCCGTTGCATGCCCAGAATCACCCGGCAGTAGCTGTGGCTATCGCTTTGGTTGAGGGACAGGTCTTTATGAAGGAGTTTTTTGACTGCTATGAGGACCCAAGGGTAGTGGAGCTTGGGCAGAAAGTCGAGGTTTATACTGATCCTGTGATTGATGAGGTGTTCCCGACCAAGATTGGTACAAGGCTTGAGATATTTACCAAAGATGGCAGACGGTTCCACGTGTTTGAGGAGGATAAACCACCTATCCCACATAGCTTCATTGAGGAGAAATTCACCGTATTCGCATCCATGACTCTATCAAGTGACAAGGTCTCCAAGATAATCGAGCTGGTAGACTCTCTTGAGGACCTTGAGACCCTATCCGGCTTATCATCATATTTCTCATAGACACCCTCCTCTGGTGTGCACATCAAACACCTGCTTTGTGTTACCTATGATTAGGTGATTCTAGTTTAGAATTATATTAGCGATAAAGACCACTACGAAAAACAGCATTGCGATATACAGGGATCGTAGAATTCCTCGCCCTTCTTCTGGTGTACTGCTGTTTAGAAGCTTGAAGACGAAGAAATACACCCCTAGGTTAAGAATAATCACAGAAATCAAGTAAAAACCACCAAACCAACTATACAGATATGGCACAAATGTCAGCAACGAGACTAGGAAGAAAATAACCACCGATGTACGTATAGCAAATTCTTTTCCCATGACCCTTGCGATACTCTTTACGTCCCGCAGTGCATCTCCCTCAATATCCATTGCCCCGCTGGCTATTTCTTCTGCAAGATCGAAAAGGAAGGCTATCAATCCAAATAGCCATACTATTCTATTTTGGAGCCCTCCCGCTGCTATTCCTCCTAGGATGAAGGTTGATGAGACCGAGATGCTCACCATTATGTTTCCGGGTAATCCTGATTCCTTGTATTTCCAATTATAGAGAAGCCCTACGATCCATATTATTATCGAGAACAGTAGAGGCACTGTTCCCATTATGGCTGCAGCGGAGAGTCCTGCCATGGAAAATAGGGTTGATAGTATCTTTACCTCGGTTACTGTGATTCTGCCCGATGGGAGGGGTCTTGACGGGTGATTGATCTTGTCTACTTCTAGGTCCCAGTAATCGTTGGACATCATGGCTGTGCCGGATATGAAAAAACCAACAGCGAATCCCAGTATCAACATGCTGATGGAGGGTGTTTGACCTGAGATCACCATGCCCGCTACTACGCATATTCCGGCAGCTACGGGTAACTCGGTTTTGAGTAAATCATGGATTGCCTGAATCTTCTCTACGAAACCGAGTTCTACCATATTTTTCCAGCCTAGACGTATACAGGTCTTACTTAAAGTATACTCCAAAATTCAATGAGTTTAGAATAATTGAGAATTTACCGCTCTATACTATTTCACTGATTGTGTTTATCTTGATTTTAGTGCTTGACGGACGCTACTCATAACGGCGTCAGGGAGTTCAACGAGGAAATCCCCCAGCTCAGGCAGGATATAGGCGTTAATCAGGGTGATTACTATGGCGATGCCTATTACCCCATAGGCGAAGCTAACCGGGTAATGGTAGGTATCTACTGTGGGGTTCGTGAAGAACCAGCTGAATGGTGGCACATCGTATCCTGTGAGGTAGACGGTTATCATGATTCTTGTTAGGTTCATTAAGAAGACCAGTATTCCCCCGAAAGCGACTGCTTTGAGTTTTCTTCTCCATGTTGGTCCTTGGAGTGGCACTATTAGCCCTAGGAGTATGCCCCAGACGTGGAAGGCTGTGCATTCGCGGATGATGTATACCTTGACGTCTCGAGCGCCTCCTGTGAGAGTCATCCACACCCATACATGGTTTAAACCGTATTCCGAGTTTAGTCCAAGCAGGTTGAGTAGACCAGAGCTTAGCTGGGCTGTGAGTAGCTCTATCCATGTGCTTGGCACGATCATGAATAGCTGGTAAAAGAACAGTAGGGCAGCGAAGTAGTAGACGATGTATCGTCCTGTGATCTTCTCTGCCTTCATGGGGGAAAAGAACGTGGTGGTTATTATTGAAGTATTACTTTCTTCCTGTCTGTACCGGCTCTGGGGCACCTTGTCTCGATGGCGACCTCAAGTGGCTCACCTGTATCGGTCTTGGTTTTTATTACCCATTCAACGCTGCTACGTGTCTTATCCACCACATCTGCCCCGATAACCCGTGGGAGCAATAGTTTTGCGCTACGTCCCTCAAGGTGACCTAGATCAACCTTCTCGTGCCCAGTGACCAGTTCAGCGCCTTCTGGTAGCTTGATCTCCGCTAATACGGGCTTGGCTACCTTGATCTTTACCGCCATCTTGGTGACATTGGTGGACATGAAACCCGTGTTGGCTACCTGAGCCGAGACCTTGTAGACTTTTTCGGCGACTTTCTCGACCTTGTGCTCAGTAATCCTCAGTAACGGCAGTAGGGTCGCGTGTCGAATGGCAAACATGAGGCACTTATCCACCTCATACTCAAGCCATTTTCCCGGCGGGGGATTCCTGCGGGTAAATTTCCGCTCTACTCCACCGATCTCCACTGGTCCAAGCTGGGGGTGCTCATATGGAGTCCAGTCTAGGAAGCCGTCAGGGTAGTTTTCATCGATCCATTTGAGCTCGTTTAGCTGTTCTTCCTCTGAGAGTTTTGCCCAGTCGAAGTCTACTCCTCCTCGCTCCCTGAAGTGGTTCAAGCCTATCATCCATGGCCAGTCCCAGAGCTCAGTGCTGAAGACGTAGGCTCCTAGGTGTTCGTAGAAGAAGCTGGTGGCGCATCCTCGTCTGAAGGGTCTGTCGTCCTCGAATGTGAACTCATCATAGATGCTGATGCAGGGGTACTGGGTTAGTTCTTCACCGATGCCGCCGAGTACTTTGAATACTTCTAGGTCTTCCTCGCATCCTACTTCTTGGAACCAGCTGTCTGGGTGGGCGTTGGCTTCTCTGAGTATTAATCCGCCACTGGTGTGGTAGGTGTGTATTCCGCTGAGGTTGGGGTGGCTGGACCAGAAGTCGCTGATTGCTCTTGGTTCTCTTTCCCAGAGGGGGAATGGTCCTGAGCCGCCTAGGGGTAGTCCTCCGGGTGCCCAGTATGCTGGGAAGTTTCTGTTGCTACCTCCGAGATATCTTCTGGGTGCCATGGTGATCTCTTTGCCGGGTTTATATTTCATGAATAAGCCTTCGCGGAGTACCTTGTAGAATGGGCCGTCTTTTTCGGGGGTGTCTTCTGGTTTTCTTTTTATCATTAGGCGTGGGTCTTTCTTGGATTTCTTGTAGTCTCCGTTGGGGTCTGTCCAGCGCATGAAGGCTGATTTTCCGTTGCCGTTTACGTCTTCCTCGTAGTGTCCTTCGCCGTCTTTGAACTCTGGGTTTGGTACGCCTCCGCTGGTGTAGTGGTATGGTTTGGTGAGGAATATCTCTGCTCCGTCTGGGTTGACCCTTGGGAGTACATAGACTACCCTGTTGTCCATGATCTCTGTGACTGTCTCGTCTACGCCATACTTGGTGACTAGGTGCCAGATGGTCTTCAAACAGACATTGGTGCCTGTGGGCTCGCTGCTGTGGGTGTTTCCGTCTACCCATATGCCGGGTTTCTCTTTTCCGGGTCCTGTCGTTTGGTTGGTGATTTCCATGGTCCAGAGGTCTCTGCCTTGGAGTGTTTTTCCTATGCTGTATAGCTTGGTTAGCTGGGGATACTCTTTGTGGAGGGTCTGTAATATCTCCACGAGTTCCTTGTAAAGTGGATATTTGCCGAACTCAGGTTCAATCATCGCATATTCTCCTAGAATTTGAATATACGAGTGGCTGGGGGGATAAAAAATCTTTTAGTTATGGCGATGATATGTTTGTAAAAACCACACAAAGGTGATTCGCTGAGGAGAATTTATGAAGAACTAGGGTCCTGTGTGTCCGCAGGCTGGGCATTTATAGTTTCTGCCGAATAGCCTGCATTTTTCGCATCTCCAGAGGGTTACTGCGCCGCAGCTTGGGCATTGGAATTTTACTGCTTTTTCCTCTGGGGTGATTTTTCTTCCACATGAGATACATGTCGCCATTTTGTGAATCACCAACTATCCCTCTGCAGTATTATTTAAACATTGATAACAAAGAACCCTTGTGAGAATCGATAATTACTTATATAATAAAATATATACTATTACATGGAGATAACAGAACAAGACGGATATTTCTCAGTAACTGATTACCTCAAACATTACAAGACTCCAGGGAACCAAATCTCCACACTCAAACAATATCTCTGCTTAATCTACCCAAAATATGCAGATGAACTAAAACCAAAACTGAAAAAAGACTGTATACCTCTACTCGACAAACTCGGAAAACAATACATCACTGAATGCAAAAACGGACGAAACTGGCAAAACGACCTACTAACATACAAAAAGAACCCCATCATCGGAAAAGGAGGAAGCATCAACTCCAAGATAAGCAGAGTGCGAGTATGGCTAGAATGGAACGATCTAACATTATCTCCAAGATGGACGAGATCACTATTCAACCCATCAACCAACAGAACAACATCAAGTTACGCCCCAACAATAGAGGAAATCTCCAAGATCATACAACACTTAGACCTACCATACAAAACCCTCACACTTGTATTGACAAGCTCAGGAGCTAGATGTGGCTCAGAGGCAATGAAATGGAAACTAAACGACATTGACTGGACACATAACCCTGTCAGAATATACCAAGTGCCATCACGACCACCCAAGAATCGATCACCATTTATTTTCATATGATTAATACAAAGGGATTATTTTATTGACAAGAAAAAATACAATCATTCAAGTCTCATGTAACAAGCATATTGAATTCTCATATAGTCATTTAATCACAAAGAAACCTTGTCATCAAAACATTGACTGCGGGGGTTTCTTGTATGGTTTGAATCTCTAGGCTGTTATGTGTTTTGGTGTCCGCTGGGGGGAAAATGGTGCATTTTTTTTTGAAGTGGCACAGTGGTTTTCGTATACGATTATGTATACTGGTAAACGTGATTGATCCGGTTTTTTGTATAGATCAGGATCGAAACAGGGATGTTCTGGGGCTGGTTTCACGGTAATAAGCTGTAAATGGGGTTTGATTGGGGTACCCCCCCCTCCCCCCTACTAGAGGCTATACTCGGTTTAATGTGAGGATAAAATCATCGATTGGGTTAGCTGTTTGAGATGTGTTGTCCGAGGGTAGCAGCGGGGACCCTATTCTATTCCCTGTTCCTGTTTGTATTTATGAACATGGGCACGTGCGTGAAGATCTTCCTCATCAGGAAACAATTTTGCCACTGTATCAAGGAGAAAATCTGGGTCAATAGGCTTCAGTAAAATCTGGTTATCACGCTCATACTCTTCCAATATGTAAGCATATCCTGTAATGAAGATAATTTTCGTCTCACTATATCTTTTTTCTATTGTATCCGCTATTTGATCCCCAAAGATATCATGGAGATGCCAGTCCAGTAGAACAAGATCATAAAAATTCTTAGTAACTAAAATATGAGCAGCAAAGCCTGTGTTTGCGACCTCTACAATATATCCAGCGCTTTCAAGGATAAGTTTGAAGCTTGTTGTCAGTTTCTTATCATCATCAACAACGAGAATAGTTCGAGCTGCTGATGTTATCCCTGATGTTGATTTGCTTTCATTAACTATTTCACTAGAAGCTCCAGAGTTTTTGTCTTCAATAATTTTTACTTTTTCTGCCAGAGTATTCACTCTTTTTTCATTCTCTTCAAGCAAACCATGAAGTGTTTTTAATAAAACACTGTTTTCCTCAATTTTTTTTGTTAGAGTACCCACTCTTTTTTCATTCTTTTTAAGCAGACTGATGAGTGATTTTAAGGCATCACTTTTTTCAGTGCTGGACATTGTATGTTTTATTCATATGTGTTTTTTAATGAATATGGAATGAGATTCTACTAAATATAATATTAGACCCGGTGAAGTATGGATAAAATCATCGATAAAGAGATACTATAATGTTATCAATTACCTTGGTTTACATAGTATCTCTTTGATTTTTCTACCAATTATCTTGGTCTGAGACGGGGGTAGGTCGAGTTTGAAGAAATCAGTGCTCTTCACAGTCTCTGTCACTATAGCTGTATCAGCGCCGCCACCAGTCGGAAAATCCTCTCTTCCAGTACCCGCAACAGCCACCACCTCCTCCCCAACAGGAACAAGCCCCAGATCAGAGACTATCAGATTCATCTGGGCACAGACCTTCATCCCCTCAGAAAACCTGCGAAGAATCTCCCAAACAATATCAGGGTACTGGAAATCGTAATCCGAATTAAACAAAACCAAATGACCCCCCTCTATCAATGCCTGATACAGTGAGTCAGGGAACTGGCTTCGCCTCCCACCCACCACAACAAACTGGACATCCACCCCATCAAAGACATCAAACGCCTCTTGGATCGTGTACCCCAAAGTCGAGGCTATCAAGACCCTCTTAACATTACTTTTAACAATCTTATCCTTGGCTATCTCCAGAGTTTTAACCGTGTTATGCTTTCCCGGTTCACAGAAATAAGTAACGGTGCCAACGTAATCTTGATCCATGACAGATAGTAACTTGGATATTATGATAAAATTATTGATTAGAGAAACAAAGCCATCACAAGGGCATCATCATATTTCCCGTCAATCTTACGAGCCTTCTTCTTGACCCCTTCATGAATAAAACCCAGTCTCTCATACCATTCGACTGCCGGAGTATTCGAAGCATGAACCTCCAACTCGACGCGTTCAATCCCAAAATCTCTCGCAGCATTCAAAGTAGCCTCCATCAAACGGCTTCCAAGCCCCAGCCCACGATAATCATTCAAGACCCCAATGCCCAATATCCCGCAGTGAGTATACCCTTCTCTTTTTTGTGGTAAAATATCACACCAACCCACAACTCTATCATCATCTACAGCCACAAACTGGGGATAATTATTCCGAATATTTGATCCAACAAACTCTCTAGTGGATTCTATGGGAGGCGCCTGCACCATTCCTAGATATTTTCTCTCACGCGCCACAGAATCGAGGCAACTATGAAAACTTGAAATATTGTCTTCTGCGATAGCAGTAACCTTGATTTTTCTTGTATCTCTTAGACTCATCCTAGAAACCACAATAATAAACGTGAAAACGGGGGATAAATTATTCGAAAAAAAGACGTTTACTCATCTAATGGGTCCAGTAGACGATATTTCTTGTGGGGATGTTGTGAGTGAAACTCTTTGATTGCATCCTCTCTAGTCTCAGCCTCAATAGCCAATACAACATAATGCGAATCCAGACTATCCCAATACTCAAACTCGAAAGATTTCATCAAACCACCTATCAATATCAAAATACAAAGGTCCAAGTAAAAGAACATTTACCTACGAAAACACCAAAAACACCTAACTACATATCAAATGAAACATCAATAATATTTCAGATATATAGAAAAATAAACCAAGAAAACTTGAATACTAGACGCATACTCATTGTTCCATGCACATTAAAAATAAATCACTAATACTAATTCTTGCATTATCATCCATTTTATTAGTACCAGTTAGCGCCCAGACCAAGGAAGTAGGTATCTATGGCATATGGACCGACCAAACCCAATATGATCCCGGTCAAACAATAACAATAACCCTAGAACTGGGTTGGGACTTTCCAACCTCAACAGACGTTAGTCCCGGTATAATTGATACCATAACTGAAGAGTATGTAGTAGAGGACCTCTACACCTTGAATGACTCTGGGATGGGGAACGTAACACTCTCATTCACAGCACCATCAACCAATGGAGTCTACGAATACATCGTCAACGTATTCTACGATGAAGAAGGTTGGGTGATGTCAGAAACTGGCTATGAGGAGCACTATATCTACATACAAGTGGGCTCGACAGGAAGCGGTCAATACTCTGCCTGGGTAACAGAAGTGGACGCACCCAGCGTACTCGAACCAAGCCAGTTGTTCAACGTCACAGTATATGTTCAAGTGAGCTTCCCAGAGATTACCACTTTCTCGGTAGCAGTTACTGATCCAGAGACAGCCGAAGCCATTATCGAAATAGAGGATCAGGCTGTAGGGGATCAGACTGGAACTTACTGGTTTGAAATTTCTGCTCCAGAGACTGAGGGAGATTATACTCTTGGGGCTGATATTGTTTTTGAGACTCCTCAGGGCTGGACCTACTCTGATGATGCTACCCAGACCTTCGATATCACTGTAAGCACAGGTGGTGGCGGTGGGGGTATACCCGGGTTTCCACTCGCAAGCGTGCTAATAGGCTCATTGGTTGCTCTTGCTCTGGCATATCGTAAACCTGAGTTCTAGCACCCAATATTTATCAGATTATTTTATGCATATTCACTATGCTTCCCCTCTGGGTCATAGACTTCATCAAGAAGAACTTCCGGTACAGGTTCTTCTATGCAAGATTATCTAGGCTACCCCTGCTGGGCTCCCTGATCGACAGGATGTTCTTCCATAATGACGATATGATCTACCTACCAAAAGACAGCGTAGTGGTGGAAGTTAACCAAGAAATCCCCTTCACCAACACCGTGCTCCCCAGCCAGATAGTCCACCATTTCATCGACGAGGCAAACACCCACTTCATAATGGATTTCTGCATCTGCAGAGAGAGCGCCCAGTGCCGAGACTACCCAATTGATCTAGGATGCCTCTTCATGGGCGAGGCAGCAGCCAAGATAGATCCAAGGCTGGGAAGCCTTGTCTCCCGTGAAGAAGCCCATCAACATGTAGTTAAGGCTAGAGAGGCAGGTTTAGTCCATCTTATTGGTCGTAACAAGCTGGACGCGGTATGGCTGGATACTGGACCAGATGAGAAATTAATGACTGTCTGTAATTGCTGTCCCTGTTGCTGTCTGTGGAAGATGATACCAGACCTAGGAGACCATATCAGTGATAAGATAACCAAGATGGAGGGCGTTGAGGTATCAGTAACAGGCGACTGCATCGGCTGTGGATCATGTATAGACGTATGCTTCATCGATGCGGTAGAGCTTGTGAATGGAAAAGCAGTCATCTCTGATGAGTGCAGGGGCTGTGGTAGATGCGTCGAGATATGCCCCCAAAAGGCAATATCAATCAAAATCGATCCAACAGCTTACGAGACAGTGATCAACAGGATAGACTCCAGCCTAGACCTATCATAATGGATACTTAAACAACAACAAGCAACACTCAGAGAAAATATAATCACAAACAACGCCTCACAATATATGAAGGCATCAGTACTACATGGGAGTCCAAGAAAGGGAAAAAACAGCGATACCCTCAGCGATCACTTCGTCAAAGGATTCAACTCGTCAGGAGATCACAGCATCGAGCACTTTTACCTCAACGAGCTATCCATTGCCCCCTGTCAGGGCTGCCTGAGCTGCGCAAACCCTCCTCACAATTGCCGAATAGAAGATGATATGCAACCTATCTACAAGGCATACAAGGAGTCCGACCTAATTCTCTGGGTTTCCCCAATGTACTGGGGCTACCTAACAGCCCAAATAAAACTAGTTCAAGACAGGATGGAAGCCCTCGCTTGGAGTGGATTCGAAAACAAGACCTTCGCGGTCCTACTGACATATCGGCACCACTACCAGTCAGCCGCTTCCATGTTCAAGCGAATAGCCCCCCACTTCAAGATCGACCTACACATACTCGAATGCTGCACCTACGAACCAGCCACTAGAAGAGACATACCGATAGATGAGTTACCGGATAAGCTAGAGGAAGCCTTCAATCTAGGGGTAAAACTGGGAAAAGCCTAGCCTTTATACTCTTCAATACAACGCTTAACAGATTTAATTGAAACATCGCGCTTGGTGTGCTCACAGTGAGAGGCATAATATTTACCCTTAACGGGATCATACCAGATCTCGATCCCCTTATAGTTATCAACAACCCGGGGAAAATTTGTCTCCATTCCTATCATCTCCTAGACTAGATTACCCCTGTATAAGTAACGCGAAAACTTGGACTCATTCCCTTATACTCCAAACACCGAGAAGATCTCAGATACCACTAGCTTGCCTAGTGAGCGAGCGAGAGCGGCGAGTATCGCTGGGTCCGTTATTGCCCGTTTGATTACTCCGGCTTGCATATCCATGTCTCCTTGTTCAACCAAGTGGGTGAATTTCTGCTCCAAACCTTCCTCAAGGAAGACGTGAACAGCTCTATTCATCTGGGCATCGCTTAATCCATTAAGGAGCCTTCGTAAGATGAGCATGGTTTGAAGCTCAGAGCCATATCTTCTGCGCCACTCATTCTCATAATCTGCAAGCACACCGACCCCTCCTAAAGCCCTAGCCCCCATCTCTCCAGCTAGTTGGGCGCAGAGTCCCCCAAGCACTACCCCGCCGCCAGTGGTGGGTTTAACCTGCCCAGCCACATCCCCCGCCAATAACAAACCCGGATAAGCCGTCTTATTCACTGGTCCCCCTATGCACGCGAGTCCACTGTGGATTGTTGATACGGGGTCCTTGTTGAAGCGTTTCTCGATGAAGTGTTTGAGCGCCTTGGCTCCATTATTACTTGAGGTAGCCAAGCCGCATCTCACCCGGTTCTCGCTGATGGGGATTACCCATGTGAAAAAGTCCTTCGCGATCTCTTGACTGAACCACACCTCAACCATATCTGATTCAATCTCATCCACATCAACCTCAACATTAAACCCATTCAAGACCCCCACCTGACCAATAATAATCCCTGATCTACCCAGAACCCTGCCGAGAGCCCCCTCAGCATCAATAACAACCCCTGACTCAACCTCTGAGCCTTCAATCATCAAACCCTTAGCAACGCCATCCCTGAAGATAACCTGATCCACTCTACTACCAGTATTGATGTTAGCGCCATTGCTCTCAGCCACCTCAGCGAGATAAGCATCAAACCGCCCCCTATCAATAATATATGCTCTAGGCTTCCTGTCCCTGATAGTAATACAGCTGCCGTCACTGGAGAAAATCCTCCCACCAAGAATCGTGTTCTGGTGGAAAACAGATCTAGGCTCGATGCCCAGCCTGCGAAATCCCTCAACACTTACCATACCGGCGCAGTGAACAGGATAACCCACCCGTCCATGCTCCTCAAAAACATCTACACGGAAACCTTGCTTAGAAATAACATCAGCGGCAAGCAATCCCGCCGGACCGGCTCCGATTACCGCTGCCTCAGTCTTTATTGGGGGTTCCCCCTAAGAAAAATTAGGAACGTTTGATGGACTCGTAGTACTCGACTTCCTCGAGTTCCTCAAAGTACCTGAGCAGGTCCAGTGCAACGCCGCGTTTAGCAATCTGGATGTTCTCACCGAAGAAAATCTGGTCGGGGATACCGATCCTGAGCTTCTTCTTTGTCTTCTTGAGCTTGAACTCCGCTGTATCGACTCCGAGGAATCTCCTACCAATGAGCGCTCTCATCTTGTCCTTGTCATCTTCAATATGCTCTACGACCTTCAGCTTGTAGACTATCTTCCTTCCAGCCAAACGATGATTATAATCAACCTGAACCCTACCCGCGCTAACACTTCTTATTATTGCTGGTCTTCCATCGATCTCCAGCTCAGCCCCAACATATGGGTTAATCCCTTTGCTCCTAAGTACACGGAAAGGCACCATCTGAACATCAGCTGGGTTTCTCTCACCAAAAGCCTCCTCTGGTGGGATCTCTATCTCGATCTCTTCATCGAATGGTGTGCCCGGTAAGCGCTCGTCGAGTCCTCTGAGCACATAGCCGTCTCCAACGATAACCAGTCTAGGCTCGTAGGTCCTGTTCTCTTCCCACATACCTGACTCCTGAGCAGCTTCCTCGCTTGTAGTCTCAAACACCTCACCGGTCTCAACCGAGCTTCCAGTCATCTCGACCTTGATGAAGTCTCCCTTGTTAACAGCGTTCTCGTAGTGAACCTCTTCCTCTTCAGGCTCTTCTTCTGCTTCCGGCTCCTCTACTGGAGCGGCTTCCTCTTCAACCTGAACCTCTTCAGACTCTACTTCTTCCTCGGGTTCTTCCTGTTCCTCTTCCTCATCGAGGACCTCTGGTTTTTCTTCGTCAAACATGATATTCACTTATTGAATGTAATGCCCAAGTTTCCTTGGATTCTACGAGTGTAACGAGCCGTCCAATTTAAAAGGTTTCTATCAGAAACCGGGAACACAAAACGTTGTCCCGGCATGAAACCCATATCTAATCCAATAGTTCACTAACTTTATTGAGTATCACTTTTCTTGTGAATGGCTTGGTTATGTATGCGTCAGCCTTGTCTCTGTCATCCAGCATCATATCAAGGCCTGTTCCTAATGCACTGAAAATAATGATCGGTATACTCCTTGTTTGGATATTTCTCTTCAAGCTCCTACATACGTCCAACCCATTTATTCCCGGCATTACAGCGTCGAGAATTACGAGGTCAACATCCTTGTTTTTTACTATATCAATCGCTATCTCCCCGTTTGAGGCTGTTAAAACATCATAACCTGAGTTTTCGAGCAAAACGCTCGTCATATCAAGAATATCTATCTCATCATCAACAACTAGGATATTAGCCAAGACAAATCAGTACTAGGTTATGTCTTATAATACTAAAAGTTTTCAATGAACCTCGCCACAAGCCATGCCTCGTTTTATTAACCATGATCCTGCATCATTAACAATGGTCAATCGTCTAGCAAGATACGCCCAGATCGCAAAGATCTTGTCAAAATACGGCTTCGGCATATTCCTACAAGAACTATTCCCTGATGAGAAGCGCCCAGACTTTCTAAAAGATCCAGAAGTAGAGACACAGGATGTCTACCGGAGGATTAGATTAGCCATCGAGGAGCTTGGCCCCACTTTCATCAAGTTGGGGCAGATATTGAGTGGGAGAAGAGACGTTCTTCCAGTGCCTTTAATCGAGGAGTTATTGTTCCTGACAGACGATGTTAAGCCTGTTGAGTATGAGAAGGTGCAGACGGTCATTGAGGAGACCTGCGGGGAGATTGGTGAGTTCTGTATATTCATTGACCATGAGCCTTTCGCAGCTGCTTCCCTCAGTCAGGTTCACAGAGCTACATTAACAGATGGCTCAGACGTCGTTTTCAAGGTACAACGCCCAGACATCAGGGAACTAATCGAAGTTGACCTAACAATACTAAACAACCTAGCAGCAAGGGCTGAGGAGTCTTTCCCCTATCTTCAACCATACAACCCAGTTGGTTTGATAGAGGAATTCAGCCAGCAGATGCGTAAAGAACTGGATTTCATCCGGGACGGTAAGAACGCCGAGACCATCGCTAAAAACCTGAAGGATATGCCTGAGGTCAAGATACCCAAGATCTATTGGGAGTACTCTGGTCCTCGTCTCCTTGTCATGGAGTATGTTGAAGGAATACGCATAGATGATATTGAGGCTCTCGGAGAGAAACATGATCTCAAGCAACTAGCGGAAATAGGGTTCAAGGCATATATCCAACAGATTTTCGTCGATGGTTTCTATCATGGGGACCCCCATCCGGGAAACCTAAGGGTTACTGATGAAGGAAGACTGGTGTTCTTTGATTTCGGGCTAGTAGGAATACTGCGCCCAGAGAGACGTCAATCATATACACGAGTAATCTATGGACTCGTCACCAGCGACATAGACATGATACTTGACAGCCTCATAGATCTAGACGTGGAAATCGCATCCGAGGACCTAGACCGTCTCAAGGATGAGATGTACGCCATACTCAAAGAGACCCAAGACTACAAGCTCGAAGACCACTCCTTCCAAGAATCAATAAACCAACTAAACTCAATCTTCTACCGCTACCAAATCAAAGTACCCGGAAGCTTGATGCTCATGATCAAGGTCATCGCCATGATCGGAGACATGGGCATGACGCTAGACCCAGAGTTTAACTTCATGGAGCGAGTAAGGCCCTATATCGGCAACATAATGCGAAGCTCAATGTTCAGCGCAGAGGCACTAGAACAAACCCGGAACACCCTGACACGCGAAATACTCGGATTCCCCAAATCCCTCCGTAAGTTCCTAGACAAGATCAGTAGCGGGCAATCCCGCATGGAGGTAGACGTACCTGAGCTGGAGCAGATGCAAAAATCCGTTGATAACATGGGCTGGAAACTCTTCCTTGGACTACTCTCCATGGGACTCATCATAGGCTTATCAATAATCATAAGCTCAAATCCCTTATTCTCACCAGACGTGATGACATTGATCAGCCTAATCGCCGGCGCATCCCTCATCATAATCGTAATAAGAGGCTTAACAAGCAACCCCAAGAAAGAATAATGGTGGGCCTGAAGGGATTTGAACCCATGTCCCCCTGGTTATGAGCCAGGTGCTCTAGGCCAAACTGAGCTACAAGCCCCCAGTACAGCCATAAACATGCAACCTCAATATAAAAACTACCCCAGTTGAATAACAATTATAAACAGGCT